>OQWM01000001.1_pt1 | contig 118683 bp, 71 predicted proteins | sample 1691531 | NCBI WGS metagenome assembly OQWM01 (sample SAMN03418257, study PRJEB22391) | human gut metagenome | biome: human-gut; feature: organic feature; material: feces | host: Homo sapiens | place: Tanzania | collected 2013-01
CTAAGATATTTGGTTAGTAGCGCGGGGGCTATCCACGGAGAATTCCCCCTGCGCCAGGAGAACAGAGGAAATGGGGCGAGACGGACGGAAACAAGAGTCTCTTACGACTTGGAGGCTATTTTCTCCTTATTATATATATATATATTAGCGCAGGAAAGGCGAAAGTGGCCGTTGCGGGCAAAAGCACCCCCTCCTGCCCTCTTGGGGGAGGCCAAAAACCCATCGCCCATCCTTCGGGATGGTCTCGGGACGGGTTCGGGACGGAAAGCCACACGCGAACAAGCAAATTTCTCATGCAAGCCAGGCAACAGGACCACCACACTCGAATAGGCTCAAAAGTGGGGTAAAAAATGAATATAACTTCGTAGCCCTATGAATATAACTTCGTAGGCCAATGAAGTTAACTTCGTAGCCCGATGAAGTTAACTTCATTTTTCAGGGCAGTTAGGAAGGGTTATCACCACTCTTTCTCACGCAGGGGCGACCGCCACGTTTTCATTTATTCAAGCCAATAAGAGACAAGAGAGGGGAAATACATCTACAAGCATCAGAAGAGATGAAACGCTATGACACATACACCTTCTCTTCCAAACACAAAATGACACTTATCGCGACCTATACATGCTCATGACCGGAAAAAACGACAAGAATAGCCGTAATAACAAAAAACTCGAAGATTATTTGGAACTAACAGGAAATCTTTGTAATTTTGGCACGAAATTGTATGCGATGTTTGTTATTTGATTGATCCTCATCTACAGACACGACCTTTTCACTATTGAGAGTATTACAAAACCTACGCAAACAGAAACGTCTTGAACAATGAAATTAATGGTTATCATATTTTCACTTTTTGCTTTGTGTTGTAACATCTGTACAGCCCAAAACAAAATTGAGGGTAGAGTTACCTTTATTGGCAACACGCCTGTTGAAAATGCCATAATTGTTGTCAAAGCACTAACAGATAAAGGAGAGCGCATCGTAGCTAATACTACAACCAACAAACAGGGGCTCTATGCGGTCACTCTTTCGAGCGACAACAAGCGGCTCGTCCTATACGTTTCTGGCTTCGACATCAACACCTTGAGAAAAGAAATAGCCAACACACCTCAGACAATAGACTTTGTTGCTGAACCCCGCAATTTCGAACTGCAGGAGGTTTTTGTCAAGCCAACCTCTATAGAAGCAAAAGGCGACACGCTAACTTACAACATTGCCCTATTCAAAGACAAGAATGACAGGATTCTTCGCGAAACTTTGGAGCGAATGCCTGGTATTAGCGTAAATGATGCGGGAAAAGTATTGTACAATGGCAGAGAGATTACGGAGTTTCAGATCGAGGGAAACAATCTTTTTGAAAACAAATACTCCATAGCTCTTGACCGAATTGACCCTAAGGATATTGTTGCCGTGGACGTGATGCAACACCACCAACCGATTCGCGCTCTGCAAGGTAGCCGTATAACGGATGATGTGGCGATCAACTTAAAGCTATCAGCGAATGCTAAAGATAATTTATCGGGAAAGATGGAAATGGGCGGCGGCTATAGAGACGGCAATAGAAGCAACTTGGTATATACTGCACATTTGTACGGGGGACTGTTCAATGCTCGGCAGCAGCTCTTTGCCACGACAGCCATAAACAATAGTGGCGACCAGCTGCGGAGTGTTTATGCAGTGCCATTAACAATGTTGCAAGAAAATATTCTTTCCACTACCACGCCACAGAATTCAATACTTGGACAAAATGACTACATGACCAATCAAAGCAAGGCGTTGTCGCTTAACGGACTGTACAAGAACGCAGAAAACTCTAAATGGAGTTATGCCGTAACTGCCATAAATGAAAACACCGAAGGACATACAGATATTGAGCGCACTTATTATGTTGGAAAACAAGAAATAAAGCACGAACGTAATCTTGCTTTTGGGAATGCTTTCCAAAACGTGGACCATTTATTGAAATATGAGAAAAACGCTCCACGGTACTACCTCATGAACAAGCTCGTTGGTACATGGAAGAGAGATCTACCATACGTCAACCAGGACATACAATCTACACGACTTAAAGAACACCTTTGCCAAAAGGAATATACACTAGACAATCAGTTACAAATGATACATCGATGGAATGATGTGAATGGGCTGGACACCAGGTTCAATTTGCATTATTCCAACAAACATGAGAACCTTACGCTGAGACAAGGAGCAGGGGCAAGTCCCTCGCCTTCAGCCGAAGCGCTACAAAAAGTAAGACAACATTTCTATTTTGCAGAACTGCGACAAGAAATGCTCTCCACGATAAAGTTTGGAGGATGGATTATTGACCCGTATTGGTTTGGGTTAGCCGATAAAACCACACTGAGCACAACAATGTGTTCGTCTATTTCGTTATCATCACCAGAGAACACTTTTGCCCCTGATGACAATGTACACTACAATCGGGTAAAGGCAGGAATAGGTTTGACCATCCACTCTACCGTGGCCCGCTTTCGGATCTATGGCTATATCCCGCTGGTCTATTCCCATATTACAGCATACACTCCCTATATAAGCCCCAAGCGGCACGCACTACATATTGACCCTAACCTGACAATAGAGCGTCCATTGGCCCCCTACTTGTCGCTGCAAATTCAATGGACACAAGAGTTCCAAGACAACAAGCCTGACGACCTCCTTCGTGCTTTCATTATTCGCAACAGTTACGAGCAGACCCAGGCAAGCATAAAAGAAATGACATCAACAGATTATCAACGCTTGGGAGCCAAGCTCAATTATGCTAATGCTTTTAACAGGTTGATTGGAAACCTGCATATAGAATACACGCGTCTAAATAGCGATATGATGACAAACAAGGTCGTAAGAAATGATCATTTGGTACTCTTTCTAACACCACAAGCCTACGGAACCAATTCGCTAAACTTAGGTGGCGAAGTGGCAAAAACTTTTTATTGGAAGAAAGCCAACGTGGGCATAAAGGCGAATCGCACACGCTTTTCCTCATCGCAAATGCTAAACGGCACTAAACTACCGTTCGTCCTCTACGAGAGCAGCATTTTATTGCGAGGGAGCATAATTCCCGTCAAAGGTGTTCTAACCGAAATTCATACATTTATCAATCGCAGTCGCATGTCTAGACAAAAAGAAGATTACACTGACGTGATTACAACTCGCTTTATGCTGAGCGGAAAGATAATGGCTACTATCAACAGATGGAGCGTTGTCTGCAAAGCCTTGTATTGCCAGCAAGACCACAGCCATACTTTTCTCTCAAATCTAAAAGCATATTATAGGACAAAGACTGCCGAATGGAGTCTCTCCATTCATAATCTGCTCAATGCCAAAAAGCTGAGCATGACCTCCGTGAACGCACAAGAACGCGAACGCAACACATTCTATCTTGTTCCACGAAATCTAATTCTGTCATTAAATCTCATTTTATAGAATATGAAAATATCTCACAAATATCTCTTGGTCTCAGGGGCATTAATAGCCTTTTTGGCAGCTTTCCCGGTACAAACTTTTTGCCAAGCCTTTGTGCTTGGCAAGAATCCCTCATTCACTGCATTGAATCTGAGAAACAAGAAAGCGCTCGACGACGTGCTTTTGGAGGTGCGTTACCTATTCACATGGTCGAAGTTCCATGACTCTTCGCAACCACACACAGAGCAACGAACTATACTCGTGGGGCGTAACAACATTTACTCACGCAACGAAGCACTCTACCAAAACGATTCCGTGGCAACATCACTGATGGCCAAAGGAGCAAAAGGCGTGGCCCTTTATTCTAACCCGACCGTTCCATACGAGGTTTGGACCAACCGCGAAACAAAAAACACGGAAATAAGCTATCGTGTTCCTTTCGACAATATGGTAATATCATTTGCCTTTCCGAGCAATATTATACAGTGGAGTATTAATGAGGATGAAAAACAGGTCGTATTAGGATACGCCTGCTCAAAAGCTACGACACTCTACCGCGGAAGAACCGTCACCGCATGGTTCTCAGAAGACCTACCATACGACGCTGGACCTTATTGCTTTACTGGACTGCCTGGACTAATCATGAAAATTGAGTTAGAGGATTTATCATGGGAAGCCATAGGAATAAAAAAAGGAAGAGACGGGGAACAAATATACACATATGCCCGCCCGAGACAGCAAATGTCGCGAGAAAAGGCCATAAACTTTTTAATAAATCTTTACAACGATCCTGTGGCTACATATAGTACATTAGGAGTGGAGTGCTACTCTGCAGAGAATACAAGCAAAATGCTTGTATCGGGAAGTCTGAAATGGGAAATTCCAAGTATAATAAAACTGGAACAGTAAGTTCCTCACATGTATAATTTAAAACTTTTTAGTTATGAAAAAACAAAGAATTAATCTCTTCTTGAAAGAAGAGCAACTTTTAAGCGATGCTCATAACAACATCTAAAAAAGAACATGGAGATTACGTCTTTTGCGCTTTTCGGGTGGTCTATGGCCCTCGCGAGCATCCTTTTTTTTATTTTCATTTACAAAAAGGTCAGGCGAACAACCGCAACGGGAGCTGGTTTACGAAACAATGATGGCAGCGCAGACCCCGATGTAAAGATCGTAGGGCAAGACGAAAAATACAAGAGATCAACTTGGGGCATCTGCATCGGCGCCAGCATCATAGTTGGCCCAATGCTGGGATTTGCGCTTGGCTTGGCACTCAAACTCGTCATCCCGACCTACTATCATATCGAGGACACCACCCCCAACGGCCACTACACATGCTATGCCATCAACGGAAACATAGGAAAGGAACTGTTCGGAAAATACGTCTTCAATAATACCGACGAAGAATATTATCTTTGCCGGAAGAACTATCAGTACGGAACTCCAGACGACAAGACAACCTACGTCAAGGCCATTGCACCACACAGCGCCACATCTGTCCCCATGGAAATTGACGGATGGTTTCACCCCTTCCCCACCCGCATCTCCTACCATCACGGAAGAGGCCCAGATGCCGTGGACGATCATGACAAAAACTTATACTATATTTTCACGAAGTCACAATTTGACGAAATATTCAGCAAATAGTTCTCGTCGTGCCTTTATATCGCAATCAGAAGACCAAAGTCAATTGCATTTCACACGAAAGCAGAATGATATAAGGGGAAAATCGAACGGAGTAGGAATATTTCTTATAAAATATTTGTGATTTTTCGGAATTTATTAGTAACTTTGTCGTGTCGATTAGTTTTCATTCCAACCCACAGACGCGAAACGTCCATGGCAGGAAACCACCGACACGGCGCACGGTCGAACCATGCCGTGCGGGCAAGAAACGATAAAAAACGAACAATATCAGATAACAAAAGACGACTCACCATGCGTATGAGAAGAACAGCATTCATAGTGGTATTGATGACGGTCTTCACCGTCTCCCTCTTTGCACAATCTCGTGGCCGTAACTACATCAAGCAGAACATCTCCGAATGGGGGGCCTGCCGCAACGTGGCCATCACCGACACAGGAGGCGACCTCGCCCTCAACGGAAAGAACGACTATGCCTATACGGCCGGCATCCCACAGGCCCTGGCCGACGCGCTCGAAAAGTATCACGACGATGACGACTACATCGACGACGTGCAGCTGACCGAGGACGGCGAATGGCTCATCCTCGTAGGAAAGAACGGCTGCCAGTGGTCCAACATCCCGTCTAAACTGGAGAGCACGCTCCGCCAGTGGAACGAGGACGAAGAGACCATCACCTCCGTGACGTTCAACGACGACGGAGACTGGATTGCCATCTCCACCGCCCACGTCGCCTCTTCCAGCACGGACATGGACGACTGGATCAAGGAGGGCATCGAGACCCACGGACAGCTGTGGGCCGCCCATTTGACCAACGACGCCTGCGTGCTCTGCTTCGAGAACGGATACAAGTTTCTCGGCAACGTGCCCCAGAAACTGAAGGATGCCCTCAAGGCTTCGAAGTACGACGTGTACCGCATCAAGTTCACGAAGGAAGGATCCTATTTCTTCGCCGACCAAGATGGACACTACACCTTCTGGATGTAACCACACCCTATCGCAACATTCACCAATCACTACCCTATTATGAACAAAAAACTATTATTCACCCTCACCCTCTCCGCCCTTCTCTTCACCTCCTGCGGACCGAGCGCCAGCAAGCAGGACGCAACCACGACGGACACCACGACCACCGAGGCCGCAGCACCTGAGAAAGTGAAGATAGACGAGAACGACGCCGAATCGCTCGTAGCCGCCTTCGAGCAGTATGCCGACCAGTATGCCGCCATTATCGACAAGCTCAACGCCGCCAAGCCCGGATCCTCCGAGTTTGAGGCAGCCTCCAAGGAGATGACGGAACTGAGCGAGGAACTGCAGACCACATCGGAGAAATGTCAGAAACTTGCCCCCAACTTCACCAAGGAGCAAAAGCAGCGATTCCTGAAAGCAGCTATGAAGTTTGCGTCAGCTTCCAAGAAGATAAAAATCGACGTGTAAGCAATGCGTGGGTAATACACCCGCAAAATCATCAGATCAACAAAAAGCCTGTCGGCAGCATGGAACTTCCCATGGCCGACAGGCTTTTGCGTCATACCTATTATAATAACTAAAAACTTAGCGTTTGGAAGACAATACTTTGCGCACTGCACCATCAGACATCCGGACGATGTAGATGCCCTTGGCACCAACATTCGTAGCGACACGCTGACCGCTAGAAAGTCTGTATGTTCTGTTGAGAGTATCTTACTTCTCGTCCTTCAGTCGCTTGTATACAGAGGGAGTCATACCTACAATCTTCTTGAAAGCGATGATAAAGCCGTTGGTAGAAGTGAAGCCAACACTCTCGCCGATAGCCGATATCGTCAGCATCCCGTAATTTTTCTTGTCGGCAAGACGTATGCTTGCCTCCCTTATTCGGTATTCGTTGAGGAACGTCTTGAAGTTCTTCTTATACGTATCATTAATGGCAAGCGACACATACTTGGAATTGGAACCGACCATTTTCGAGAGCGTGTTAAGGTTGAAGTCTGGGTCGAAAATGGTTTCCGTGCGGTCCATTACGACAAGGATGTCCTTGACCAGCGAACTACGTTTCTCCTCTGTCAGCAAAGTGGTGTCGTCGCCGCCGCCGGCATCATTAGTATTATGGGCAGTGCTGCTGGCAACTTCTGCGTTCATCTTACTTTCCTCCCTAAGCATTCTGTTCTCTTTAGTCTGCCGGATAAGTTCCTCGTTCTTTACGACAAGCAGCTTGTAAGCAGCATGCAGTTTCCGGTTATTGTACAAAACAAACAGCAAAAAGGCCACGGCGGTGGATATGAGCACCACCATCCCGCCGATAGTCTCCTCAAGGAAGCCGATATGCTTTTCGTTCACCCAGTCCTCATATTTGTAGAGCTTGTTCTTGGTATTGTTGAACAACCGTTGGTTGAAGATGGAATCAGACAAGTCGGCATACAGCGACTGGTAATGCTCGGCGCTGTCTGTCTCGCCCATCGCCTTGTATGTGTCGGCAAGTTTCTTGTAAGCCTCTTGCAACTGGAACAGGAAGTTTCCTTTTTTTGCCACCGTTACGGCGTTCAGGAATTCCCTGACAGCATCGCCATTCTGTCCTTGCTGCCTCCTCATATCACCCATCTCGATATGGATGTCTGCCAGATCGTCTTTTTTCAAATCATGCCTTATAACGGTTTCCTTTGCCTGCTCAAAGAAACTGTTGGCAAGGGTGTAATTATGTTCCGCCTTGGCTATTATTCCCTGATTGCGCAGAATGTAATACTGGTTTACAAATCGTTCGGCCCGTGGGTATAACATTTGCAGATTGAGAAACTCCTTAGCTTTTGCGATTCTTCCCAACTGCGAGTAGATTTTCACCAAGTTGATACTAAGAATGCTGAGCATCTTGTCGTTGCGACGCTTCAAGGCAAGGCCGTAGGCTTTTTCATAATAGTGGGCAGCCCGTTCGTAGTCGTTGAACAAGGCATACACGTTACCGATGTTGTTAAGGCACGAAAGCTTGGTGCCATACTTGTTGCATTTCTCGGCCTGCTCAATAGCAAGGGTATAGAACTGCAACGCCTCGATATACCGGTTGCTGTTTGCGCAGCAGGTACCGCCGTCGAAAAGTCCATTACACAATACTGTGTCCGCCTTCCCGTCTTCCAGACTTTTCTTGATGAGTTTCGAATAACACCTTATTGCGGTGGAATAGTCGTTCTGTGACTCGGCCTGCTTGGCAAGCCTTACGACAGTATTCACACCGTCGGCATGGCAGCAGATGCTGAAAAAAAACAGGAATATTGCGGATATTATGAAAAGCTTCTTTGTCATAAGTGATTATATATTGTGCAAAAGTAATACATTTGAACCGATTTAGCTAATTTTCGCACCACTATGATTTAGTATTTTTATATGTACCTGAGCCACAAAAAGTTGCCAAGATTCTTGTCATATCAGATTTTTCACCTACCTTGTTGCTACAAAACAAGTATAGTAAAAGCTCCGATGACATGGCAAAAGTACAAATAAAATCCGAGAAAATCACTCCTGTGGGAGGAATTTTTCCGATCATGGAGCAATTTGATGCTCTTTTAGCTCAAACCATAATCTCTACCTTGGAGATAAGATGCACATGGTATGTATATCTGTATAGCGAGATCCTACGCCCTAAGTGCCATTAGTTGCGGACTTAAGGAATGATTGACAAAAGAGCTGAAAAGAACGCTTTTTTTCCAAATTTCGAGAATTTTGTATTATCGAAACAGGATTTTGGTCTGTAAGAAAACTGATTATTATACTTTTGCACCATAAAATCGAGCTAATCATTAACATAAACGAAAGCTTATGAGAGGTATTTATCTACTGTTAGGACTTGTCTGCGCAATGTCGCTGACGTTCCCCCAAAGTATTTCGGCCCAGACGAAACGTCAAAGGCTGCGGACAGAAGTCATGCACATGACCTTGCCAGAGCAACAGCAGGCGCAAGAGGATTTCGCACGGAGATATCCGTTGGTGACAAACCGTATGGAACTGCACAAAGGAATGTCGACAGGAGTGCAAAACGTGAAACCGGTGGCTGACGTCATACGCAAGCACCGCAAACCCTCCATCCTGAAAGATGCAGCGGCAGGCACCACTTTCTTGGGTTCCGCGTCATATATATACACAGACGACGACTACGCCTACAATAGTTTCTGCTCTTTCAACACCAATCCGTTTGGCTTCAACAAGCTGATACAGAACGACGAGGTGATTGCCAAGAACGGTGTCTGCGTGAAAGACGGTGAGTTGTATTGCATGGAGACACAGTTCGTCGAACTTGAAGTGGGACTTATCGAGGTGACTCAGATTCTGCGTAGCTATGATGTGAACACTTGGGAGGAAAACTTCACGCCGACTATTATCAATGGAGTGACGATGACTGCCGTTGAAACGGCTCAGGCTGTGGACGGAACCGTGTATGGCGAGTTCTACAACGAGAGCATGAGTGGACTGCAATGGGGCATTGTAGACTATGCCAACCATACCCGTTCCACCATCTCAGATGCCGTAAACACCTTCGTCGCTCTCGGCATAACAACAGAGGGACAGCTCTATGGTGTTGCCACAGACGGCAACCTCTACAAGATTAACAAGGAGACGGGAGAGGAGACCGTTGTAGGACCGACTGGAGTGGAAGTACGCACATCAGAAGGGAAATACTACAACCAGTGTGGTGAGATAGACCCAGCCGACAACACCTTCTATTGGGCAGCCATTGACGGCAATGGCAACACGGCTCTCTACACCGTGAATCTGCAGACGGGTGCAGCAACGAAGCTCTACTCATACGATGCTGCCATCTACGGCATGGTGTTCCCGCAGGCGACGGCGACAGCATCTGCTCCTGCACGCATTACCGACCTGGTACTCGATTTCAAGAACGGCGCACTGACCGGTAACGTTACGTTCACCGCTCCAACAATGACTTTCGGCGGAAGCGATTTGCAGGGAAGCATCGGCTATAAGGTATATGCCAACGACAAAGAGGTAGCAAGCGGGACGGCTACGGCAGGTGAAAAAGTGAGCGCTCCGGTTACGCTTACAGAAGAAGGAGCCTATACATTCATCGTACGCACGAGCAACGCCAGCGGCGAATCGCCAAAGGCAAAGGTAAAGGCTTGGGTTGGCTATGACACGCCAATGGCTGTTACAGAACTGAAAGCATCGGTTGACGAGAACAGAAAGGCTACCGTAACGTGGAAAGCTCCGACTGCCGCTGTAAACGGCGGATACCTGGGAGATGTGAAATATGATGTATACCGTACGGTCAAAAACGACACACTGCTCGTGGGTAAGGACATCGCAGAGACGTCGTTCACCGAAGTTATATCAAAAGCATCTCTTGCGTGCTACAACTATGTGGTATATGCCAAGAACGACAAACATTCAAGCGAGCCCGCAAGTTCCAACGACTGTGTAACGGGCGACGCTATAGAGCCTGACTATTTGGAATCGTTCTACACCAAATCCTCCATGCTTCTGTATACCGTTATCGATGCTAACAACGACGGCAATACATGGAAATGGGGAATATACGACGGCAATGATGATGATGGCTATGTGTACTCCATGTTCAGCAAAGACAACGGCAACGACGACTGGCTCATCACGCCGCCCATCCACATGAAGCCGAAATACAAGTACACACTCTCGTTCCGCGGACAGGAGTGGCTTGCCAACTTCCCTAATACGTTAGAGATAAAGTTCGGCAAGGCTGCCACACCAGAGGCAATGGTGAACACCATTCAGGAAACGACAGCCCTGACCGGTGACATGAAGGAATACACCTACACCATTTCTGTGAGCGAGGATGCCAACTACTATATAGGTTTCCACGACAATACGGCAAAGAAAGGCCAATACCGTCTGCGCATCGATAGCATCGCAGTATCGGCAAATTCCATCGATGCAGCTCCGGCTGCCGTAGAGAATCTGACCATCCTGCCTGGTGCAAAGGGTGCAAAGAAGGCAGAAGTGAAGTTTACCCTCCCGACGAAGACAGTAGGCGGTACGACACTTACAGCTGTGGACAGCGTGGAAATCAAGCGCGGCAGCAAACTTGTGGTAACCCTCAAGAACAAGAAAGCAGGCGAAGCCGTGGCATATACTGACGAGACGCCCGCCAATGCGACCTACAAATACTCCGTGAGATGTTACTATGATGGCGAGTTCAGCCCTATAGCTTCCGCCTCCAAATTTGTGGGCACAGACATCCCTACAACGCCTCAGAATGTCAAGGTGACCGATAGCGGCAACAAGACAAACATCTCATGGTCTCGATTTGGCAAAGGTATCAACGATGGATATGTTGATCCATCAGATGTAGCCGTCACCGCATTTAGTGTGGTAAACTACCCTTATTTCGGTCCCCAAGTGAAAGATTCGCTCACCACAACAGAGAAAGGTGCGCTCAGCATTGACATCAACCAAGACCCGGAGACAGCAGTCACCGACGACGGCACACAGAGCATGGTCTACTATGGACTGCAGGCCAAGGCGACAGGCGGAGAGAGTGACATCATCATCACCGACGGCTTCCTCGTAGGACCTTCCATCCCAATGCCTTTCCATGAAAGCATGAAGGATGGAAATGTGGACAACGGCATAGTATGGCTCGAGAGTTCGCAAAACCGCGAGTTCAACGATGAGAACGAACAACCTTCAACATGGACACTTTCTTCCAACCTTTCTTCCGACAACGATGGCGGAGCGGCCCTGTGGATGGGATATAGCCAGTATGGCGTGGACTACACCATAGCCAAAGGCGACATGTGCTCATTCAACATGCCAAAGGTTTCGATGAGTGGTAGCATCAATCCACAACTCCTATTCAGCGTATATGCCACAAAGGGGGACAAGGTGAAACTGGAGATCATTGCCATGACTCCCGACAAGAAGGAAACAGTTTTGAAGACCATCGACTTCTCGTCTAACCAGAAAGAAGCGTGGTATCGCTACCTGGTAGACATGAACAGCGTGAAGAATGCCAAATATGCTATCGTGAAGTTCCGCGCCACAAGCACAGGCACAGGCACCGTGCTCGGACTTGACGATATCAGCATCTTCAACCAGTATGCCGACAACCTGACAGCAAACAGGCTTACAGCACCGAAATATGTTCAGGCAGGAAAGACGGCAAAGGTGAGCGTGGAAATAGAGAACAAGGGAGAGAACACCGCAAAGGACTTCTCTGTCGTGCTCTATGCCGACGGAAAGGCTGTGGACAACGTGACGGTTGCGGATGCAGTGACACCGCTCGCCACACACAACGTTGAGCTTACACTTCCCGTAAGGATTAATGCCGAAAACACGGTGAAGATAAAGGCCGAGGTGCAGTATGCTGCCGACATGGACGCTACCGACAATGCCACCAGTGAGACGGAGGTGAAAGTGGAACCGTCAGACTATCCTGCTGTAACCGACCTCCACACTACCGGCAATACAGGTGCATCCCTTGCATGGAGCAAGCCGGCCAAGGCGCAGCCCAAGACCGTGACAGAAGACTTTGAAGCCTACGATGGATGGACTATAGACGGATGGGGCCACTGGACAACCATCGACAACGACGAGGCCTATGCAGGACGCATCTTCTCCGACTTAGCCCTTCCTCACCAGGGCGAACAGTATGCCTTCATCCTTACAGACGTGTCGGGCCAGTACAAAAACCTGTCGACCAACTACGGTAACCATACCGAAGGCGGAACAAAATACCTCTCGGCTTTCTATGGCGTGAACAGTGCTGGTACACAGTATGCTGCAACCGACAACTGGTTGATAAGTCCGATGCTGTCGGGCAACAAGCAGACCATCAGTTTCGTCACTGAAAACCACAACAACAACAGTACGCAATATCCCGAGACGCTCTATGTGCTCTATTCCACAAGCGGCAAGGAAATGGACGACTTCACCAAGGTGGGCAATGCAATATCCATAAGTTCCGGCACATGGCAGGAGTACACTGCCGAAATACCTGAAGGTGCAAAGTATTTTGCCATCGAAAACAAGAACACTACCGGCAACGGTCTGTGGCTTGGACTCGACGACATCACCTATGAGGCAAGTGCTCCGGGATCCGGCGAAACTATCGTGGCCTACAACATCTACCGCGACGGTGAACTGCTCGCTTCAGTTGATGGAAATACTTTGGCATACGTAGACGAGGCTGGCGACGGCACAAGCCACACCTACAACGTGACGGTGGTGTATGAAGACGAAAACGGTGTGCGCACCGAATCTCCGTTCTCCAACACTGTTTCGGCCACGGCATCCATAGATGAGTTCTTCAACAGTGAGGCTATTTCTGGCTATAATGTATATACGGTTGACGGAAAAACCGTAATCAGCCACGGAAAAGACATAAAGAGCATACCGTCAGGAATATATATCATCAACAACAAGAAGGTTGTGAAGAAATAATTGGCTATCAACACCAGATTCCAATGAATATGTAAGTTTTCTATTTTTCAGGTTTACAGGTGCAGGGGGAACTATCCACGGAGTATTCCCCCTGCGCCCCCTTACAAGAAGAGGTTTGACTCACGGGAGGGCACTGAAAAAGTCCCACGCATCCGCTTCGCGCGATACCAACCAACCGCTATAACGGTACCATTGGGGCGATATTCTCATCATGTCATTCGGAGCTTTTACTATACCTGTTTTGCAGCACTAAGGTAGGTGAAAAATCTGACATGACAACATCCTAAGCAACTTTTTGTTGTTCAAGAACTTATAAAAAACATCAACCAGTAGTGCTGCAGAAATTAGAAATTATGAAAAAAGGATTACACCTTTTATGGGCGTCGCTGCTGATAGGCACGATGACCGTTTCGGCGAACCCGATTGACGTGGCACAGGCTCAGAGCATAGCCAAGAAGTTCTGCTCAGAGGCTGTAGTGAAAGCCAAGATGCGCAAGGCACCGGCAAATGCAAAGATGAAACTTGTGTATAAGTCGCACGGCAAGAAAGCCGGTAACAATCTGCTCTATGTTTTCGACCGCGGTGCAGCAAGTGGTTTCGTTGTCGTAGCCGGAGATGACCGTGCTCCACAAATATTGGGATATAGCGATTCTGGCTCCTTCGACATCAACAATGTGCCGGAAAACATGCGATGGTGGATTCAGCAATACGAACAGCAGATAAGCTATCTGCAAGAAAACCCGAAGGCAAGGCTGACGACGCCGAAGAGAAACGTGAATGTTGTGGCACCGTTGCTCGGCGAGATAGCATGGGATCAGGAGAGTCCATACAATGCCAACTGTCCGTATATGTCGTATTACGACGACTACGAGGAGGAGACAGTGAGTGGAACGGCTCCAACGGGTTGCGTGGCAACGGCTCTCGCCCAGGTGATGCGCTACCACAAATGGCCTGCAGAGAGTAAAGGAAGTATATCATATACTACCAACACCTTGAAACAGGACATCACGGCAGACATTAACGCCACCTACGACTGGGACCTGATGTTGCCAACATACAGCGGAGTAACGGCAACCGACGACCAGAAGGCTGAAGTGGCAAAACTGATGTATAACGTAGGAGTGGCTCTGCATAGCGACTACTCTCCTTCGGGAACTGGTGCAACGGATGTGGACGTGGTGCCGACACTCATAAAATACTTCAACTACGACACGGGGGCTCGCTACGTACAGCGCGACTACACAGCAGTAGATCTTTATGAACAGGGACTCATCAACGAGATTGAAGCCGGAAGACCAGTGCCTTATGGTGGTGTGACTAAGAAGAACGAGGGACACTTCTTCGTGCTCGACGGCATCAACGAAGACGGATACTATCACGTCAACTGGGGATGGGGCGGATTGTCTAACGGATATTACCTCATATCATCTCTCGACCCTGATGGTCAGGGAGTGGGAGGAGCAACTTCCTCTTATACGGCATTCAAATATCATCAGCTCTATATCGCCGGACTGCAGAAGCCTCAGGAGGGTTCAAAGACTGGCTGGAACATTATGGCAGACAACATCTCGGAAATAAATGACACATACGCAAAGGGCGACGAGATAAAAACTACTATATATGATGCTTACAACAATTCCAGCACCTACGACACACTGAAGTGCAAGTTCTATTGGGATATTTATGATGCAGAGGGAAATATTGTTGAAAAGAATTTCATCAAGAACGACACTCTCGCTCTGAACTATGGTTTCGACCAGCTCACGACCAGCTTTAAAATTCCTGCCGACATTGCCGACGGCGAATACACCGTAAAGCTCGACTTCACGCAATCAGAGGATGACTACACTGACGTTTATAATGTGGCAATGAAAACCGGAGCCAACAGATACTATAAGATAATGGTGGAGGGCGACGAAGTGAACGTTTCTACCGTAGCGGGCTTGAAACTAAGCATCGAAAGCGTAACACCGGAAAGACTAAAGGCTGGCGAGACTTCCGACTTCAAGGTTACGTTCAAGAACACAGGAGAAGACTATGTGGGCGACTTCAACTTCTTCCTCTATGTAAACGGCAAGAAGAATGTATATCCAAGCTATAACAGTCCGCAGCGCATTGTGTCTATCCCGGCAAACAGTACCGTTACTCTCACATTCAGCGAGAATATCCCGGCAAAACTCGTTACCGACGACGACTATGTACTTCAGTTCTACTATTACACCATCGACGAAGACGGATACAGCGACAAGAACAAAGCCTGCAAAACAACGATTGGTGTAGACGGTGCTGACAAACCTGCTGCTCTCTATATCCTTGACGACATACAGGTGCTTAACGAAACCGACGGCACAGTGCCGATGAATGATATCCAGCTGGGTGTGAACTTCGAGAACAATGGTGCAGAATATAATGCTCCTATCATCGTGAAGGCTACTAGCGATGAAGACTGGGACTTCGAAGACTCGTTCACAACGGACTCTATCATGATGCCAGCCGAAAGCAATGGTAAATATGTTATACTAAAGGGTGAGCTCACAAAGGTAGAGGAAGGGCAGACTTATGAACTCTGTCTCTATACAAGTGATGATGAGTTTATCGACCCGTCTTCCGACAACGGCGTGGATGTTACCATGGGTGCAAAAACTATGGTAGCAGTCAATATGACTGTAGTGGGAAAAGGTATAATCTTCAGCAACAATACAATCAGTGCAGCCAATGCCTCTCAGATTTTACTCTTCGACATCTACGGCTCGCTCATCAACACAGTGAACGGCAGCAAGCTTTCAATGGAAGGCATCAGCAAGGGATGTTATCTCGTAAGAGTAAACGGAGAGAACGGCACAGAAGTGAAGAAGATTGTTGTGAAATAATATACTTCTTATAATGTATAATTAAGTTCTTCTCATTAAAAAAAATATTAAGCGAGTGCAATAAAAACTTGTTTTTCAAATTGCAGAGCGGAAGCTTTTATGTAAGAATGATGAATGGAGGAGACTGGAGAGATTAGTTTCCTATAACGATATGTTGTTGATAAAATACCAGTCTCCTCCTTTTTCTCATCTTAAAGAGTATCTGAAAAAGCGAAGCACTTCAAATACATTTTACTATGATAAAGAATAACATCAAGAAACTATGGCTCTGTCTGGCGTGCATGCTCTCGATAGCTTATGTGTCGGCACAAAAGGCAGATCTCACATCGCCATTTATGGCATCACATTATGGTGTGACTATTCAGGGAGCATGTATCTACTCCGAACCCTGGAACAATCTGCCCGAGGGCGAACTTACCCCGATGGGTATCTATCAGATGGAACAGAGCAGTGGGTATGAAATAAAGCCATACCTTATCAACAGTGCCGTATATTCCAATGGCGGCGGCGCTTTCATCGGCAACAATTTCTGGTTCGTATGGATGCAGCGCGACCCTTCGGGACAGTTTACGCTCTGTCAGCGCGAGAAGTTTGACCTTACTACCGGCAAGCGAGAGAATCTGGGCACCTGCACCAATGACCTTATGGCTACGTCTGCAGGAACTGCCGTAGACCCTACTACGGGCGACGTATATGGTATATTCTGGGACTCCGAGAGTATGTCGAGCCGGCAACTTGGCATCATCGACTATCTCAACGGCACACGCACGACGATAGCAACCATCAGTCAGGCCCTCTATGCCCTCTGTTGCGACAAGACGGGACAACTCTATGCCGTAACGCAGTCGGGCAAACTCGTGAAGGTGGACAAGACAGACGGTATGCTCACCGAAGTGGGCAACACGGGCATAAAGCCGAGCATGATGCAGGCTGCCGCCATCGACTTATATACAAACAAGATGTACTGGACGGCTATTTACAAGAATTCCAACGGCAAGTACGAAGCCGGATTATATGAGGTAGACCTCGCCACGGCACAGGCAACGAAACTTGCCTCCTATCCTAATCTCGACGAGTTCTCAGCCCTGCGTATCCTCGCCCCAAAAGCCAAGGATGACGCTCCAGCTCCAGCAACCGACCTTACTGCAGCCTTTAATAATGCGGAGACAAGCGGTACTTTCTCGTTCAGGCTCCCTACGGAATCGTTCGCCGGAACGGCAATATCGGGAGAACTATCTTATAACGTAAGCATCGACGGCGAAAGCAAAGCCACAGGAAAAGCTGACGCCGGCAAAGAAGTAAAGGTTGATGTATCCACATCCACTGGCATGCATAGTTTTTCTGTTGTAGTCAGCAACGCTGTGGGCGACGGCCCTGCTGCCTCTATCAACAAATATACGGGCTACGACAAACCACTGGCGCCAACCGACGTGAAACTGTCTATCGACGAGGCAAACAACAAGGCTCATCTGTCGTGGTCTGCTCCTGTAATGGGCGAGAACGACGGATATATAGATACGGAAAATCTGACATACAACATCGTGCGCCATCCAGACGAAAAGGAACTGAACAATATCAGTTCAACATCTCTCGAAGACGAGCTGACGCCAGCCACGGCAATGATGTACAGCTACGACGTGACGGCCGTAAACCACTCCCACAAGGGCAAGGCTGCAACTTCCAATGCCGTGATGTACGGCAACGGATACGAGGTGCCATGGACGGAGAAGTTTGACAATGCCTCGTCGCTCAACATGTTTACCATAGTTGATGCCAACAACGACGGTTCGACATGGGGATGGTCGAGATTCAAGACCAAAGCCGTGACCTATACCTACAATGACAAGAACGCAGCCGACGACTGGCTCATCACTCCACCTATTGCCCTGAAAGCTGGAAAGAAATACAAGCTTACGTTCGATGAGCATGTTACGAACTCGAATTATCCCGAGAAGCTGGAGATAAAGTATGGCAAGGGACTTGACTATACCGCCTATACGGAGGTGATGTCGAAGACCACGTTTACAAATGCGGATTTCGAGACAAAGACCATTTATATTACTCCAACTACAGACGGCAACTATCATATTGGCTTCCATGCCTGCAGCGATGCATTCAGCGGATTGCTCTATCTCGACAACATGTGTCTCGATGTGGAGCCGGAAGCAACGGCTCCGGCAGCAGTGGACGATGTGAAGGCAAGCGCTGCAGAATATGGCGCAAACCCTGTAACAATCTCTTTCAAGGCTCCGCAGAAGGCTATAAACGGCACTATGCTTCAGTCAATAGAAAAAATTGAGGTGAGGGTGAAGAATGGCGACGTGATAAAGAATTTTGAGTCGCCGGATCCTGGTGAACTTCTTTCGTGCAATGATGAGAATGCTATTAGGGGTATGAACAACTATATCATCACGGCATACAACGAGAGCGGTGCGGGCAAGCGCGTCGATGTTTCTGCCTTCGTGGGCAACGACACCCCATCGGCCCCATTGAACATCACGGCAAGCGGAAACGAGGACGGAACTCTGAAACTCTCATGGACCGCTCCAGAGAAGGGCAAGAACGGCGGATACATCAATAAGTCACAACTTTCTTATTCTGCCTACACCGTAGATGACGAAGGTTATGCCGACCTGTATGAAGAGAACATCAAGGGAAACAGCGTCAGTCTTGCAGAACTTGACAACACCGGCGAGCAGCGCTTTGAGTTCTTCGGCGTACAGGCAGTAAACATGGATGGAGAGAGCGACATCATGCCGTCAAACTCGGTTATCATGGGCGACGCCTACACTCTGCCATTTGCCGACTCCTTCGCCAACGGCAAACTTGCATACGGTATATGGTATAGTGAGAGAAACGGCGCAAACGGATTCGCTCTGAACGACATGACTTCTGCCGACAATGATGGCGGTTGTATATCGTTCCAGGCTGCTGAGGCAAATGCTATCGCCTCGTTCTGTTCAGGAAAGATTGCGCTGAAAGATTGCAACAGTCCAGTGCTTACCTTCGACTATTATTGTAATCCAGGCTCAGAAGATATTCTGCTTGCAGAAATAAACCGTGCATATATCGACACAACGGTAGTGAAGACTATTAATTTCAGCCAGGAAACGGGAGCTACCGGCTGGCGCCACGCTGTGGTTAGCCTGCAGCAGTTTAAGTCGGCTCCTTACATCCAGCTTGCCTTCCTCTCGCAGATAGCCAAGGCCGGCAATGCAGTGATGATCGATAATATCAAGATTGAGAACAATCCGGAATTGTCAATCAATGGCATCAAGGCTGATGCGGCAAAAGACAAGAATGTTTACGACCTTGCCGGCAGACTGCAGAATTCTACAGGTTTACATAACGGCATATACATAAAAGACGGAAAGAAAATTGTGGTGAAGTAATTGCTTCACGATAAGAACGTGTGATGGAAAAGAGGGTATCCTCTATAGCTTAAGAAAGGCGGCAGGAAATAATCCTTTGCCGCCTTTCTTCCGTTTCGTTTATACCAAATCGGTCATTAGCCCAAGTTTGATCCCTCACTAAAGGTTTTGTTTGCTATCCAGCATTTTACGATTCTTATTTACGCCGCTATGTACTACAAACTTTTGGGTATTTTGATTTTTCTGAATGACATTTTCTTTATCACCTGTTTCCAAGCCGACCGAAGTCCTGGCGACAACGGTTCGCAACTGATCATGTCGAGGGCTTGACGCAGTTCGCCGAGCAGTTCGGGCCAATAGCGCATCTGCTCGTAAGCAAGTTTGATACACTGAGCCCTGACGGCATAGGCCGACTTCGAGTCGGCGATTCGCACTAAGCAATAGTCCATAAAGTCTGTACGGATGTCTTCCTTGCCAAATGGCTGACGAAGGAGAAGGGCGAGCAACAACCGAAGCTTGGTTGCATCGTGCTCCACGATGCAACGGTCTATCAGATGATGGCGCTTGGCATAGAGCCACTCGTGATCCGAGGAAGCGAAATGGGTCAACGCCCAAAGCGCATTGACAGCCACACGACGATCGTTGTCAAGGGTCAATTGGTATAGTTGCTCCTTAAGATGATCGTTGTGCTTCCCATGGGCAAGCACACAGATCTCCTTGATCTCATCCTGGGAAAGACGATGAGCAAGCATGGATCGAGGTATCATAGACTGTCATTTTATCGGACGTCAACCACGCCCAAAACACCGACAACTTCCGCAAAGTGTGCGAACGATACACTTTGCGGAAGTTTGAAACTTATTTCACGACCTTGCGCGTAGCACGGCTACCGTCGGAGTAGGTAATGGTGCGGACGAAGATACCCTTTGCCGGGCGACTGACCACACGGCCAGAGAGGTCACGATACTCCACACGCTCGATCTGCTTCATGGAAGCCTCGGAGACGTCAATGCCGTCGGGCACACCGTTGGGATAATACTCTGCAACGCCCGATCCGAGACGTACGTCGCCGTCGATATAGAAGGCCTCCATACCGATCTTCTCCTTCACCTCCTTGTAGAAATAGATGGTGCGGTCGTTCTCGTCATACTTATAGAACTCGTAGCCATCGGTGAAGGCATAGGGCACGTCGGTCATCTCCTCCGTCAGGTTGGCATAGTCGTCGGGCGAGAACGTGACCACCTCGCCATCGATATAAAGATTGTAGTAGAGGCAAGACGGGTCGAGATAGTTGAAGTCGGCGGAATAGTAACTCAAAGAATACTGCAGACCGCCCGGGCCTCCCCATGGGTTCGGGTCGTAGGGCTGGTAGGCCGTGAGCTTCGGCGGCATGGGGGCTGCGGGCTTCTTGTCCCAACGGCTGATGAGAGCATAGCGGTAGGCATCGAAGATGTTGGTGCTGCGGTCGTCATCCATGCTCTTGTGGACCATGAGGATACCCTTGGTGGAAAGGGAATTGTTGTCCGCATCGTAGGTAAAGACGAGGGGCTCGCCAGAGAAGCAAGCCTTGTCAAACTCGGTACCCATCTCGTCCTTGCCCTTGCCCACCACGGCAGAAGAGGCATAGACATAGCATGCCGTCAGGGTGTCGATGCCGACGAAGGAGGTGGCGGGGAAGGTGACGGTCGTGCCGTCCATCGTTCCCTTGATCCAGTAGCCTTTCACATTGGCCGAGAGGTCGCCCAGATAGACATCGCTGCCATCGAGAGCGTAGCGCACGGGATAGAGCTGCGACTGCCCCTCCATATCCATATAGAGCATCAGACCGTCGTTGACCGTGGCACTTGCCGGCGGTACCATTGTGTTGTTGTCCATGCGCACACCCTTGTAGGTGGCCTCGGCATAGCTCGTCCATGATCCGCTGGCAAGGCACATACCAATCAACTCGCCCTCGGGGAGCACCATCTTGAGCGAATCGCCATGCCATACATACTTGAGCACCTGGTCGGCGGGATCCTCGTTGGGGACGAGCGTCTGCTTGCCGTTTCGCTCTCCTGGGCGCACGCGCTCCAAGTATCCATAGCGTGTATCACCAGAGAAGAAGTCCTCCTCGGAGAAGATGGCCTGGGGAAGCTGGAAGGCGATGGTGTCTCCCTCCGTGCGATAACCCTTGATCCAGGTCTGCGTGTAGATGGAGTTGATGGGGTTCTCAAGATAGACCGCACCATCTTCACCGAACACCATCCGCTGCCAGTCGCCTGTGCTCTGGTGGTCCACAGCATAATAATACACCGACTCATAGCCCGTCGTCGTACGATAGAGGTTGATGGTCTCGCCCGCCGCGGGTTGCGTGATGAGCGAGTCTTGCTGCTGTGCCAGCGTAGCCGTCGAGCAGAGTGCGGCGAGCAGCAGGGTTGCGTAACATTTCTTCATAAGCCTGTTTGATTTTGTTTGATAAATGGTTTTGTTTCGTTAGCTATTTGCCGACAAAGATACGGTTTTATTTTATAATCAGCAAATATTTATAAACAAATCTTTCCTTCCCGCCTCTTTTCATCATGATGGAGAAAGAAGCGGTGTGGGGAAAATGCAAATTGGACACAGTTTATATACCTAAAACCAGGAAGAAAATGAAGAAAACCGAAAAAAGTAAAAAGTTTTGTGGAAAATACCATCGCTATTCCGAATATTATGTATAATTTTGCCTCCAAATCAAACCGCTCATGAACCATGGGCGCAACACCGGCGGAAAAGGCGCAGGAAGAGCGACCCTGGACTAGAACGTATTGTGTCTCACCTTCAAACTGGGGGGGTGATTCACAAAATAAATCCAATATCTCCCCAACTTATCTAAAAAACAAAATCTATGAGGAAAAAAACTACTCTGGCATTGATCCTGATGATGAACCTTGCCTGTGCCATGGCACAGAAGTCGGGTACCACGGGACCACTCTCTTGGAACTACAACGAGACCAGTAAGGAACTGACCATCACTGGCAACGGCGCCATGCCCAACTACGACTACGGCGCAGCACCGTGGCAGGAGTATCAGGAGGGCATCGAGACCGTGAACGTCGGAAGTGGCGTGACAAGCATCGGCAACAACGCCTTCTGCAACTGCATCTACATGACGACACTCAGCCTGCCCGCTGGCATGGAGACCATCGGCGACAACGCCTTCTCCTACTGTCTGTCCATCACGTCGGCAGAACTGCCCGGCACCATCACCAAGATAGGAGAAAGCGCCTTTGAGGGATGCACCAGCCTGGAGAGCATCGCTCTGCCAGAGGAACTGGAGACCATCGGCGGATTCGCCTTCGCCGACTGCGTGGCCCTGGCTAGCGTGGACTTCCCCTCCTATCTGACCTATATCGGGCGCTGGTCTTTCAGCGGATGTGAGTCGCTCGGCGAGGTCAGCATCCCGGCAAGTGTGGAGACCATCTCCGACAATGCCTTCGCAAGCTGCGTCAACCTGTCCTCCGTGCAGTTGTCAGAGGGTCTGAAGAGCATCGAGGAGACGGCTTTCAACGCCTGTGAGCAACTGCAGACCATCACGATACCCTCAACGGTGACCAACATCGGAGGCGGTATCTTCGCCGACTGCAAGAAACTGTCAGCAATCGACATGGCAGAGGGCAACACGGCTTACGTCTCCGTAGAGGGCGTGTTGTACAACAAGGCCATGACGACGCTCGTGCAATATCCTGCGGGCAAGGACAACGACTCATATACTATCCCCGAGAGTGTGACGATGGTGGGCGACTATGCCTTCTGCGGCAACGACTACCTCACCTCCCTTCCTCTGCACGACAAGCTGAAGGTGATCAGCGACTTCGCCTTCGCCCGTGTCAGCGGCGTACCCACCTTTGACGTACCTGCCAGCACGGAGAGTATCGGCGAATCGGCATTCCACGACTGCTGGAGCCTCACGGACATCAATGTGGCCAAGAGCAATCCCAACTATACGTCGGTGGACGGCGTGCTCTACGACAAGGAGATGAACACGCTCATGCAGTATCCGGAGGGAAAGACCACACCGGAGTATATCGCACCGAAGAGCCTGCGGAATCTCGGCCCATACGCCTTCTTCGGCAACACGAAACTCACTACGGTGGACCTGCCCGACGGCGTGGCCTCCATCGGCGACTTCGCCTTCGGATGGTGCCAGAACCTCAGCAGCCTCACCGTACGCGTCGCCGACCCCACATCGATCGAACTGGGTCTGATCCCGTTCTTCAGAGGAGCGAACGCCGTGGACTGCACACTCCGTGTGCCGGTCGGAAGCAAGGCGAAATATGAGAATGCGGACCTGTGGAAGGACTTCGCTCCGAACATTGAGGAGCTGACCAGCGACGGTATCGATAGCGCAACGGCAGACGGCCAGCAGGCTGACAAGGCGGAGCGCGTATATAGCCGCGACGGAGTGCAACTGCGTGGCACGCTGGGCCAGCAGCAGAAGGGTGTCTATATCGTCGGTGGAAAGAAAGTCGTGAAGCGATAATCGCCTACCACAAACGAAATAAACTCTAACAACCGATCGAGGTTGAATCTATTTGTGCCAAACTCTCATCATGGGGTTTGGCACATTTTTCTATAAGAGTGGCGAGACCGTGAGAAGTGGAGCTCTCACCCGCGGGCCTTGTCCCTTGCCTCAGAATAGAAACAAAAAGGTGGAGCAACCGTCTGGCTGCCCCACCCCTGGATAATATCTTTCCTTACTTAGAGGTCGTTTTCGTTGTTGGCGGCCTCGCCGTAGTCCATGGCCTGACGCTCTCCGCGGAGCACGGCAAGGGCATTCTCGGTGAGTGCCTTCATCTCGTCCTGGCCCGGGTAGATGGTGACAGGGGCGATGAACTCTACGCGCTCTTTGATGTGGTCAGTGATATACTGAGAGCGTGCCAGACCACCCGTGAGGAGGATGGCATCGACCTTGCCCTTGAGCACTGCGCCCTCGGCAGCAATACACTTGGCCACATTCCAGATCATGGCATTGAGGATCAGCTCGGCGTGCTTGTCGCCATGCAGCACCCAGTTCTCCACCTCCAGCATGTCGTTGGTGCCGAGGTGGGCGATGATACCGGCCTCTCCGCTCACCTTCTTGACAAGCTGGTCCTGCGTGTAGCGGCCAGAGAAGCAAAGACGGATAAGGTCTGCTGCGGGCAGGGATCCTGCGCGCTCGGGAGAGAACGGTCCCTCGCCGTCGAGGGCGTTGTTGGCGTCGATGGCCTCGCCATGGTCGTGGGCAGCGATGGAGATACCGCCACCGAGGTGGCAGACGATGAGGTTGAGGTCCTCATAGCGTGTGCCATGGTCCTTGGCATAGCGGCGGGCAATGGCCTTCTGGTTGAGCGCATGCCAGATGCAGTAGCGCGGCAGCAGCGGAGAACCAGAGATCTTGGCCTCGGGAGCCAACTCATCGACCACACCGGGATCGGCCACGAAACTCGGGCAACCGATCTCCTCGGCAATCTCATGAGCGATGATGCAGCCCTGGTCGCAGGCGTGCTGGTGGAGGGCCTTGCGCTGGTCCTCGACCATCTGATCATTGACACGGAAGACACCAGACTTGACGGGCTTGGCAAGTCCGCCACGGCCGATGATGGCGTCGAACTGCACGGGAAGACCATGCTTCTTCACCTCCGCGATGACCAAATCCTTGCGCATCTCATACTGGTCGGAGATACGCTTATACTTCTTCAACTCCTCGCGGGAGTGGTTGATGGTTGCTTCAAAGATCAGGTTCTCGTCGTCGGAAACGGAAATCTTCGTCGAAGTAGAACCCGGATTGACGGCTAATATTCTATACATTTTGGTAGATTATTTCTAAGTTTGGCTTGGTTACACTAATATTACTGGTGTGCCATGGCTGCCATGGCGATGCTCAAGAACTTGGCCTCGGGGGAGTCGCCACGCGACGGGACTACAACGGGAGCGGTCGGACCCTGGAGGATACCAGCCGTGATAGCGCCACAGAAGAGCGTGATGGTCTTGTAGAACACGTTGCCAGCCTCGATATCCGGAACGATGACGGCATCGGCATCACCCTCTACGCAAGACTCCATGTTCTTCGCTTTCAGGGCGGCGGGAGAGCAAGAGGTCTTCAAGTCGAGCGGACCATCAATGCGAACGGGTCCGAAGAATCCCTCCTCGGCACGCTTCTTCTGCTCCAGATAGTCGGCGGTGCAGGGGAAGTGGCGCTCATCCACATGCTCAGAGCAGTGGATAAGGGCAATCTTCGGCTCGGCAATGCCAAACTGACGGCACAGGGCGGTGACATACTTGATCTGCTCCGTGCGCTGCTCGGGCGTGGGATAAGGAATCACGGCGGCGTCGGTGAAGAACAGAAGCTTGTGGTATTGCGGCATCTGGGCCACGGCGATATGGGTCAGCACGTTGCCCTTCGGCAGGATACCAGTCTCCTTGTTGAGCACGGCGCGGAGCACCTGGTCGGTATTGATGAATCCCTTCATGAGCACATCGGCACCACCCTCGCGGACGAGAGCCACGGCCTTCTGTGCCGCGTCGAGCTTGTCGTCAGTATCGACGAACGTCACGCGGTCCATCAACTCGGCGTATTGCGGGTCGTTCTCCACGGCCTGGCGTGCGCCAACCATAATTGCGGTTACGAAACCAGCCTGCAATGCGCGGGCCACTGCGCCACGCGTGGCATCGTCCTCGGGCCACACGACGGCAAGACGCTTCACCACCTTCTGCTCGGAGAGGTGGCGCAAGAGCTCATCAAAGTTCAGAATGCTATTCATCAGTGCTTGATTTTGTTCTGTTAATAGTGTCGGCAAAGGTACAGATTTTTCTTGAATTAAGAAAATTTTTCGTATATTTTTCTTCTTCTTGGACTACAAGGAATTCTCTACGCCCTACTTTGACACATCAAAACCCGTCGCTAAAAAGGAATCCACGACTGTCAAACAATTAAGAAAACACGCCACATAGATAATATTCAGAAATATTTGGCCGTATAAATTAATCTTTCTAACTTTGTAACCACTCTTAAGAAAGAAGAGGACAAGGACAGACCTATTAACAACACAACCTATACAATCATGAGGAAAATGAAGTTTATACTGACAATGCTGCTCGCGAAGAAGGGGGAGCTGCCGCACTCGGAGGCAACGCCAGGGTGAACTTGATGAGCGGACAGATTGATATCGACTTCGCCGTCTTCAACATCTACCAGTATGACAATGCAAACCTCACAGGTCACTACACGGGTCCTATGACGATGGAGTAGCATCACTACCAAACATCCCTCTTCTTCGGCCCTCAGATTGCAGTCCGATATGAGGAAGAGAAAAACCGAAACGGGAAGCCCCCGAAAGTTGACGTTTATCAACTTTCGGGAGCTTGCTTTGATCTGTATTGCGTAAACAGAACTTTTACAGTCCTCTGGCCTTGAGCAGTCCCGAAGCATCGGGTTTCTCCATACCAGTGAAGTCTGTGAACATCAGCATTTGATCCTTGGTGTTGCCACGACTCAGAATCTTGTCGCGCAACGCCTGGCCGACGGCGGGATCGAGCGCGCCATGCTGCTTGAAGTAGTCGGCGATATTGACCGCCAGGACTTCCGTCCACAGGTAGCTATAATAGCCAGCAGCATAACCTCCGCCCCAGACATGGTTGAAATAGGAGGTGGAGTAGCGCGGGGGAATCTGCGTATTGAGGAGTCCGGCATTGTGGAGCTGCTCCTTCTCGAAGGCACCGGCCATATAGGGCGACGGCACCTCGTCCGGACTGATTTTGTGCCAAGCCAGATCGAGCCAGGTCGATGCGAGGTTCTCGCCGAGGGAGTAGGCCGTCTGGAAATTGATGCTCTCAAGCATACGCTCCTTCAGTTCTGCGGGCATCGGCTCTCCCGTCACGGTATGGCGGGCAAAGTGGTCGAAGATCTCAGGGATACTGGCAAAGGACTCGTTGAACTGCGAGGGCATCTCAACGAAGTCGCGAGCCGTGGCCGTGCCTGAGAGGGTGTTGTACTGGCAGTCGGAGAGTATCTCGTGGAGGGCGTGGCCAAACTCATGGAACATCGTGCACACCTCGTCCCAGGTGATGAGCGAGGGCTGACCATCGGGAGCCTTGGCGCTGTTGCACACGTTATAGACCACAGGAAGTTGTTTGCGCTGGCGGCTCTGCTTGGCAAAGGCATCCATCCACGCGCCACCACGCTTCGTGGGACGGCGGAAGAAGTCGCTGTAGAAGAGGGCCAGGGGCTTGCCGTTCTTGTCGATCACCTCAAAGACTTTCGTGTCGGGATGATAGCTAGGGATATCCTTACGCTCCTTGAAGGTCAGGCCATAGACACGGTTGGCAGCATAGAACACACCATTCACCTGCACGCTATCGACATTGAAGTAGGGCTTCACCTCGTCGTCAGAAATGTTGAGCATCTCCTTTTTCATCTTCGCCGAATAGTAGAAGCGGTCGTAGGGCTGAAGCTGGAAGTCGCTTCCCTCGGTCTTGCGGGCATACTCCTCTATGGCCTTGGTTTCGGCGTCGGCCTTGGGTGCATACTCCTTGATGAGCTGCTCAAGGAAGTTGTCCACGTTGGCTGAGTTTTTGGCCATCGTGTTCTCAAGTGAGTAGTCGGCATAATTGGCATAACCCATGATCTGGCCTTTCTCGGCACGGAGTCTTGCCAACTCAGTCACTATCGGGAACGTGTTATACTGGGGATTGGTGCCGTCGGCACGATGGATGCTTGCCTCAAACACCTTGCGACGGAGCGCACGGTTCTGAAGGCTTGCGAGGATGGGTTGCTGCGTGGTATTGATGATAACGATGCAATAGGGGGCCTTGCCACCACGCATCTCCGCATCCTTCTTGCACTGGGCAATGTCGGCCTCGCTGAGACCAGCGAGATCCTCCCGGTTATCAACCCAGACCACGGCATGGTTGGTCGCCTCGGGAAGGAGGTTGCCCCACTGCTGCTGCAACTCCGAGATGCGGGAGTTGATTTCCTTCATACGCGCCATCTTCTCGGCAGACAGGAGTGCACCTGAGCGCACGAAACTCTTGTAGATTTCCTCCGTCAGGCGCTGGTCCTCACCCTTGAGCTTCGCATATTCGTTATCGTAAACGAACTTGATGCGCTCGAAGAGCTGCTGGTTGAAGGATATCTCGTTCTCAAGACCCGTGAGCAACGGCATCACCTTGTCCTCGGCTTCGGCCAGCACGGGAGTCTTGTCGGCATTGGTAAGGCCGAAGAAGACGCTGCAAACGCGGTCGAGCAGGATACCACTCTCCTCGAAAGCGAGAATGGTATTCTGGAAAGTCGGCTTCTTCTTGTTGTCGACGATCTTCTGAATGTTGTCGCGCTTGATCTTGATGGCTGCCTCGATGGCAGGAAGGTAATCGCTCTCCTTGATGCGACTGAAATCGGGCGCACCGAAGGGCAAATTACTCTTCATCAGAAGAGGGTTCTGTTGACTCGTACCAGAAGACTGGGCCGATACGGTGACTGGAGCCTGCAAGAGCGTGGCGGCCAATCCGATAGCAAAGAATAACTTGTTGTTCATACGAAGGTATTGATTAGATTGCAAAGTTAAAATAAATTATTCTATAAATCGGCTTATATTTCATCTTTTATGAAATAATTAACAAAATCCACCCTGTTATCGACGTATTTGTGCTAACTTTGCACTCACAGGCATAAGCTAAGACGTAAGTTAAGACATAAGCTATACATAAGTTAAGCATAGACTAAGACATAAGCTAAGCATAAGTTAAGACCAAGACAAAAATGTTTATAGTGATGATTTTCATATTCCTTGGCATCGGTGCGGGCTACGCACTACGCACAAGGACGGCGTCGGAGGCCCGGCTTCAGGCCATCGGCGCATGGGCTGGCCATGCCACAACGTGGCTCATCTGGCTGCTTCTCTTCATGCTCGGCATCGAGGTGGGTGCCAACGAGCGCATCATCTCCGCCCTGCCTACGCTGGGCGTGGAGGCGCTGCTGCTGTCCCTCTGCGGCCTGTTGTGCTGCTGTGCCCTGGCCTGGGCGCTATGGCGGATGACAAGGAAAGGAGGCGAGGGATGAAAGGCAGTTTGATCGTGGTGGGCTTCTTCGCCCTCGGACTGTTGGCAGGACGCAGCGGCTGCATGCCCACATGGCTCATGGAGGGCGACATCAGCATGGTGGCTCTATGCGCCCTGCTCCTCTTCGTAGGCATCGGCATCGGTCTCAACCCAGACATGAAGAGCGAACTCAAAAGCCTAAGTCCCCGACTGGCTCTCCTACCACTCGTCACCATTCTCGGATCATGGATGGGAGCGGCGGTGGCTTACCTGTTCCTCGGAGGTGGCATCTGCACCTTCCTGCAACATCGGGAACTGACGGACTGCCTCGCCATCAACAGCGGCTTCGCCTATTATTCACTATCAAGCATCTTCATCACCGAATACCGAGGTGCAGAACTGGGCACCATAGCTCTTTTGGCCAACATCATTCGCGAAATGGCCACACTCCTGCTCACCCCGCTATTGGCTCGTTGGTTCGGCCCGTTGGCTCCTATCTCATCGGGCGGCGCGACGAGCATGGACACCACCCTGCCCAGCATTACCCAGTCCATCGGGCAGCGATATGCGCCCTTGTGCATCTACCACGGTTTCGTGACCGACTTCACCGTCCCCTTTCTCGTCACCCTTTGGTGCGCATAGACAAGAGGGGGCAGCAGAACTATTGTGAGAAGAAAAATACTAGCAACGTATTGGTTGGGCACACGACACTTGCTTGTCCCCTTCCCTTCTTGGGGAGGGGGTAGGGGGTGGGGTACTGATGGGAAGACTAACTAATGTCAGGAGTGGTATCTTCAGCGCGCGTCTTAGCGCGCAAAATCTTGAAAAAAATACTTCAAAAACGACTTTTCTGAACATTAGATAATCATTAGTATATCATTAGATATATTAGAGGGGCGCGAAACAGTTTGATAATCAGTTAGTTAAGTCGGTTATCGTCGACAGATTGGTAACATGTCGTCGACAGATTGGTAACATGTCGTCGACAGATTGGTAGCATGTCGTCGACAGATTGGTAGCATGTTGGGCACAAACTTCGACAGATTGGTAACATTGATAATATTTATTTTTACAAAAACATTTGAATTTGACGCGTTCTTTACATTATTGGGTAAAATGACAGGTATTTCCCTATTTTGTCTTGCTTTAACCCTTTTGAGTGATTCTATTTTTAAGTTTTATAAAATATAGTATATCAGTAAATTAACAACAACTTCGACAAAAAGGTAACATCTTTTGCAATTTCGTTTCACTCAAAGTACGACATTTAGGTAGTATTTTGAAAAATACATACATGATTTTCATAGTATTTTGGTCCACCATCTCCCTCTCCTATTTTTCCAGTCTGCTCCCTTGTTTCACCCGGCGTAGAATCTATTTTTTCCTACCCTCCTCCCCTACCCTTCCGTCTTTATGAGCTATAGCTTTAGTAGCTTCTGTCGGTCTGTTAGGTGCTGGATAGTGTGCGAGCACAAATCATGAATTATCCTCGATAATGTAAATAAATATGTTGTAAAATAGAAATGCTACCTAAATGTCGCACATTGCTTTTGTCCACGGTTGTGAACCAATGCTACCAAAGTGTCGTACTTCCTGTTTTTGCCGTTTGCTGAAATGTTACTAAAGTGTCGTACTTCAATGAGAATGCTTTCCATAAGATGCTACCTAAATGTCGTACATCGGCGCGACATTGACTGGTAAATGCTACTAAGATGTCGCACTTCCCTCCTTTTTCTATGCCCAACAAGCTACCAAAGTGTCGTTGATGGCCGGAAAAGTGATATAAAGATGCTACTGAAGTGTCGAAGTTGACTACTTGGTGCCCGTAAGAATGCTACTTAAATGTCGTACTTAGGCGTATTTTCTCCTAGAATAGCTTCTGAAGGTGCCGTACTATTTTGAAAAGTAGGGTATAAGATGCTACTAAAGTGTCGAAGTTGGGCGTTTTTGGGTCCTTTTTCCGTTTCACAAAATAAATGAAGGATACAAAATAGCAGATAATACAAACCGTAAACGACTTGATACAATCTGCATTATATACTTAATAATCAATGATATAAAAGTTTGAAGAAAACAATTCACTTGAAAGTAAAAAAACATTTCACTTTTTTGTCGAACTTACATGGATTACCAGAAACTGTACTTTTTCTTGCTCTTTCCTCTTTGCCGCCTACTGACAGTGGTTTGCTTATCATACTCATAGACCCATTAAAATCAACTTATGAGACTTTTGTAGTAGCAGTTTCCCTCTATAGATAAAGCGAACAATGTAAAACAAATTCACTAAATGGAAAGCGCAATATTCAGGCTAAAATCGTCTTTAGAAGGTGTAAACCAGAATAATCCCCTAATTTTGCTTCCTTAGAATAAAAAAGCTTGCGTAGGTTTATGATTTTTCCAAGGAAATGCTTACCTTTGCAGAGTGCCTTTTCTATTCGTCTGAAGTCTTCTATACTTCCTGATGGAAAGACGCCCTATGGAGCATGGGAGGTGCGCATCGAAATGTAGAACTCTCAAAGCCTAAAAATCATTGGAACGAAAGACCTATACACATCTCCACAGACACATGGCGAGGCGCGGGCTGCTGCTCGTCCTTCTAGCCTTGCTTGCTTTGCCGCTCCTTTCGCAAACCAAGTATGCCTTGGTCATCGGATTGGGAAAGCAGGAGGACCGTGCCTGGCCGAAAATCAACGGCGACAAGGATGTGCCCCGTGTGCGGCAGATGCTGCGCAAGAGCGGATACGACAAGATTATATCGTTGGTCAATGAGCGCGCCACGAAGCGCAATATCCTTTCGGCGTTCAATACGCTGGTAGGAAAGGCCCGTCCTGGCGACATCTTCTATATCCACTATTCTGGCCACGGACAGCAAATGGCCGATCCGCATCACGACGAACCTGATGGGCTGGATGAGTGTTGGATACCCTACGACGCCTATAAGAAGGCTTGTGCCCGCGACCGAGGCGAGCGTCATCTATCCGATGATGAGGTCAACTACTACCTTGGGCGATTGCGCGACAAGGTGGGCGATCGGGGCAAGATCCTTGTCGTCATCGACGCTTGCCATAGTGGAGATGCTACCTGTGGCGACGAAGGCGAGGAGGTGCTGCGCGGCGTGAGCGAGGTCTTTGATGCGACATGCCATTTTGCCGAGCCCATCCCCCGTGCTGTGTCGCGACGCAAGGAGCGCTGGATCACCATCAGCGCATGTACCAGCGCCCAGTCCAATGCAGAGCTGCGTAATCCAGTGGCGGGCCGGTTGACCTACGCTCTGTGGCAGATATTGTCCGACCAGTCTTCGATGAGCAACGCTGAACTGGAGCGACGTATCAAGCGTTTCTACCAGGGTATCCGGTCCCGTGTCTATCAGACCCCGGTAATAACGGGTGAGTATAAAAACCTGCAACGTATATCCGATTTTCTCAGATGATGGAGGTGATGACCGGGATGGACAGCGACGAACGGTTGTGGGAGGCACGTCTGGTGGCCGATGTGCGTGCCGGTGTACGGTTGGCGGAGAATGAACTCTACGCCTATTGTGCCGATTATTTTTGGCGTAAATACCGCGGCGTGTTCTTCGTGGGAGAAGAAGAGGCGGCAGAGATATTCTCACCAAGTTCTACTATGAGGAGAAGGATCTCGACACCATCCTGGAAGAGTTGCCGACCATCGGCAGCAAGAACGCCCTCAAGACCAAGAAGTATAAATGTATGGAGGGATTAAGGAACGCGGCCAAGGAGGTCTATCATAAGTATCTTAACGAGGAATAATAGATCAAGAAAAGAATACTTTCTAATGCTTTAACCATTCAACATAAAAAGACAAGAGCTATGGATATTAACTTTCAAGACCGAATAGACGAGTATCTGCTCCACCCAGATAGACTGTCGGAAGAAGAAAAGTCGCAGTTTCTGAGCGAGTTGGAGGCCGATCCCAAAAAACGTGCGCAGTTTGAGCTGACGCGCGATGTGCGTTTGGCCGTGACCAGTCGTGCGAGGAAGATGTCGCGTATGGAGGAGATGCGGACAATGTACGGCCACGTTCGTTCGCATGTGGCGATGAACTGCCTGAACGCGGCGGAAGACCGTCAGGATGCCCCGCGACGCAAGCGGTGGGTGTGGTTGTCGGGTATTGCTGCAGCCGTAGTGCTGGGATTCTTCGTGGCCCGACTAGTGCCAGGTTCTTCTTCGTCCGACGACGGACTGCGTGGCGATGGTCAAGTCTTCGACGGTACGCCATCGGAAGGTCACAGCTCCGCCCTGCCAGGCGACACGTTGTCGGCTGATACCATTGGCTTCGATCCCAATTGATAGTTCATTTATTCAATCGTTTTTCATGAGAAAAATACTGTTGCTTCTGCTTGCTTTCGTCAGTCTCACTTTGACCTTGAAGGCGCAAACGCAGTCCCTGGAGGACATGAAGTTCCAGTTGGAGCAGACCGACACCCTTTATGAGGCCGAGAAGTATGACGAGGTCCTCGAAATCTGCCTGTCCATTGGGTGCAGTACGGAGCGGTGTGACTCGGAGCAGGAGCGCACCGTCTATGTACGCAGCCAGATTTTGGCGTGCCGTTGCTATGACCAGCTGGAGCGGTATCAGGAGGGATACGAACTATCCAAGCGGTTGATGGCAACCCAGTTGACCGACGAGGAGAAAAAAGAACTGTCGGATGCTTATGTGAATAGCGCCTATTTTCTGGCGGTACCGATGATGAAAGGAAAAAATACCGACTATGGCAAGGCACGCGCCCTGCTCGAAGAGGTGCTCCCCTATGCTAACGAGAACGATTGGACGATCGTGATGAACAAGATAGGTGCTTCTTGGTATTTTGAGGGGTCGGTTTACTACCGAAAGCAAGATTATGATAAGACCAAGGAGTGTGCGCGTCGTGGTGTGGAGGTGTTCAGAAAAACAGGCAAGGTGAGCGACGAGATAGCCACGCTGAACCTCCTGGCTGACGCATACTATTATCAGTATGACTTGTCCAGTGCGATGGAGACGTACCGCTACGCTTTGTCGCAGGCGAAGGAAGCCGGCGAGACGGATTTGCAGATGAATGTCCTGAGTGATATATGGAGGTTGTGCAACCTTTTCGGCGATGTCCAGATGGCGCAGGAATGCAATGTAGCCATGGACTCGCTGGCGGAGCAAACGACCGACGAGGTGTCGAAAATGACTTATTATAACCTGCAGGCAGAGAAGGCCATGAGGCAGGAAAACTATCGCGTGGCGGAACAGTGGCTCTTTCGGAGCGTCTCTCTGGCCGAGGCTTCGACGAGCGGGAAACTGGGCTCGCTGGCGGGAATTCCCTATTTCAAATTATCCGAACTTTATCTGAAGGCGGGCCGTTATGACGACTGTATAGCTTATGCGAAAAAATACATGGAGCCTCCCCATGAGGAAATGTCGGCCGTAGGCCTGTACCGTTTCATGGGATATGGTCAGTTTATGGCAGAAGCTTATCGCTACAAGGGGGACAAAGCGGGTTGCTACGAAGCGGTCGATACGCTCTTCCTGCTCCTACCCTATCTCTCGGACCCAGAAGTGATCAATTACCTTTATATCCGGCGCGGCTTCTGTCGTGCTGCCTTTGGCGATCACGAGGCGGCGCTGGCTGACTATCAGAAGGCGGACGAGATACTCGCCACCAAGTATAAGCCCTCGGACCAATGTCGGGTTCAGCTGCTTGCTTTTTTGACCCGCCAGTTTCATGCAGTGGGGCGTGATGCGGAGGCGGAACAATGCAGCCGCAAGAATCTGGCTTATACCAAGGAATTGAACGGCGAGAATAGCTTACAATATATCGAGTCGCAGATACGGTTGGCTCAGGCCGAAGAATGGTCTGGGATGATAGTGCAAGGGTGTCAGGACTACTTGCAGGCCGAGGAGCGTCTGGAGCGGTGGGTACGCGACCGTCTCCCGTATATGGATGCCAATGAGCGCAAGGGATTTTGGAGTCCCCTCTCAGAGCTGTTCACGCTCATGACCCCTTATGCGCTGAAAGCTGGCGAACTACAGACGGCATTTACCCGCGGATGTTATGATGCGCTGGTGATGTCGAAGGCGTTTCTCTTGGACTCCGAGCGTTCTTTGTACGATATCATCAAGCGGGAGGGAACAGATGAGGACATGCGGCAGTATATGGCCATCGTGGCAATGAAGCAGCAGATGAAAGGCTGGGAGAAGGATTATCAGCAGAATGCCGACCGTATCTTGGAGGCTTCCAAACAGCTTGAGGTGATGGGACGCGGACTGCAGGCACGCGTTCGGGGATATGGAAACAACACGGAGTTTATGGATGTGGACCATGAGGCGGTGCGCCAGTCGCTGCACAAGGACGAGACGCTCATCGACTTCACCGACTATGAAACGAAACCTTCGGGTCGCCACTATGCTGCCTATATCGTTCGCCAAGAGCAGCAATACCCGCTCTTGATGCCTCTTTTTGACGAGTGCCAAATCGACTCGCTCTGTATACCGCAGCCCTATCTTTATTATGATCAGGAGTATTCGCCCGCGATATTGCAACTTCTATGGACTCCCTTGGCCTCGCAGTTGCATGAGGGACAGACGGTTTACTATGTTCCATCACAGCTTTTGTTTAATATAGCATTGGAGTCGATTCCTCTTGCGGATGGTACGCTCTTGGGAGATCACTATCGCTTTATTCGTTTGTCGTCGGCTCGCGAGCTGGTGCGGATGAGAAAGGCAGACACGGTAGCTAAGGAGCGCACGGCGGTGCTCTATGGAGGACTGCAATATGATGTAGCCTCGACGACCATGCAAGGTGAGGCAGAGAAGTCTGGGCAGTACCCCTTCCCTCTTGCCGAGGAAGATGTGGTTTGTGGGGGTGGAACCTTTGCTTACCTTCCAGGATCAGAGGAGGCTATCCGAAAAGTGGAGCGTATCCTTGGCGAGCACCATTGGGAGGTCTGTACCTACACGGGGGCGGAGGGAACTGAGGAGTCTTTCCTGGCCATGAACGCCCACTCACCACGTATCTTGCAACTCTATACTCATGGATTCTATTATACGCCAGACAGGGCAAGCGGTATTGATTATCTCAAGGGATTCACAGATGCGATGCAGCTCTCGGGTATCGTTCTCTCTGGAGGCAACGCGGCATGGACGGGTAAGGAGTTGCCCGATGGCGTGAGGGGTGGAATACTCACGGCGGGAACGATTGCTGGTATGGATCTGAGTGGCACCGACCTGGCTGTCCTGTCAGCTTGTCAGACGGGTTTGGGCAAGGCTACTCCCGAGGGGCTCTATGGCTTGCAGCGCGCTTTCAAGAAAGCGGGTGTCTGTACGGTAGTGATGTCACTATGGGAGATCAGCAACAATGTCTCCCAGGAGTTTATGACCATCTTCTACGAGCGCCTTATGGCACAAAATGGTGGTTGGGATAAGCAGAAGGCATTCAGAGAGACTAAAGCCATCATCCGCGCGCGCCATCCCGAACCCTACTATTGGGCAGCTTTCGTGATGCTGGACGGATGCTTCTGATCGAGAGAGACTGGACGGATGAGTTTTTCCTTCAGCCTCTCCGCCCGCGAGCTTGGAACGAGAAGGATTTCTCAAATCCGCAACGGTATGTCATGGTCAAAAGCAGGAAGTGGTGCTTTGGCAATCATTACTGCTGCAAGAATCAATGGTGAGTTAGAAAATTGGGTGGCAACGGGAGAGGTGGGATTCAAATGGTCAGATAGTCATTTCAACCGTACAGGTCGAAGTGTTTCCTCAAACGATGAATTAAGAAATAAAGCCCCAAGGCACCATAATGGTTATTTTGAGTCCAACAAGCGGTTTGTTGAAATAGTTGAGGATTTGAGGCATGATTGAAAATATTTCTCCAAAATTAGTGAGTTTCTCAAATTTTATTTGTATCTTTGCCGTGTCTATCGTTGGATTTTCTTGTTTCCTTTTTGCAACACTAAGACAAGTGAATTCTTCGATATGGCAAAATCCTTGGCAACTTTTTGTTGCTCAGGCGTTTAAAGAGTTTAAATTACAATAGTGTTGCGGAATTAATGAACTAAAAAAACATGATGACAAAACAAATCAAAGACAGCCTTCAGATGCTGTTCATGGCCTTATGCTTAGTAATCGGTGGCTTCACACTGGCCGCCTGTGGCGACGACGACGATGATGATGCGGACGGTGGAGGAGGTGTCCAAACCAGCGGGCTGACCATGGACAACCTCGTCGGAACATGGAAAATCATGCAATACAAAGAAGTGGAATACGACAAGGTGACAGGAGAAATTCTGGGCGAAAAGAACGATAATACCGCGCAAGACCACATCGTCTTCTACGCCGACGGCTGGCTCTGCTACTACGAGTACAGCGATGACCGAGGCACATGGGATGAGGAAGGAAAGAGCAAGTTCATCATCGAAAAGGGACAGCCGAAGTTCTTCGGAGGCGACTTCGCCGACGTACAAATCGTCTCACTCTCCGGCAACGAGATGACCCTGAAATGGAAATGGTCTTCCAGCGACAGCGAATACAAGAATCGTCTCGAGGAAATCACCGCAAAGCTGCACAGAGAGACCAAGCGCACCGACGTTCTTACGATAGGCGACGACAGGGACTAAGCCCCGTCCCGCAAACGACAAGGACCCGCACGGACGGCGCACGCCACCTCATACAGCGCCCCGAAGGAGCAAACGCAAACACTCCATGCTGCGTTTGCTCCTTTCAGGATCTATAGCGAAATCAAAACGAGAGCTACACCCGGCGAGGCAAAATCTAAAGCGAAGTCAGGGGATATGTTTTTATTGTTTTTACTCTGACTCATTCTCCAATTCATTCTCCAAATCCGACGTCCAAATGCACCAAGTGTACTCGTATCCCGCCTTCAGCGTTTCCATGGAGATGAGTGGGCTATATCCAGCCCCTGCCCTACTCCTTCATGTGGTCCGGTTGTGAGATGAGACCGTTTTCGGTCGAAGTCTCTACGGCTTGGTGGGGATGAAGTGAGCGGGTCAGAAGTGCAGCACAAGCTGTTTCTGACCCGCTATTCGTTGTGATGGAGCGTGTTTGGGAAAGGATTCTGCTAGGCGGATCTCCTTAGGCCGCAAGCGCCCCAGAGGCTACTTCGTGATAAGGAAGTCTGTATTGTCTGTTGTCAGCTTGAGCGTCTCGGTGTGTCGCTCCATGACGGAGAAGGTTTTGTCCTGGTAGCGCAGATAGTGGACGGTCATCTCGTTGCCCTTGAGAGAGAGTATTTTCATAGCGCAGAGCGTGCCGTCGGAGAAGATGGCTTGTCCGTCTTTCAGGGTGAACATCGCACTGCCGTTGGCCGTCCAGTAAGGCGTCTGGTCCTTGTAGTCTCCTTTGATCTCCATGAACACGGCGCGTCCGTCGTTATAGAACACGAAGTGGTTCTGCTTGCTGGTCACGTCCCTGTTCCATGTGCTGGTGATTTTTCCGCCCTCTACGATTTGTCCCTTGCTATGGGTGATGAGCCAGGTGCCCTTGATGTCTCTCATGGTCAGTCCAGTGGCAGAGGGAGCGTTTTCGTCCCAATAGTCTCCAGGTCTCTCTGTGGAGGGATCGTAGATGTAGAGGAGGTCGGTGCGATGGCTGGAGAGGCTGAGCGTGTCGACGTATTGTTCTACATCGTTGGGGTCTCCGTCGTCATAGATAGTGTAAACGATGACCATCTCATAGTCGGTACAGGAAACGATGCGTACGTCGCGGAGCGTGCCGCCCTGGAACGTGGCGAGTCCGTTTTGAATGGAGAAGGAAGCCCTCTCCTCGACCTCCCAAAGACGCTGGTCATCCTCATAGTCGAGGAGCAGGCAGCGTCCGTCGGCATAGAAGACAAAGTGGTCTTGGTCGCGTTCCACATTCTTGTCCCATTGCTTTGTCACCCTGCCGTTCTTAATTTCTTTGCCGCGGCTATGGATGCGCTTCCATGTTCCGACAACTCGCTCCATCGTCAGGTTCGTCGCAGTCCCTGTCGGAATTGTTATGCTGACGTTGTCATCATCATCGTCGTCACCACATGAGGTGAGTGTGACTGGTAGGGAAAACATTGCTGCGAGGAGCAGCAGGAGGTGGAATTTCTTCATCATTTTCTTTTTCATTGATCTTATGGTAGCATGGTTGTGGCAGTGCGTTTTGTTGTTTTCTTTTGGGACTTGCGTTGGTGCGTGCCCGTTGTCCGTGGAGTCTCGCACTACCCTATCGGTTCCTCGGACATGGGCGCAAAATTATATAGTCGGTTGGAAAGATGCAAATTTTTCCACACTTTTTTCAGAAATTTCCCTACTGATATAGTTTTTTTATGAAAATGGAGTGGATATGGCCGATTAGGGGAATGGTTGGAAAACTTGGCTTATACATACTCCTTTGGCAGAATGATATAAGAAAATCCTGTTTTCAGATACAGATATCAAAAAAATGTCCGACTCTCCATGAGAATCGGACGCTTGGTAGGGACACCCGGGCTCGAACCGGGGACCTCTGCAATGTGACTGCAGCGCTCTAAACCAACTGGGCTATGCCCCTATATCGTTCTGACGGGGTGCAAAGTTAAGCAATTTTATTCTAACCGCCAAATTTATCGAACGTTTTTTGCTTCCGCTCTATTGATAATTATTGTTGTCCAGTGTTTTACGATTCTCATTTGCGCTGCTGTGTACTACAAACTTTTCTGTGCGAAAAGATAGATTCCGTGGAGATAAGCCCTATGGTGAGGTAAGAGCGTAGAGCACAAAGGACTACGCCTCCATCTGAAAACGGGTGAGTGGAACCACTCTGAATAGCTTGTCCTGACCCTCCTTTCTTCCTTCCTCCTCCCTTGTTTCTTCTTTGCTCCTCCTATTGTTTCCGTATCAATCCCGCATGGTTTCCGTATCGTTTCCGTATTGTTTCCGTATTGTTTCCGCTTCTGGAAGCGAGAATGATAGAACAACGAAAGAAGGAGGAAAGAAGGAAGAACGAAGGACGATACGGGAACAATACGGGATTGATACGAGACCGATACGAGACGGAGCGACTTCCGTCTGAGGAGGAAGGTGAGTATTCTAACTTTTTCATCATGGTCGGATAGGTATTATGTTTTATATTTTGTCGCCTTGCCACGCATGGTGTCTCGAGGCAGGATTGCCGGCACGCCGGCTGTCATGACTTAAGCGTCATACAAAGATAACCTTCCGTCCGCCCGAATGCAAGACGATTAGCATGAATTAACGCCCCATTAACGCTTGATCCGTATCGATTTAACAAGTCCACTACCCGCCCAAACTCCCTTTGTTGCTATTTCTTTCACACGCCTCCTACTTTTTGCCGCAACCAAGGCCTTGCTGTTCATTTCTGCCTACCGCTCCGATACGTCTCTCAAGTGAAGTTTGGATCATGAATAAACGTGACAACCTTTTCCAGGGTTGCTTATGTCGAGAGGCAAAGGTAAGTTAAGGTGAGGGCTGATCGTAACTTATCCTTATCTTCGGCCCTACTCTGCCCTATTGATGTTTAACGTTTTCGTTAGCGTATGAGCCTGCCAGCTTTTATGAACTATTTCTTCTCACGAACAGGGATAGTAAATATATGAATATATAACGATATAACTAAAACAATATAAGACGATATAAATATATAATTAAATGTGGATAATATTTTCACTGCAAGAGGTTTGTTTTCGGGAAGTTTGTTGGAGGAGGTTGGGATAGGGTTGTCTTTTTTTAATAGTTAGATGTGTATATATGGAAATATGGATAAATGGATAAGGTGAAATATCGAAAACGATAAATAAAGATAAAATTAAGTATTTAAGTAGTGGTTTCCTTGTTGTTATCAGATGTTTTGCTTAATTTTGCAGGGTGGAATGGCGGTTCTGGTTGTTAAAAGCGGATTGTTTGTTTTATGATGGTTTGATTCTAAGTATATCCACAAATATGGATATGTTGATAAAAACATTTTGTCGAACAATGGGTGGGTTAAGGAATGTGAGTCGTGTTGTAAAGAAATCAATATATATGGAAATCCATTATTAAGCAAATGATGAAATAAAGATTACGATAAAAGATGAAATCCTTATATATTGAAAAGAAGATAATGAAGAGATGACATGATGTTACCGAGCAATCAGCAACGATGCTATTTCCATAAGAGGTAGGAGAGAAGAAAGAGAACATTTAAAAGTGAAGTATAAGAACTATATGAAGAAGAAAAGCTATTTTGAAGTCAGCTCGGTGGTGAATCGCTGGCTGACGGTAGGACTTGTGCTGGTAATTGTGAGTTTGATGCTGTCGCAATGGAGTTCAACCTTTACGGCAGCCAGCGACGCCATTGCGGGTTCGTTTGGCAAGGCTCTGAACACATTTATGCGTACGGCTGTAGGCAATGGATTGGTCAGTGTGCTTTTCGGCGTGGGCCATGTGTTGCTTTTAGAGTTTTTTCGTCGCGGGATGCGCCGTTCTGGTGATCGTTTTTGGGTGCTTGTCGCTTTGTGGGAGGTGCTCGTCGGCGCATCATCGTTGGTTACTGCTGTTCCTGGGCGGGACACATTGTACGCCTATGCTCACAACCCGACGGCGTGGGACAGTTTCCGTGAGACGTTTCTCCTCAACTATCGAGTCCTTGCAGGGATGGTGCAACTCCTTGTTTCTTGCCTATGTATTGTACGTTATCGAGGCCGCATTCGCTTGTTCGGCATCACCAAGTTGATCTGTTCTCTGCTGGTGAGCTTGGTAGGGGTGCTCTTTTACAATTGGGCACTCCAAGCCACGGACCAGCAGGGAGTCATCCTGACGAGCTACTACGCCCTTCAGGTGCTGATGGCCATTATTCCCCTTGTCTTCTTGCGCCTTTCAATGAGTACGCGTATCACCGTTCAGCCTGCCGAGGGCGATTCGGATATGCAGTCGTTGTGAGCGCACCACGGAGCAAGTTCTCGTTTTGGAATCTTCTTTGCGAGAGGAACTATACTAAAAACAGGTAAAAGTATATGAACAAAATCATTCTTTCAGCGCGCGATTGGCGCATCTACCGTGCACTTTGGCTGCTGATGGTGATGGCCCTTGTGGTCGATCTGTGTGCAGTTTTGATGGAATCGGACCTGCTGACGACTACTGCCGCCACGCTTACCGCAGTCGAGACAAGCGACTGGCTTTCATTTTCCTCCGAGGCAGTATGTTTGTTGTCTCTCTGTGGTCTGTTTTGGCTTCTTCGCAATGGTCGCGAAGTGCCTATTCGTTGGCGCAATGGTTGTATGGCGGCTTTCGTCGTAACCCTGGCTTATGCCATTACTTCCAAGCTCCCAACCCTTCTTTTTGGCCCTTTGTCGCTTGATGATGGCCACTGGCTGGTCGATTTTTTCAACAGTTGTGCTGACATTTTGATGCTACTGGTCCCCGTGGCCATAATAGCACTATTCATGCTTGGTGCTTCTTTGTGCGAAAGGGTAGGAAAGTGGTCGATTGTGGCGTGCAGCGCTATTGCCATCAATGCACCCCTCATAGTCACCTTTTTCTTTCTAGGCATCCAGGAAGACACCGCACCATGGCAGGAAGTCGTTGTCGGTCTGCTCATCCTGCTACTCTTCGTGACTCCCGTCGTTGCGCTTAGGGCCATCGCTGGAGGCGAGGAGACGGAGCAAGAAGGGTAGGGAAAGTTCATGGGACAAACCTCAATGGAAACTTATCGAATATGCTGCACCAGGCCCCAAGCCTGCAGCGACATACAAGAAAGAAATCATCAACGAGCGGTGGCGGCTTTTGGTCGCTGCCCGATAATATAAGAAAATATGGAAAAAAATATCAAGGTTGTCTTTGCCAACCAAAAGGGTGGGGTAGGGAAGAGCACACTCTGCATCCTCTTCGCCGACTATCTTGCCTGGAAAGGCCGATCCGTCTGTGTCATCGATACGGACCTTCAAAAGTCTGTCCTTATGCAGCGACGCAAAGATGCGGTCGCCCATAGCGGGCAGGATGAGCCGTATGGCGTGCAGGATTTCGACGTGGCCGAACCCAACGCGATGCGTCAACTTGTCGATTCTGCCTCTGAGGTGGAGGGTTTTGTGCTTTTCGACACCCCAGGCAATGTATCCCAAGACGGACTGCTTCCTCTTTTCGCTGGTGCGGACTTCATCGTCTGCCCCTTTGACTACGAAGACAAGACACTTGATTCCACTGGAACATTTGTCTCCGTCCTTGCCGCCATTCGCCAGCATGTGGGCGATATGCAGGCCCGCCTGCTCTTTGTTCCCAATCGCATCGATCCTCGTGTGGGAACGAAAGAGGAACAGCGGATGTGGAATGAGGCCGCAGCAGTGCTCTCTAAGCATGGAGCGGTGCTTCCGCCTATTCCCGCACGTGCCAACTTGCGTCGTGCCGATACCTTCGAGATCACCCCTCGGCAGCGCGGCTACGTGCGCGACTGCTTCGAGATCATGCTTTGGGAGATGACAAAATAGTTCCTAAAGCCAATCATCAACCGATAACAAACAAAAAGACAACTGATTATGGCAAAGAAAAATACGAGCGTTGCACTCCCCGGCGGTCTTGCCGGGCTTGTCCATGCGGCGCAACAGCAGCCACAGGCTGCCCCCACGACATCTGAACGTTCCGCTGTAGAACCAGCAAGCAGCCTCCAAAAGCAGGCTCAGTCCCCGACCTCGCGCTCAGGGCAGTATACCGCCGAGAGCTATCGTGAAGCCTTGGCCGAAGGCAAATCGCGTTGGGAATTGTTTTGTGAGATGGGCCGAGAGTACCACCGTGCTTCCAACCTCGGCGCGGTCTATATCGACCGCGACCTGAAACGGCAGTTAGGACAGCTTCGTGCCTCTTCCCTCGGCATTTCCACCTCGGCCATTCTCTCCTCCATCGTGGCTCAGTTCCTCTTGGAGCATGGCGACGAGGTGGAGCGCACCATTCATGAGTGATTCTAAAAACAGCGACAGGGGACTTGCCACATAACGGCGAGTCCCCTGTCGATCCTATGAAGGTGGAGCTGGTGGGATTCGAACCCACGTCCGCACAAGGAAACCATGTGCTTTCTACACGCTTATCCCAGCCTTTGGTTTTCGAGCGACGACAAGACCTGGGCCACCAATCATCGCCTTATCCCCTAAAAATTCACCTACGACACGGGGCTGCCGCCAGCTATTCCCGATTTACCTGCACCGCTTGATCTCCGGATTCGGGACAACATCCTCGGAGCGGTGTCTCGTCGCACTATCTTATAGCGCGATTAGGCCAGTAACCTACTATACTTCAGTTAGGCAGCGAGAGCGTAATTGTTTTCGCCAATTAATTTTTTGGTCACTCTGATTAAGGAGATAGCCACCGAGTCTCCGCGTGCTTACACACCATTTCGTCTTGCCGTCAAATCCAGTCAACCCCTTCTTGGAGCGCTTTTGTTGCGGCGCACCCCCGTCGCTGGTGCTTGCGAGCGAGGAAATGTTCTGCAAAGATAATGCAATCGAGCGCAATGGAAACTTGTTTCTAGATTGCCGAGTGCAGTTTATCTTATGCAAAGATACGCTATTTCTATGATTAGGCCAAATTTGCGGGCCAGTTTTTACAACCTGCCGTGAATTTCTGTATTCTCAGTTTGTCTTGACGACAGGTTGGTCGTCTCGCATTTGCCAGTTATTGACCGACAGTACGCTGACGGCGAATGGTGCATGTGGATTGCCCGTATCGCGGATCAGGAAAACGATGTGATAGGTGCTTTGTCTGTCGAGATACTCCTGTGTCTTCATGTTCTCGCCCTCGAAGTCTTTGCACATCAGGAGATAATCGATGATCGGAATGTCAAACAAGTTCTGTCCCTGAGACCCGTCCGCCGGTCGGTAGTCGAGACGCAGGCGGCACTGGTCGCGATCCTTCTCCATTAGCCTCAATGTTGATAGTGCATAGTTTACGACCTGCTGATGATCGATGCTCTCTGTTCGTGCACCGTAGGGTTTGTATGCCGTAGTGTGATCGGCTGCCGTGTTGTTGCTGGCGTCGAGGACGCTATTGGGTGCGCTGAGGGTCAGGAGGAAGTCGGTGTCCTGTACGTGTCGGCTTCCATTATAGTTGAAAGTGACATTGAGAAACTTCGTGTCCTGCATCATGTCGACCGTTGCGAGGTTGTCACTCCTCAGTTCCACGTTGGTGGCATCGGCCCTTCCGTGGAAGATAAGTGGCAGACGGTGTGCGATGGTGTCGCCTGGCTGTGTGGCGAGGGAGACGGTCTGCGTATCCCAGTCGAAGATCTTGTTGTCGATACCTGACCATACGAGGCAGTCGTAGGTTCCCGCTCCTGCAAACTCCATGTCGGCATAGTAGCCCGACGCGTCGAGCATAGCCTTGTCGAAGGCTTTGTGTTGTGTCTCCCCCGTGACAGTGTTGCGGATGAATACGTCTGCTTTCTCCACTCGCGAGGGCGCGGCGTCGGCGCGGAGCATGTTGTATCGGTGCTCGATCTTGACGCTCAGTGTGCCCTGGCACTCCGGGCAGTCGCTCATGTCGTCCTTGATCCAGTCGCAGGACGTGAGCGCACAGGCCGCGATCGATGCCGTTGCGGCGATGGTTAGGATATGTCTGATAGTCATAGTCTTGCTTCGTTCAGAATTGATTCCATGTTACTTCTTGCGCGGTTGGCTCAACACCGTGTCGTCGGGTCTGAACTGCCACGGACTGACATAGTAGTCGGTGAGCAGAATGTCGTCTTCCTCGACCGGCCTGGTCGGTTCGATGTTGATGCTGCCTGATCCCAGTCCTGCAATATCGGCGATGGTCACGCGGTACCAGTTGTTGCGCACCACGCCATACTCCATCACGCCCAGCTTTCGCTTCTCGCCGTTGTCGAGGTGCTTGATGAAGTGCTTGTAGTAGCACGCATAGAGGCTCTTGTCGTCGATGGGGAAGTATTTGATGTTGTATTGCGTCTCCAGTTCTCTGGCGCTGATGTCTCCCGAAGGGATGTTGCCCCCTCCGACGGCCTTGACGGCAGCCAGCGAGGTGTAGAAATTGTAGTTGAAATAGTACAGGCAGTGAACTCCCTGTGGGTCGATGTTATTGCCGTGCTCGTCGAAGCAGCGCGACTTTTCGGGTGTGAGGATTCCTTTGATGATGACACCCGTGGTGTAGCCCTCCCGTTGTGCTGTCCAGAAGTTGGCGTTCTCCAGGATGTACGACTTGCTGTAGGATCCCGCTTCTGGGAAGAGCGTTGCTTCGTACTCGCGTCCTGTGCGTACGATTTCGGCCAGCGCATTGTCGAAGATCGTCGATCCGTCAAACGTGTTGCTTGTGTCCCACCGTTTGTCGAAGAAATGCGGGTCGATGAGGTATCCGTCCGTATCGGGGATGTCTGTGTAGTTGTTCAGACTCCATGCGTATTGGTCTCGGCTGGGCGTGCTGTTCTTTTCAAATTTTCCCGTGTGGCGGAAGAGATAGTAGTCGCGGCTAAGGTTGACGAAGTAGAAACTGCCCGGCGTCACCTTGGCATAGACTTTATCGCTCTTGTCCTTCAGCTCATAGCTGCCGTAGCGTTTGCCGATCTCCACCTTGGCTACAGCGCGCTCCAGTGCTATCTCGATATGCGTGACCGAGTCGGTGCTTACGCGCACATTTTGAGCCGATCCTCCACGGTTTGACATGGTGAGTCCTTCTGTGCCGATGACGCTCATGATGGACTTTCCCTTGGCAACGGTGGTGAGCAGCGACTGGTCGTTGCCTATCTTGCCGGCCGCTGTCGGTGCGTTGGCCACGGCATAGACACGATAGTCTCCTGGTTCCAGTCGGATGGAGTCGCTGCGGAAGCACATTGTCCCGTGTTCCGTTTTGTCCAGACCCGCGAAGCGTGTGAGGTGTATGGAGTCGGCGAAGTTTCCTGTCTGTGCATTGTAGAGGTAGAGTACGACATTGTGTACCTTGTATTCGTCTGGCAGTGAGAGGCTCACCGTGTCTTTGTCGGCAGTCTCTGCGCTGGCTCTCCTTGGTCCGTTGGCACCCGATGGTGTCTGTGTGGTAGCATCGGCGGTAGGTGCCTGCACAGAGAGATCGACCACGGCGGTACAACGTCTGATTGGCTTCGGATTTGCCGGGGTCTCATCTATTCCGTCGAGATCGCTCGTGCAGGAGGCGAGGATGGTGGCTATGGCCAGTGTTGCGAAGATTTTCTTGTCCATGGTTCTGATTCTTTTGGGGTTGATGTCTTGGTTTGATGTTTCTGATCCCTTGCCCTTTCCCCAACGGAAAGGGCAAGGCGTGTTTAATAGCGTTCCGGATGCAGGATGCGCAGGTTATGGCGAGCTTCCTCTCTCAGTCCCGCCTTGTCGGCAGCTTCGAAGAGGCGCTCGGCCTCCTCCACATGGCCATCCATCATCCGTAGTACGCCAGTGGCCAGGTCGCGCTCCGCGCAAGGCATAGCTTTCTCGAGATAGCCAGCGGCCGCGGTCTTGTCACCCGCCCTGAGGGCAATGCAGGCCGCGTTGAGATTGGCCACGGGGTGGTCCGGATTCTGCTTCACGGCGATGAGGAACACTTCGTTGTACTCCTTGCTTCCCTCCTTGTAGGTTTGTGCGATGCGGAACATTTCATCGATACTGAGGTTTTGTGGGTGCAACTTCAGTTCCCTCTTCGCCTCCTCGACGGTGAACGGGCGTACGATGTAGCTTACGGTATAGTCGGAGTGGCGCAGGAAGGGATACCAGTTGTCGAGCATGAAGCGATACTGCGACGGAAACTTCTCCCGGATGCGCGCCTCGCGCTTGTCCAGATCGCCCACGGTGGCGATGATATTGAGTATCTCCTCTCGTCCCTCCAACGTATTGTTGTTGCGCAGGAAGTTGACCAGTCCCTCCCAGTCCTCGGCGGTATGGGCTGTGGTGAACAGTGCCTCGTCAAACTGATACTTTGACATGACCCACGATTTGAGCGCCTGTGTGCGCTCTGCCGAGAGTTTCTCGTTGAGCGCCAGCGATCCGTCGGGCGAGGCATAGCCATGGATGGCGATGTGGCTTACGGTGACATTGGAGTCGTTTCTCACCAGGTCGATAGCCTGCATGATCTTGGCCAGCTCGGTGGCGTTGCTTCGGAAGTTGTCGAGGATTTCCGACTTTCCGAGCTGGAAAGCCAAGAAGGCGCGTCCCGATTCCTGTCGTGTCTTGACCTCCTCCACCTCGGGAATGCGGAAAGCCAGTCGCGGCGTGTCGTCGCTGCGCAGGGTCGCCACGGCGTGCGAGTCGTAGGCGATGGGTATTCCACATCCGCAGGCCACTTCTTCGAGCACGAGTGTCGCCTTGCGCATCCAGGGCTGATAGGCCACTTCGCGCAGGTAGTCGATCGTCTGCTCCATTCCGTTTCGTCGGCGCAGCGCCACCAGGTCGCGCTTGGCGTTGCGCCGGTCGCGCTGGAAGGCGATGTGCTGGGTGCGTCCGTTGATGAAAATGGAGGGCAGCACCGCGCTGTGGCCCGTCGAGTCAGTGAGCACGGGTCGCAGTTCGATGCTCTCCGTGCCTTTCAGGTCGCGGTCCACGCGGATGCACATCGACACGATCATGCTTCGCTCGTGGGGCAGTACGCGTGCCGATCGTACGCTGATACTGCTGTCGCCCGCCTCTGCGGCCACGAATCGTAGCCCCATGGCAGGTATCGGGGCAGCCTGGACCGCTCCCGTGGTCGCCGCGCCGATCAGGGCAGCGATCAGTGAATGGTAAATCTTATGCGTCATCATCGTGTCAGAAAATGTAGATGATACTTGCCGAGAGCTTGGTTGGTCCCCAGTAGTTGTGGCACCGTTCCCCGACTTGCGGGGCGCATTCCTCGGGTGATTCAAACTTCTTGTAGCGCAGGTGCTCGTAGCCCACGCTTACTGCTGCCTCCGCGTTCCAGTGGCGCCCCAGCACCCATTGGTAACCATAGGTCACACCACCTCCTGCAAGCCAGCCTTCGTAGCGCGCGTCCTTCACCGACTTGGGCAGTCCGAAGAACGGTGCCGTTCCGCCGACGTTGTACTGCGCTCCGTCCACGTGCACGCCAAAGAAGTGACCCACCATGGCTTGGCACGGCCAATATCTCACCTCGGGCTGTACGGCCCAATACTTCTTCGCCTTGTCCTCCGTCCGTTTCCACGGGCTGATGACGCCGTAGAGCTCTGTGCTCCAATGGTATCCCAGTGACATCTCGGCTCCCATGCCCAGTGCGGTGTGTGCGAACGAGAGGGCATTGGCCTTCACGCCCACGTTTTGGGCGTGGACGGTCTGCGTGGCAAAGGCAAAGGCTACGGCCATTGCCGCGGCAATTTTCGCTCTGAATTTCATCCGTAATGTCTTCAAGTCAAAGGTATCTTTTAGTGGCTTCTTTTCTTTGGGCGGGTTGTTGCGCCCGTGAAATCTTCCACCCATGTTTCCATTTGTTCTCCGAGGCGGCCATCCGTAGAGCCGCCAGTGCGGGAAGATGACGTGGCAAAGTTAAGATAAATTTTGGGAATATCACAAACCATTCTTGCAAAAATCTATCGTCCATCGTACATTTTCCCTATTTTACACCCCCAATCTTTGATCTTACCCCCTGCTTTTGCCATTTTTAACTCCATTTTGTTTCTTCTCTTGCGTTCCCTTCATCCTCTTTGTTTGGTATTTTTTCAAGAAGAAAAGGTGCATTTTGTTGCTTTCAGCAGATTTTTTGTTACCTTTGCGGCCGAAGAAACCTTATCAGACGATACTAACATGAGAGAGCTGAAGATAACGAGCAGGTTCACCAACCGTGTCTCCAAGGGACTGGGCGTGTATCTCAACGAGATATCCCGCGAGCGGATGATCAGTCCGGAGGAGGAGGCTGAGCTGGGCCGCAAGCTCCATGGAAAAGGTGCGGAGGCAGAGCGTGCCAAGGAAAGGCTCGTGCGTGCCAACTTGCGCTTTGTGGTCAGCGTGGCCAAACAGTACCAAGGCCGCTCCCTGTCGTTGGAGGACCTTATCAATGAGGGCAACATCGGGCTGGTGAAGGCTGTCAACCACTTCGACGAAACACGCGGATTCAAGTTTATTTCCTATGCTGTATGGTGGATTCGGCAAAGCATCATCGAGGCTATTGGCGTGAAGAGTCGTGCCGTGCGCGTGCCGCTGAGTGCCGCCGGGACTGCCAGCCGCATCCAGCGCGTCACGGCCGGCTACCTCCAGGAGTTTGGTTGGTCGCCTTCCCGCGAGGAACTTTCCGACCTGACTGGGTTGCCCCTCGACGTGATCGACCACGGCCTCCATGCCATCACCCACACCACGAGTATTGACCAGCCCGTGGCCGACGGAAGCACAGTGTCGGTTTCAGAGACTATCATTTCTGACACTGACGAGTCTCCTGACCGCGAGGTGGATCGCGCCACTATGAGCGCCACGCTTCGGGACACGCTTTCGGCCTGTCTTGATGAACGCGAGGCGCGCATTGTGGCCGAGAGTTTTGGAATCGGGTGTGAGCAGCGTTCGCTCGAAGAGATTGGGGCTGATATCAATCTCAGCCGCGAGCGTGTGCGACAGTTGCGCGAGAAAGCCATCAAGAAACTTCGGGAGACGAAGTCCGTCGGCTATTTGGCTACGTTCTTGGGTTGAAAACTTCTTGGCGTGAAGACATCCTGAAGCGAAGTGAAAACTTCTTGAAGCGAATGACTTTTTGGAGTGGTAAGTGCTTGGATAGGAAAAGACTTTTGGATAAAAAAGCATTGGAAAGCAATGCATCCTCTGGAAGATATGAAAACAAAAAAGCTCCGGTCGCTACCGGAGCTTTTAAAACCTGTTTATCTGGTCCCTCGATACTTTCATCGAAGTGTCCTTTCACAAGGATTTCAACCAGACAAAGAATGTTGCGGGGGATTCCCCCCAAACAAAAAACACACTCTTTTTGTGTACTATGAGACGAAATTATTAAAGACTAAGCGCAAAGTTACGGCAATAAAGTGACCTGTGCAAATTTCCCGGCTGTATTTTAGTCGCTGGTAAGTTTTTTTATGATTTGGCAATATAAAAAGGAGAAAAATGAAGGCAAACGATAGGCGGAAGGCTCCGTTGGGCCAGAGTGGCGTGGGAGATTCTGTAGGCCTGGTGGCCTTTGACGCCGACGACACGCTTTGGGACTGCCAGGGCGCATTTTGTGCGGTGGAGCACGCTTTGGCGAAACTGCTTTCGCCCTATGCCGAGGCCGACGAGGTCTTGCGCGTATTGGCCGCCACGGAGCGTCGCAACATGCCGCTGACGGGCTATGGCGCCAAGGCTTTCACGCTTTCGATGGTCGAGGCCGCTGTTGGCGTGAGCCGTGGGTGCGTGGGTGGCGAAGAGATTGACGAGGTGCTGCGTCTCGGGCGGCGGCTGATGGAGCTTCCCGCCACGCCCTTGCCCGGTGTAGAGGCCACGCTGCGACGCGTGCGCGAGGTGGTGAGCTGTCCCGTGGTGGTTTTTACCAAAGGCGAGCTTCGCGACCAGGAAGGTAAGATGGACCGTTCGGGACTGCGCAGGTGGTTTGATGACGTGGTGACGGTCGATGACAAGACCGACGAGAGCTACCGCCAGCTCTGCCTCCGCTACGCCACGACGGTGGACTGCTTGTTCATGGTGGGCAATTCCTTTCGCTCCGACATCGATCCCGTGCTGCGCCAGGGCGGTTGGGCAGCCTACGTCCCTTACCATACGACCTGGGCCCACGAGGCCACCGCGGAGTACGACCATGAGCGTCTTTGGTGGCTCAGCAGCATTGGCGACTTGGTGGAAGGGTAGGGGAGTTCTGACTCCTTGGGTCTGACTCCTTGTAAGACGAGAAAAGAGGATGCACCCTTTACGAGCGCATCCTCTTTTCTCATTATTTATCGCCGACGGGAAGGCCATTCCCGTCGGTCGTTGCTTAGCGATAGTCTATTCTTCGTAGGCGATTATTTCACCATTACCTTTGCCGTTGTCTGACGACCCGTAGCGTCCGTTGCCTTCACGATGTAGAGGCCCTTGGCGAGGGCGCTGATGGTGGAGGCGGACTGAGCAGCCACCTGTCCGTCGAGCGTGTAGGCCGTGATGGCGGTGGCACCCGGAGCGGAGATCGTGTTGCCAGCCACGAGGATGGTCAGCTTCTGTCCCTTGTCGAGCGGCTTGACGGTGGTCAGTGTGTGATCGACGGTCACGGTGCAGGCCATGGTCAGCGTACCTACGGTCACGTTGATGTTGGCCACGCCGTCCTTATAGGACGTGATGTGGAGCGTAGCCACTCCGTCCTCGCGCGACTCGATATCCACATCGGCTACGTTGGAATTGTCGCTGACGGCCGTGATGTCGTCGGCGCTCTGTCCATAGACTGTGGCCGTGATGTAGCAGTCGGCGTCGTTGTCCAGCAGCAAGGCGTTCTCGCTGAGCGTGAGTACCAGGGCTGTGTTCTCGAAGTAGAGTACGGGAGTAGTCTCGGCCGACTTCCACGGAGCCTTGGTATCCTGTCCGAAGGCGTAGCCCATCTGCTTGAAGAAGTCGTCGTTGAGGTCTGCCACCTTCACCGGTGCGCCGTCGAGGCTGCTGTCGGCAGATCCCTCTGGAGCGGCCGTGCTATAGTTGCTGGCCAGGCCCTTCTCCTCCAGCGGAGTCTCTCCGTCCTCGTAGTGCTCGTTGGCGATGGTCCATCCTGCAATGGCGTGGACGGTCTCGTCGGGCTCCTCGGCGTTGACCGTGCCCGTTGAGACGCAATGGCTGATGACGGGCGTCGTCTGCTGGCTCCAGTCGGCTGCCAGGCTACCCACGATGCCACCTGCCGAGAGTCCGCTCCAGTTGGCCTCCGTGGCCGTCACGCTGCCGTTGAAGACGCAGCGATCGATGACGCCGCGTGAGCTCTCGCCGACAATGCCGCCGATGGTGTTGGCTGCTACGAGCTTGCCCGTGGCGTGGCAGTCGTTGATGGTGTCGTTGGCAGAGAAAGAACCAGCAATGCCGCCGACAGAAGAGTATCCCGTGATCTCTGCGTTGGAGGCGCAGGCCGTGATCTTCGTGCTTGTAGCCGTGCGGCCCACGATGCCGCCCACAGGGCTGGCCTCGGGCGTGTTGATGCTGCCCTGGAAGGAGCAGTCGTTGAAGTTGGTGTAGAGGAACGAACCACCGACAATACCACCGATGGTTGCGTCGGCCTCGCCTGAGATCTGACCGTCGAAGACGTGGACGTTGGAGATGTTGTCCTGCGTGCTCTCACCAGCCAGGACGCCGACAAACTGGTTGTCGTCCGTCACCTGGATCGTGGGGCGAGCGAAGACCAAGTCCTTCACCTCCACATCCTCGCCGAGCGTGCCGAAGAGGCCTGCGTGGGCGTCGTTGGTGGTGATGGAGAGGTTGACGATGGCATGGTGTGCGCCGTCGAAGGAGCCGTTGAATGTCGGTACCGGCGTCCAGTCGTAGTTGTAGTCGTTCATGTCGATGTCGGCTGCCAGGCGGTAGGCCGAGTCGGGAGCTGCTGCCATGTAGCTCAGGTCACCGACGGTGGAGATGAGATACGGGTTCTCCTTGCTACCGTTGCCACCCTTGGCAAACTTGACGAACGGCAGCTCATAGAAGTTGAGGTCGTAGTCCTGTGTGTTGTTGTCGTAGTAGGCCACGAGCAGCTCGTTCTTGGCGTCGCTCATGTTGACCACCGAGGCCGTGCGGAAGGACTTGTCGTCGTCGCCGCGGAAGGTACGCAGGATGGTGCCGTCCTCCTTGGCAATCTCCAGGATGTTGTCGATCTTGTTGGTGCCGTCGGTGCGTCTCTTCTTGGCGATGTAGATATACTCCATCTCGTTGTCCGTATCGAAGAGATAGGGGTTGAGCGAGACGTTGTTGATCAGCGGCGTGAAGTACTCACCCTTCTTTCCGAGGTTGAACTTGGCGTAGTGGTCCAGCGTCAGGTCGGGGTTGTACCATCCGATGCGTGCGATGACGTTGCCCTCCTCGTCTTCGGCTGCGTTGCGCATGTTGACGACATACTGGTATCCCTCGTCGTTTTTAGCCGAGGGATAGCGGTCGATGGAGGTGGTGATTCCCTCGCCGTCGATCATGGCCGGGAAGAGCGTCCGCTTCTCACAGGAAGGCACGTCGATCATCTGGATCTGTTGTCCCTCCTCCAAGGCCTGGAGGAATGCCATCTGCTCGCTTTTGCCCTTCACGTTGTTGAGGTAGAACCACTGGTTCTCGGCTGCGTTCTCGCAGATAGTCTTCAGTCTCTGCGCCTGGTTGTCGTAGAGGTCGAAGTTGTAGGTGTTCTCGTCCGACTGCAGGTGGTAGTCCACCCACGTCACGACGTAGCTGAACTGGTCCTCCGGTCCGAAGTATCCCTTGCTCAGGTCGTTGTCGCTCATGCGTCCGAAGGCTGCCATGCGATAGATGCCCTTCGGCGACTCCTCGATGGGCACGGCGACGGAATCGACCAGGCTGTAGTTGCGGTCGTAGGTCTTGAGCACGAAGTGGTTGTTGGGCGTGACGATGATGTCCTGCGTATAGTCCTCCGGCATGGTGCAATAGGCCGTGTCATACTGTGCGACGACGTAGTAGGGCTTGTCCTCGATGACGAAGCAGTTGATGTAGGCGCCGTCCATGTAGTTGATGTTGTCGAAGGGGATATCGAGCGTGTGCTCCACGTATGGCTCGTCCTTGCCCCATGTGGGCGGTGCGATGAAGTCGATGGAGACATACTCCTTGCCGTCGATAACTTTCTCGATCGGCAGGATGAGACGCTGGTAGGTGTTCCATCCCTTGGAGGCGTCGAAGAGCATTCCGCTTCCCTCGCACTCATAGGCGATGCCGCTGCCGTCGATGTGGTAGGCGCGGGTGATGTAGCAGTCCTTGTAGTTGTTCTCGGCATTGCCCACGGCGTGGATGGAGACCATGGCCTCGATGGAGGTGTCGTCGCGGTCGAACATCTTCTTGGTCAATGCGCTGTACATCTCGATGCTGTTCACCTGTAGCGTGTCAGGCACGTCGATGTCAAACTGTCCCACTTGCTGGTTGTTGTTGTCGTAGAGGGTGATGGTGGAGCCCGAATAGAAGTATCCGTCGAGCTTGTAGTTTTGCGTGTAGTACCACTGGTTGCCGTCCGGGCCATCTGCCCATCCGAATCCTGGTGTGGTGACTGAGCTTACCGGGTCGTTGCCCACGGCGCGCGGAGCTGCCATGGGAGTCCCGAGGCCCATGTTGAGAAATCGCATGGCGGAGGCGCTTTGCGTGCGTGAGCCTGGTACGGCCACGCCCCATGCTACTGTCTGTCTGCCCTTCAGTTTAGGCTGCTTGTCGGTCGTTGCTCCTGCTTCCGTCGCGCATGTCAGGGCAAGCGCGAGGCAGAGCGTTGTCATTTTCTTCATACTTTCATCAGTTTTGGTAAATGATTATTGTTTTGCTAGTTCTCTTGTCGATCTGTCTTCTCCAGGTCAGTCACGCAGTTCCGTACCCGGTTTGGAGGGCGGCTGCCGACTATCTTTTCTTGCGCGCAAAAGGCGGCTTTCCTGCAGGTATGATCATGGGTCAAGAAACTCTCGCAGCCTCCTGTCCCTTCTCCTTATTATATATAAGGCTTTGTCAAAATCAAAATAAGGTCTTCGTCAAAAGTCCTTTTCGTCTGTTTGATTTATGAATTCCAGGCCAACGCGATGGCCCATCCGACCCAAATCTCAAGTAGGCCCCGATGGACCCATTTGGGTTGGCGAATGTGTGTCGTGAGACACGAAAAAACGACTTGGTGCTGCCCAGCGGCCTGGGCGGCACCAAGTGTGAGAGATATTATCCGCAGTGGAAGTGACGCTCCACGAGTGCCTGGAGCTTGCTGTCGTCTCCGGCGATGTCGTCGCGCATCGTGCGATCGTTGAAGGCGCGGAGTTCCTTGAGGATACCGTCGATCATCTTCGGTGAGAAGACGCCATACTCCTCATAGACGGCGCGCTGCTGCTCCAGGCAGTCGGCCGATGCGGCGCAGCTGTCTGGCAGCGCCTTCATGGCTGCGAGCTTGGCAGCATTCTCCGGGGCGTGGATGTCTCCGTCGGCGAAGGTCTGCTCGGCCACCTCCTCGGCGTTGGGCATCTCGAAGCCATGGCGGCAGGCCACGCAGAGGCCGGCCAGGAGCTGGAAGATGTCGGCCGATCCGTCCGGTGAGCGCATCTCCACGGTCTGCTTGGAGGTGTAGTCGCGCTCCACGTGGGGCTCGTTGGGGTTAGCCTCCATGCACATGTCGCGGCCCGAGGTCCATCCCAGCGGCACGCGCACGAGCACGGAGCGGTTGGACATGCCCCAGCAAATGTTCGTCGGGGCCTCCTGGTGCGGCACGAGGCGCAGCCATGACATCGGGTTCTTGTTGCCGAAGGCGGTGATGCTCTGTGCCAGGTCCATCATGCCTGCGATGGCCTTGCGGGCCTCCACGGAGAGTGTGCGCTCCGGGGTGAGCATCATGTTGCGGCCGTCCTTCATGATTCTCATGTGGATGTGCATTCCGCTGCCGGCCTTTCCGACGATGATCTTCGGCGAGAACGTGATGTTGTAGCCCTCCTGATGGCCGAGGTTGCGGATGATCCACTTGGCCACGAGCAGCTCGTAGGCGCACTCATCTGCTGGCACGGGGAGGAACTCGATCTCGTTCTGCTCATAGCAGAGGCCGTCCTTGGTGAAGTTGCCCACTTCGGAGTGGCCGTACTTGATGCGGCCGCCACACTCGGCGATGAGCTTCATGCAGCGCGTGCGGAAGTCGTTGGCCTTGGCGAAGGGAGCCGTCTCGTGGTAGCCCTTTTGGTCCGTGGCGGGGAAGGATGGGTCGTTGGCTTTGATGACGTAGTACTCCAGCTCGCCCATGGCCTGGAATTCCATGCCCGTTACTTTGTGGAAGGCCTGCATGGCCTTTCTGAGCGTATGCTCCGGTGCGGAGGCCAGCGGCTGGCCGTCGCGGTCGAAGTAGTCGCAGAGCAGGCAGAGTGTCGGGATCTCCTGGAACGGGTCGATGAAGGCCGTGCGGAAGACCGGCATCACGTAGAGGTCGCTGCTGGCTGCCTCGATGGAGGAGAAGAGCGAGCTGCCGTCCACGCGCTCACCACAGGTGAGGATGGTGTTGAGATAATCGGCGGAGTTGAGCATGAAGTTGAGCGTCTTCAGGCGTCCGTCGCCGCCGGGGTACATCAGATTGACCATGCGGATGTCGAAATCCTGCACGACGCGAATGATATCTTCCTTGGTGAAGTCTTTCGGGGCCTTGCCCAAATGAGCGGCCACGCGGTTAGCCGTAGCCAAAAAATTGTTTGCCATTTGCTTTTAGTTATTTTTTATTTCGGTTTTGTTCTCTTGTCTCGCCGCCTTCCTGCGGCGTTAGCTTGCACAGCGGTCTTCTGCTGCAGGCGTGGACAAAGTTAGCCAATAACTTTGGAATGAGCAAATATTTTTTAGGAAAATAATGGTTTGATGTCTTTTTTGGTCCCGTCCCTCGACGGTATGTCCGGCTCCGGCCATAAGCTACCTTCGGCAAGGTCCCTCCCGATCCATTCGCCATGAAGCCATGTGGCTGCCTCGGCCCCTCGTGCCTCCACGGGGGAGGGGGTGGAGAAGGGGCTCGTTTTGGGACCTGTCAAACCGCGCTTGGTAGTGAAAAACGAAAAAGAACCGACAAAAAGATTTGGTGGAAACGTAAAAACTTATTATCTTTGCCCCCATGACAGAGAAGAAGGCAGGGGAGGAAACCCCCAGCGGTGGCTCTCGCAGGCCGTCGGCGAAAACCACGAAGCGCGGCGCCAAGGCCAAGAAGGCCGACGTCAAGCGCGACATCAGCCACGACCTCATCCCGATAGCAGAAGAGACGTGGCTCCTGCAGCCCATTGCCGTGACGATGATGCGCCACGACTACAGCCAGGTGCAGGTGCGCATCCTCGTGAGCATCGTCGAGAGCCTGCAGAACATCCTGCAGGGAATGCTCAACGGCGGCACCTCGCGCCAGCTCGACATCTTCCGCAGCGACGAGCTCGATGAGGACGGCCGCATGCCCATCAAGATGCCGTTCAAGGAGCTGGGGGTCAATCCGAGCCACTACCCGCAGCTGCGCAACTCGCTGAAGATGCTCGCCTCCATCCCCGTGGAGATACCCTACAAGACGCAGGAGGGCCGCAAATATACCAAGGCGACCAACCTCTGCGACGTCTATATCCCCGAGGACAACAGCTACTCAAAGTATGCCATCCTCAAGATCGACCGTACCGTGGCCGAGCGCCTCGTCTCCTTCGACTTCGGCTACCACCGCTTGGGCAAGCAGATCGTCTTTGCGTGTAAGAACCGCTACACGCAGCGCATCTACATGTTCATCGCCTCGTGGCTCGACAAGGGCAAGGCCGTCATCGACCCGCTGGAGTTTCGCAAGATGCTTCGGCTGGAGAAGAACTACAAGAAGTTTCCCGACTTCTGCCGCCGCGTGCTCGACCCCGCCCGCTCGGAGCTCCAGAAGCTTGCCGAGGACGGCTTCTGCGACTGCTGGTTCGACTACGACCGCCTCTACCTCCACGGCCAGCGTGGCGGCGAGCCCGACAAGCTCGTCTTCACCATCCATCGTGCCGGCGGCCCGCTCACGGATCAGCTCGCCGAACTCACCGACGCCCAGCGGCGCTACGTGGGCGACATGCTCGTGCGCCACTTCGCCTTCAATGGAGAGGACGCGGCCCGACTGGCGGCCCGCATCACGCCCGAGACCTACCAGGCAGCCGTGCAGAAACTCATGGATCTGCTGGAGCGCTTCAAGACCATGGCCGTCAAGGACCGCGCGGCCTACACCTACCGCGCCATGGACGAACTTATCCGGTCCCGCGAGACTGTGGAGGCCGAGGCCGAGGAAGTAGGCAACAAGAAAGAGGAGAAAGAAGACGAGAAAGTTGACGGCAAAGAGGCCGCCAAGCCGAAGGCACGAACGGCCAAGGCAGGGGAAAAGCAAGCAACAGGCGAAAAAGTAGAGAAAATTACCAATAATTAACGCGTAATGTCGGCAAAAATCGCTACATTTGCATCCCCAACGGCGTGTGCCTATTAACCGATGTCGAGGTGAGGGCTATGTCCCACGCCGCAACAAAGAAAATGTAAACAGACAGATAGATAACCATAGCAAGCCATGTCAAAGTATAATATTACAGAAAACAAGCAGCAGCGTCCGGCCGCCTATCGCACCACGGTGAGCCCAGAAGTGATGGACGAACTTCAGAGAAAGGTCATCCAGAAGATCGTCGTGGAGAAATGCTACCGCGACAAGAACTACTCCGCCCGCCAGCTGGCGCAGGACCTTGGGACGAACACGCGCTACATCTCCGCCGTGGTCAACAACCGGTTCCACAAGAACTACACCGAACTGGTCAACGGCTACCGCGTGGAGGAGGCCATGTCGCTGATGGTGGACCGCCGCTACCAGAAGACCAACATCGAGGATATCTCCGCCATGGTCGGTTTCAGCAACCGCCAGAGCTTCTACGCGGCCTTCTACCGCTTTGTCGGAAAGACCCCGCGTCAGTATCGTGTGGAGGAACTGGAGAAGCGCGCCATCGACACCACGCCCAAGAAGCGCGGCCGCAAGCCCAAGAATAGACAGGAGGGCAACGCCTAAGCCCAACTCATCTCATAGAATCAAGACACATGAATCAACTCATCGTTTCGTCCTACGACGAATTTGCCTCCTACCTCGGCAAGAAGCTCGGCGAGTCCGACTGGCTTCTCGTCGATCAGGACCGCATCAACCTCTTCGCCGACGCCACGCTCGACCACCAGTGGATCCACGTCGATACCGACCGCGCGGCCAAGGAGAGTCCTTATGGGTGCACCATCGCCCACGGTTATCTCACGCTCTCGCTCCTGCCCTATATGTGGGCCCAGGTGCTCGAGGTGCGCAACATCTCCATGCTCGTCAACTATGGCATGGACAAGATGCGCTTCGGCAAGCCCGTCAAGGTAGGCAGCCGCGTGCGCCTCGTGGTCTCGCTCGACAGCATCGAGAACCTGCGTGGCATCTGCAAGGCCGGCGTGAAGTTTAAGATTGAGATTGAAGGCGAGCGCAAACCGGCCCTGGAGGGCATTGCCACCTTCCTCTACTACTTCAAGTAGCGCACGGCCATGGCCCGTCTCGAAATCCCCCGTGGCCCACGCCGCAGGCACCACTTCCTGCGCGACGCGATCCTCGCTTTGGTCTTTGCCGCCACGGCGGCATCCTGTGCGAGCCATCGGGAGGTGGCCGGGGGTGGAGCGGGACAGACGTTTCGCGACGATGCGGTGAGGGTGCCGCGGGAGTATCATTTCGCCGACCTCAACGGCGAGCAGCTGGAGTCGGCCCGCCGCTTCGGTATCAGCCGTCCCATCAAGAATCGCAAGGAGGCTCGCCGCAAGACGCGCCACCTCAAGAAGGTGAGGAGCTGCCAGCTCTACCTTGTCGATCCGCTCACCCACTCCGTGCCCTATCTGACCAAGGGCGCACGGTCGCTCCTGGAGGACTTGGGCGAGGGCTTCCAGTACATCCTCCGCCGCGAGGGCTACCGTCCCCACCGCATCATCGTCACCTCTCTGCTTCGCACGGAGGCCGACGTGACCTCGCTCCGCAGGGTCAATGGCAATGCTGCACGCAACTCCTCCCACCTCTACGCCACCACCTTCGACCTCAGCTACACGCGCTTCAATCGCCTCTCTACGGAGGGCAAGCCCGTGAGCAATGCGGAAATGGCCCGCATTCTCGCCATCCTGATCGACGAGTTTCGCAGCCGTGGCGACTGTGTGGTGATCTTTGAGCAAAACCAGCATTGCTTCCACATCACCGTGAGGCGGTAGGGCAGGGAGCTTTGTCCCTTTCACCTTTTCTATCGTATCCATCACCCCATTCCGAGGTGATGTTTTTTTATGCCCTTTGCTTTCGCGTGCCTAGGATGCCACGTCCGACCGCCAGACCCATAGCGGACCTCCCTGGAAGCGGACGAGCTGCTTGGTCTTCTCTGTTCCCTCGACCACGCCCTTGTCGCCCGGGCGTAGGATGAAGACGGTCCCCGCGTTGAGTTCCTGTATCAGCGACGTGTCGCGCCGCGAGGCCTCGTCGGGCGTAGGCGGGAGCATGTCGAGGCGCGCAGGGTCTGCCGTGGCAAAGCAGGGCTGCGTCACCGTGACGGTGCGACTGGCCATGTCGGTCTGAAATCCCGCCGCGTTGCGGTTGCGAGCCTGCACCATTGCGTCGCCTTGGTCTATTCGCTCCGTCTCCACCACGCTGGTAGGCTGTGGCGTGGCGTTCGTGTCGGTCGGGATGGGTTGCGAACCGTCGTCGCCCTTGCCGCTCTTCCCGCCCGAGCAGGCGGCGAGCGCGGCGGCTATAGCCAGGGCTATGAGAAGTCTTTGGTTCATTTTCTCCTTATTTAATATATATTAGAAGGAGCTGCCCAGACGATGTACGGGCAGCTCCTCGCTATTCATTCACTATGCTTGTTTCGCACCGTGGACTATTACCAGATGCGTGCACGCTTGTTTGCCGGGATGAAGAGCTTCTGGCCCTTCTTGACGTTGAAGGCCTTGTACCAAGCGTCGATGTGGGGCAGGGCTGCGTTGACGCGCGCGCTGCTCGGGGAGTGAGGATCGGTGGTGATGATCATCTCGATATACTCCGGACGCATGTTGGAAGCCCATACGCGGGCCCAAGAGAGGAAGAAGCGCTGCTCCGGCGTGAAACCGTCCTTCACGCCGAGGTCCTGCACCTTGAGCGTGTTCTGCAGGGCACGGAAGGCGATGTTGAGACCGCCGTTGTCGCCGATGTTCTCGCCGAGTGTCAGCTGACCGTTGATCTTGCGGCCCGGCACGGCCTCTACGGTTGAGAAGTAGTCGGCAAGCACCTTGGTGCGGGCGTTGAAGTTGGCCTTGTCCTCTGCCGTCCACCAGTCGTTCTGGTTGCCGTCCTTGTCAAACTGTGCACCCTGGTCGTCGAAACCGTGGCTCATCTCGTGGCCGATCACGCCACCGATAGCACCCAGGTTGGCCGCATCGTCGGCCTTCGGGTCGAAGAAGGGCGGCTGGAGGATGGCTGCCGGGAAGCAGATCTCGTTGGTCGTGGGGTTGTAGTAGGCGTTGATGGTCTGCGGCGTCATCTGCCACTCCATCTTGTCCACGGGCTTGCCCACCTTCTCGCTGAGGACGTCGCAGGTCTCCCAGTCGGAGATGGCGGCCACGTTGTCGTAGAGCGACAGGCTCTCATCGACCTTCATGCCGTCGTAGTTCTTCCACTTGTCGGGGTAGCCGATCTTGATGATGAAGCTGCGGAGCTTGTCCTTGGCCTTCTCCTTGGTCTCCTGGCTCATCCAGGTGCTCTCGTCGATGCGTTGTGCCAGGGCATCCTGCAGGCGGTGTACGAGGTCCACCATGCGCTCCTTCGACGACTCAGGGAAGTATTTCTCCACATACATCTTGCCCAGGGCCATGCCCATGCAGCCGTTGACCAGGCTGACGGCACGCTTCCAGCGCGGCTTGTCCTGCTGCAGACCCGTCATCGTGCTGGAGAGGCGGAACTGTGCGGCGCGGAAGTCGTCGCTCAGCAGTCCGGAGGCCGACGTGACGACGCGTACCTCCATATACGACTTCAGGTCGTCGAGCGGCGTGTCAGCCAGGATCTTCTCCACCTCATGGATGGGCTCCGGCTGCGACACGTCGATGTATTCGAAGTGGGGGAATCCGCCCAGCAGGAAGGTGTTGCCCCAGTCGATGCCCGGGAACTCGTCGCAGAACTGCGCATAGGTCATCTTGTGGTAGTTGGCCGAGATGTCGCGGAGCTTCACCTGGTCGTAGGCCACGCGGGCCAGTCTTGTCTCGATGGCCATTGTGGCTTCCATCTTCTTCTGTGCCGTGGCCTCGTCGTATCCAGCCAGACGCAGCACCTCGACGATATAGGCGCGGTAGGCCTCGCGCACGCGCTTCGTCTGTGCGTCGTCGTTGAGGTAGTAGTCGCGGGTGCCCAGTCCCATGCCTCCCTGTCCGATGGAGACGATGTTGTTCTTGGCGTCGCGGAGGTCAGCGCCCACGCCTATTCCGAAGAGCATCGAGGCCTGGCCGCGGCGGTCCAGCTCGGCAGCCAGACGTTGGTATTCGGCTACGTTCTTCACGGCAGCCACGCGCTGGAGCACGGGCTGGATGGGCTTCGCGCCCTCACGGTTGCGGCGCACGGAGTCCATGGCCAGTCGGTAGAGTGATCCGATCTTCTGTCCGAGCGATCCCTGCGGCTGCTTGCCGTCGGCATAACCGAGGATCAAGCCCCGCACCTGCTCCTGCGACAGTTCGAAGAGGTCGGTGAACGCGCCGTTGTCGGCGTGCTCAGCGTCCAGCGGATGGCTTTTCATCCAGCCACCAGCAGCATACTCGTAGAAGTCATTGCCTGGCTTCACCTTCAAGTTCATGTTGTTGCGGTCAATACCGGAGGTCAGCTCCTGGGCGCCAGCGCTTATCGTGGCGAGCAGAGCGAGACCCATCATGATTTTTCTCATTCTCATAGGTATGTTCTCTTTTTTGATGTGTTTTGGCTTCAGTCGATTGTTTGGGCTTCATACCCTATGTGCCCTCACGGCCTACCATGGGCCGCCAGTAGCACTATTATCGTGTGCAAAGGTACAAAAAGCGAGCGAGAATGGGGTGATGCTGCAAAGAAAAGTGATAAAAAAAACCTAAACTGATTCACATCAGCTTAGGCCTTCTACTTACTAAAACTAAATTAACCACTAAAAAAACACGTCACAAAGTTACGCATTCCTTCTCGTTACCTCCAAATAAATTTGCTCAAATCTGCCTTTCGTTATGCAAATTTAACCTTTTGTAGAGTAAAATGGGGGGGGTAAAACGTAAAATAAGACATTTTTTGTCATATATAAAACTTGGATAAGGTGTGAGGGGGATGGGGTCTTAGAAGCTAAGTGAAGGGCCTCATATTCCGAAAGTTCCAAGAAATTGCTTAGTTCCTTTGCCCATATTTTTGTTTTATGGAACGATTTGTTTAACTTTGCATAAATTATAAACCATCCCTCTTCTCGGCTTCATTGTCGGCAGTGGGGCGTAAGAAGGGAAAGGGTTGCTTTGTGTCCAAATTTACCATTTTGACCACTTGCTTGTCCCTTTAATATGAAGAAATAAAGAAATCAATATATCTATAAAACAACAAATCATGATGACGAACAGACAACTATTGATGGCTGCGCTGCTCGCCGCCTCGTCGCTGGGTGCGACGAGCGCCGTGGCGCAGACTGCAAGTCCGCTGTCCCCAGGACTGCATTTCCTGTCCCAGGGACCTGTGAAGGCTGCTGCCCAGTCCGAGAGCGACGACACCAAGCAGGCCACGGTGCTCATCGACGAAGACTTCTCGGGTCTTACGGCCGGATCCGAAGACCAGCCCGATGGCAAGAAATTGGTCAACGACCTGGGCGACTTCGAGAATCCCTCCCTCCTGCGTCCGTACAGTAGCGAACTCGCCGACCGGCCTTGGGGCGGCGAGGGCCTCTATGCCGCTGGTGGCGCTATTGCCATCAAGGACGGCTGGTTTCTCAACACCCCGGCCGGCAACATGGCGGGCGGGGTGACGCTGACGTTCCGTGCCCGTCTCGGAGCCGAGGCCTCGGCCACGGAAGGAGCGAAGGCCCTCGACCTGATCTTTCTCTCTCGCAAGGACCTGATCGACTACGAGCGTCGCCACTACGACCTGACCCGTGAGTGGCAGACCTTCACCTTCACCTCCGACAAGGGGGCTTTCGAGGCCACGGGCTTCCAGTTTATGGCCAATACCGAGACCACGATCCTCATCGACGATATCCACGTCGAGCGGGTCACTAAGTCGATAGCCGCTCCCGAGGCCTTCGAGCCGGGCGACGCCACGGAGTATGGCTTCACCGCCGAATGGACGCCCACGCCGACGGCCACGGAGTATCTGCTCTCCGTCTATAGCAAGACGGCGGGCGAGGGCGAGGTGAAGGGCAGTGGCGACTTCTCGCAGGTGCAGGCCGATGCCGACGGCGTGATCGATGCGGCCAATCCTCACTACCCCGAGGGCTGGAACTTCCACTGGACCGACGCTTCCCGTCCGCACCTCTCCGAGGGTGGACCCGACGGCACGCGGGCCCTCATCCTGCGCGATGCGGGCGACTACATCGACCTGCCGCATTGCGACCAGGGCCTCTCGGCGACCACGTTCTGGATCAAGCAGGAGGCAGACCAGGAGGAAGTGCCATACGGCAGCTACGTCCAGCTCTATGCCGACACCGACTACGGTCTCTACGCCTTTGCTTGGATCGACTTCGCCGAACTGGCCGAAGAGGATCTGCGGGCAGGTCTGACCTACGACCTTTCTCCCGCCATCCAGATGTTTGACAAGGTCTATTCCTTCCGCTTGGAGTATTTCCCCGCCGATGGCGACGAGTCGCGAGTATTGATCTCTGACCTCCGCTATGCCTATCCTGCGCCCCCGACGCTCGACTACCGTCTGCAGGACGAGGTGGTCGAGGCGCGTGCGCTGGGTGAAGACGAGGACCACGTCACCTACGCCGTCAGCGGACTCGATCCCGACCGCGACTATTATTATAATGTACGCGCGCGCAACGCAGAGTTCACCTCAGCGGCTTCTGCCGAGGTGGAGGTCTATACCGTCAGCCAGCCCACCGTGCTCGAGGCTGCCGATGTGACCGATTCTTGCTACACGGCCCGCTGGACGAGCCATAAGAAGGTGGATATGTACCGTGTGGAGCAGGTGCAGAAGAACACCCTCGCCGAGGACACGCTGGGCTTCGAGATGCTCTATGAGGACTTCTCGCTCGTGAAGTCGGAGTTCAAGGAGAGCGACATTGCCGATGGTTTCATCGAGCATGGCGAATACACGGGTGGCTATCGTGCCATCGACGACCTCACGCACATCGCCGGCTGGAAGGCTTCGAGCCTGCAGTGGGTAGAGGGCTGGCTCGGCGGAATGGCCGCCACGGGCCAGGAAGGCCAGATAGCGGGTGCCATCAGTACGCCCGTCATCGACCTGAGCAACAACGACGGAGAGTGTAACGTCACCGTGCGTGCCTGGGGACAGGAGGACGACTGGCTCGTCATCCAGGGTGCCAGTCCGGCTTGCTATGCCGGCATCCGCTTCCCCGCCGGTGGATTTGTCGAGGAGACGGTCACGCTTCCGTGCTGCTCCAAGAAGGAGTCGCTCACGTTCTATAGCAACAACTACTATCCCTTCCTTATCGACTACATCCGCATTACGCAGGATCTGAAGGCTGGCGAGACCGTGAGCGTCGTTACCGCATCGCTCCATACGCCCGACGCCGTGACCCAGTCGGTGGTGATGAACAACCCCAACTTCGGCGAGGGCCACGAGGTGGCCTACCGTGTGACGGGTCTCCGCTACCGCCATGGCGACCTGAAGGACATTGTCGCCTCCGCACCCTCCGACCTGATGGTGGTTCGTAGTCCGATCACCTGCGTCCGTCCGGTCCTCGGATCAGAGGTCTCGGTCTTGCCCGTAGCAGGTGGTGTTGTCCTCACCGCTCCCTGTGAGGCCGAGGCCACCGTCCTCACCCTGTCGGGTCAGACGGTCCTTACCCGCCTTTGTCCTGCCGGCACGACCCGCGTCGCCCTTCCCGCGGGCATGTACCTCGTCCGTGTGGGATCTGAGACCTCCAAGGTAGTGGTACGCTAAAACATTATGAAAACAAGTGCGGGGCGTTCTTCAGATAATTCTCTGAAAAACGCCCCGCGTTTTTATTGCGAGTTGTATGTTTGAAATACTATTTGGGTTATGACAAAGTATTCGATGTCATACATAGATTCCGTCTCTTTGGATTTGTTGGAAGAGTATGGGGTTCATGTTGCTTCTAAGTCTCACGATGTCCACTGGCCGTTCAAACAACTCTTGTAGCTCATCCTTAATGTGGACCATCGTGAAAAGGTCTGGCTTTGATATTTCTACACAAATATCCACATCGCTATCCTCAGTCTGTTCGTTGCGTGCCACAGATCCGAAGATGCCAATTTTCATGATACCGTATACCTCGGCCTTGGCCTTGGCATACTGGCGTAGGAGTGTGATATAATCATGACGAGTTCTCATGTCCTTTCTCTTTCTGCTGCAAATATAGGATTTTAATTGCGAACAGGCAAGTTTTTCATTTGCTTTCTTTGTGCAGCAGTATGGATTATCGTGTGTCTTTGCGAGCTTACTATGTGCTAAAGAATGAGGGTGAGGTGGTCTGGAGGGATGATTTCTGCTGTCGGTAGTTCTATGTTTCGACGTACGAGTCATTTGTCGCTGTGCGCTCCGTAGTGATGGTGAGTGTTCGTATTGTGGCAATAGAAACAAGGGGCAAACGCGATGAAATGGGCATTTTCGCATGTTTTAGGGTCTATTTTCGGGAATTAGAGCAACAGCAGACCTTTTTCTGGAGGCCCGATTCAAAATTATATCGTACATTTGCAACAGAAAATCGAAGAGAAATATTATAGGAAACACAGACGAATGAATTAGAAGACTACTTGAATGGGTGGCGAACCGAGGCGCGATGAATCAGCATCGCGCCTCCGCCAGCCCCCGAAAAAGTCCAGTCCGTGTGACCTACCTCAAGATAGTGACCTATACATTATTAAATAAGGGCCGGGCAGACCGTTCCAGCAATCAGGACGAGAAGCCTAAGTCTGTAACCAAGTAACAACAACTATTATGAACAAAAAGCTACGCTTCATGTGGATGCTCCTGCTCACATTCGTCTGTTCGGCGATATGGGCAGAGAAGTATGATTGGAACAAGAACGATGAGTACTCAAAGGTTTCCTTTGCAGCTACCAACGACGCGAGTGAGACCAATGTGCTGACCAAAGGTGGCATCACGCTCACGCGCTCCAAGGGTACCTGGGAGTCAATAACCCCCGATGGTGCCGTCGCAACATGTTGGGAGTTTGAGCCCGGTACAACCATCACGATTACGGGCTCTGACATCGTGTACATCCCTATGATGTTCACGGGTATTCAGTGGGGAGACCCCGAGCCTTTCACCTACACCGATGTTGCTGGACAGGATTTTATCGGTGGTTTCAAGAACAACTGGAGCTGGCAGTCGCAGACCGAAGCGGCCCATCCCAGCGTCACACTTACCATTCAGACCGAGTGCCGAATGAAGACCCTTGAGGTCTATACCACAGGTGCTGGTGGCGTGACCGTCACTCCGCCGACCATCGACTCTGAGTCTTTCTTCGACGACCAGACGACCGTGACCATCACGGCCGAGGAGGGTGCTGACATCTACTATACGACCGACTGGAATATCCCGACGGACGCTTCTCCCAAATATACGGGTCCGTTCACCATTACCGAGACGACCCGCGTGCAGGCCATCGCCGTCAAGGACGGTGTGAGCAGCTCTGTGACCGCAAAGACCATCACGAAGCGCAGCTATACGATGAAGGCCCCGAACATCGACGGTGACAACCCGTTCCTGGATTTCACCACGGTGACCATCACTTCCGAGGGTTTGACCGATCAGATCTTCTACACGCTCGACGGCACCAACCCCACGCCGGAGTCTATCCCATACGAGGGTCCGTTCAATATCACTGAGACGACGACCGTCAAGGCTATGTATGTGCGCAATGGTGCTCCGAGCGAGATCGCCGAGGTGACCTTCACCAAGGCCGACATCAACAAGCCCGCTGCTCCGACGATCACGGGTACCACGCCGTTCACCGACCGCTCTCAGGTCATCATCATGCCCGAGCAGGACGACGACGAGGTTCGCTACACCACCGACGGCACTACGCCGGGTCTGGATTCTCCGCAGTACACGAAGCCGTTCTCCGTCGTTCAGACCACCGTCGTCAAGGCCATTGGTATCCGCAACGGCATCAGCAGCGACGTGGCCGAGAAGACCTTCGTCAAGCAGACCGAGGGCGAGACGACCATCGCACAGATCCATGAGGGCAAGCAGAGCCTGACGGGTGCCACCATCCGTCTGACCGACGCACTGGTAGCCTATGGCGAGACCGTCAATGGCGCACTCACCTATATCATCCGCGAGGGCAACAAGGCCATCAACGTGACTTCCAACAACGCCGACGTCAGCTTCAAGATTGGCGCCACGCTCAACGGCACCATCAAGGGTGACGTCAACTACAACGGTGGCTTCGTCAATGTGGCCGTCACCGAGGGCGATTTCAGCAGCAACCACGACGGTAGCTACGAGCAGCGCCCCATCACCATCCAGCCTTCTCTGATCGCCGACTATCCTGGCGACCTCGTACGCATCGAGAACCTTACCGCCAGCGTTGCCAACGGTGTCTATAAGGCCGTGGTCAAGGACGGACAGGTCAACTATACCTTCGAGATCACCAATGGTGCCGACTTCGGTCTGAAGCACGGACAGGAGTACGACATGAACCTCTGGTACTACGCTCCGGGTGCCAATGGCTGCGCCGCCACCACCCGTGTCACCGAGGCACTCATCCACTATGCTGCTCCCGCAGCTCCCACGATCGAGGGTGATGAGTACTTCACCGACTACACCACCATCAAGATGAGCTCTGAGCCGGGCACGACCATCCACTACACGCTCGACGGTAGCAACCCGACCACGCTGTCTCCGCTCTACACCAAGCCGTTCATCATCACCGAGACCACGACGGTCAAGGCCCTCGCTGAGCGCGACGAGCTCGCCAGCGTAATGGTGGAGAAGACCTTCACGAAGCGTCCCGCCGTCGAATGGCAGGAGACGACCATCGAGGAGGCCATCGCAGGCAAGAAGGACATCCCCTATGCTATCCTGAAGCTCAACCGCGCCATCGCTCCCTTCACTGCCAACTATGGCAAGAGCTGGATCATCCGCGACGGCGAGAGCGCTCTCCACTGGACCACGAAGCAGTCGCTTGCCATGAACTATGAGTACTACGGTACGGTTCGCGTGAAGATCGACTACAACAACGGTTTCCTCCAGGCCTACGACATCGAGGGCGAGACCAACATGGACGACATCACCGTGATCAACCACTTCGGCGACTTCGACTATCACTTCACGACCGCCTACTGGGACGAGATCGAGAATGGCGAGCACAAGGGCGACTTCATCATGCTCAAGCGTGTGAAGGTGGTCAAGGAGACGGACGAGGACGGCATCGCATACTACTACGCCGGTGAGGGCGACAACCGCATCGAGCTCGACAACTCTAAGGGCTTTGCCTACTACTGGAAAGAGGATCCGAAGGAGTACCACGACGTTGGTGGTTGGTACAGAGGTGAGAGAGACATGTTTGTGGCCAAACTGCGCCTCTCAGTAGGAAAGCCAGAGATCCAGGGCGACGAGATCTTTGTCAACAACACCAAGGTGAGCATCGTTCCGGATAATGAGGCCGACGAGATCTACTACACGCTCGACGGTTCCGATCCTGACAAGGACGCCGACGAGACGCTCTACTACGTCAGCCCGATCACGATCAGCCAGACGACCGTAGTCCGCGCCATCGCTTACCGCTACGACGGAGTGTCTGACATCGCCGAGAAGACGTTCACCAAGACCACCGATGACGGCATCGACGCTGCCACGGTCAATGGTGAGGACGCCAACCTCACGCGCTACAACCTCGCTGGTCAGCGTGTCGGCAAGAACTACAAGGGCATCGTCATCGAGAACGGCCACAAGGTAGTGCGCAAGTAAGTACGAAATCTATCACAGCGTAGCTGCAGCACGGACGCGCCCATTCCGATGATTGCCTAATGATGATGGGCGCGCCCTTCCACACCAACGGGGCGGACCAAGCAGTCCGCCCCAGCGGGAGGGAAGGCAGCACGACGCAAACAATACATCACCCCGAAAGGGGACAAGGCGGGCGGAGACAATCCGCCGCCCGCCTTCCTTCCAAAGAGCTTCTTCCCGCTGTCAAGGGGATCGGGCTCGTACAAGGAAACATTCACCGATATCTAAACAGATTCTTTTCAACAATTTCGCTATGAGAAAACTTTTTACCTTCATATCACTTTTGGCCGCGGCTCCGCTCTTCGCCCAGACCGTGACCACCCAGAGTGCGCCTGTCCGCGACAACGCCCAGACCGCCGTCTTGCAAACCGCAGACCAGGGTATGTTCCGCTCAACACCTGCCAACATGCCGCTCAAGGGCGGTGGCCTGCAGGACTACATCCGCTACGAGCAGCCCGCTGGCGTCGATCACAACCGTTTGCTCCGCAATGGCTTCGCCTTCCGCAACACGCAGTCGGGTGTGCAGGCTGACACCTACGAGTATGCCGTGGGCCGCTATGTTGAGGGCGACGACGGTTGCATCTACATCTACGAGCCGTTCAACACCCTTTCCACCCTGTCGTGGCTCAAGCTCGACAAGGTTTCGGACGGATACTATGTGGCCCACACGCCGCAGCCTATCTATGAGAACAACGGCCAGGTCTATTATGCGTCATGGTACAAGATGGCGCGCCTGGACGAAAGCACCTACGGATGGATTCCCGACTCGGTCAATGGCCAGCCCGACGGTGATATCTACTTCACGCTCGAGAACGGCGTCCTCGCCATGGAGGAAGAGGAGCACTTCGAGGATACGCGCTATCCGGCACACATGCTCTGCTTGACCAACGGTCTTGGCGAGTGGGTCGGCTACAGCGACGGTTTCACCCGCATGGAGCCGTTCAACGAGAAGGCGGCTCAGCTGCCCGATGGCGTGAAGCCCCAGGTCTTCTCCCTGGAGACCTCTAAGATGAACTCCGTGACGCAGGAGATCAGCACCGTGCGTCAGATGACGCTCGCTGCAGCCGTGGGCAACGACTTCTATGTCCAGAACCCGGGCGATACCACTTCTTGGATGAAGGGTGAGATCAAGGACGGCAAGGTGGTCTTCCAGCCGCAGTATGCCGGTGCCGACGAGCTTCAGTGCTACCACTTCTGGATGAAGCCGGCCAGCTACTCCATCGTCACCGAGACCTCGGAGTATTCGGGTGTGACGTTCTACAACCGCTCCTACGAGGAGCAGAGCGAGATGAGCTTCGCCTATGACCCCACCAATATGACGCTGACCAGCGACGAGGGCACTTCCATGCTCCTCAGCGTGCGTCCCAACGAGATTTTCTTCCTCCACAACTATGACGACCCCGTCTATAAGCGTTTCGTGGAGCAGGAGTCAACACCGATTCCTCCCGTCCTCCGCGACTGGTGGGGTATTGAGGAAAATGGCGGATCTGGCCTGGTGCAGTTCGACCTCATCCCGAAGGGAATGCAGAACGAGTCGCTCAACAGCAACAAGCTCTACTACCGTCTGTATCTCAACGACGAGAATACCATCTACACGTTCTCCCCGGTTGTCTATGAGGGTCTGGAGAAGGATATGAAGGAGGTGCCCTACAGTTTCTCTGATGGCTACTACTTCTTCTCCAACAACGACACGAAGGCGTTCTTCTACTACTTCGACGAGCAGCAGTATGACCGTCTCGGTCTCCAGAGCGTCTATTACGGCGGTGACGTGGAGCACGGATCCGACATCGTCTGGATCAAGGCTACCGACATCGTAGGCATCGAGTCGGCAGGTGTCACCGAGAACTGCGAGTCTGCCGAGTACTTCGACCTGCAGGGCCGTCGTCTCAGCCAGCCCGTCAAGGGTGGCGTGACCATCGTCCGCCAGGGTGGCAAGGTGAGCAAGCGCATTATTCGCTAATACGATCCATATATATAAAAGGAACGCGCGTAGAAAGATCAACATGACTTCATAAGCAGATGTTATATAGATAAGTTTGGGACCTGACGCGGGACGGAAGGACAGTGGTCCGCCCGTCCCGCCCATCTCCTTTCTCGTCTTTCCGCAGCCGTTCCACAACTCAGTCAAGAATCAACAATATCTATCGATATGAAAAAGAAATTCATCCCCATAGCCCTTGCCGCACTGCTCGTTCCATCGGCCGTGCTGGCACAGGACACCAAGGGCGTAGTTCGCACTCCGGCAGAGGCGCGCCTCGTCTATCCGCTGCTCTCACAGCAGATGCGTCTGAAGGTTCGCACGCCGCAGCTGCCCAGCGCCTCGCGTTTCATCGCCAAGGCTCCCGAGGTCACCGATCCACTGAAGGCAGGCAAGGCTGCCCAGTTCTGGTGCAACCTGATTTACAAGGCAGGCTGGAATGAGACCACCTACGGTCCCTATGGCTACTATACGATGACGGCACAGAAGCCTGTCGCCTTCAGCGTCCTTGCCTCTACGGGCGAGACCATCAATGTCGCTACCAACGGTGTGCAGGCCAAGAACGGCCACCTCTACGGTGCATACCTCAATATGCAGTATGTTAATGAGGGTTATGTGTTCCTCTATCTGAGCAACACCGACCTCTCTACGGGCGAGACCAGCAGCTTCGACGCTGGCATGGACTATCTCTACCTCGCCGCCACGGAGACAGCCCAGGCTGCCGACGGCACGGTCTATGGTGTGTTCTACTCTGCCGACGGCAACTCCCTGGAGTGGGGTACGGTCGATTACGAGACCTGCCAGCGCACCACGATTGGTCCGGCCTCCCAGGCTTTCGTCGCCATCGGTATCACCAAGGCAGGCCAGATCTACGCTATCGGTATGGACGGCAAGCTCTACAAGGTCAACAAATCTACTGGCGAGGAGACGCTCGTGGGTGCCACGGGCCTCACGCTGACCAATCTCATGGGTCAGTACTACGGCCAGTCGGGTGAGATCGACCAGCGCGATGATACCTTCTACTGGTACTGCATCGACAACCAGGCCCAGGGTGGTCTTTACACCGTGGACCTCAATACGGGTAAGGCCACGTTCCTCGATGGAACCCTCGCACAGGTGCAGGGTATGGTGATGGCACAGCCCGAGGCCAACGACGGCGCACCGGAGCGTGCTGACAACTTGGCCGTGGAGGGTGTCACCTGCGACCCGTCGGCCGACGGTGCCACAGCCACCATCTCCTTCACCATTCCTAATACCACCTATGCTGGCGATATCCTCCATGGTGATGTCCGCTACAAGGTGATGAGCAACCGCCCGACGGCTACCTTCACGCCGTCTGCCGAGGGCACCTCTCGTCCGGGTCAGGATGTTTCCGTCAAGGTGAAGACCACGGAGAACGAACTCTATACCTTCAGCGTTGTGCTCAGCAATGCTGATGGCGACTCTCCCAAGGAGAATGTCTCCCACTGGATGGGTTGGGATATTCCGCTCGCACCGACCAATGTCAAGGCTGTCGCTGATGGCTACAAGGCCAAGGTCTCATGGACCGCACCGACGACGACCCTCCATGCTGGTCCGATGGGCGATCTGACCTACGACCTGGAGCGCATCGTCGGACGCGACACTACCGTCGTGGCAACTGGTTTGACCGCTACCAACTACACCGACGACCTCGGTGCTGGTACGCTCCATAGCTATGTCTATTCCGTCCGCGCCGTGGCCAAGGGACTGAGAAGCCAGTCGGCCGACGCCAAGGCTGTCATCATTGGCGATGCCATCGAGCCCAACTGGGAGACGGATTTCTACACGCGCAGTGAGTTTGACATCTTCTCTGCCAACGACGTCAATGGCGACGGTGTGACCTGGGGCTACTTCAATGCTGGTGGCATCCGTATGGTCATTGGCCCGTACAACAACGAGAGTGGCAACGACGACTGGCTCTTCACGCCGCCCGTCCACCTTCAGCCGGGTCGTGTCTATAACGTCAGAATGAAGGCTCGCAACTATCTTGCGCCTGAATATGTCAACACCTTCGAGGTGAAGTATGGCCAGACGGCCTCTCCCGAGGGCATGACCGGTACGCTCATGGAGAGCAACGTGATCGCCAACGATCCCGACCGTGTCTATAACATGGAGATCAACCCGGACAAGGATGGCAACTTCTACATCGGATTCCACGACAATACTGAGAAAGCTGGTAGCGGACGTATCGTCATCGACTTCGTCGGTATCGACAATGGTGCGGCCCTGGATGCCCCCGATTCCGTCTCCAACTTCACTGTGACGCCGGCAGGCTTGGGCAAGCTCTCTGCCGACCTCGCCTTCACTGCGCCGACCAAGGCCATCAATGGTACGCCGCTCTCACGCATCGGCTACTTCGTCATCAAGCGCGACGGCAAGTCGGTGATGTGGATTGGCAATGCCAATACGGTCTTTGGCGAACCAGGCAAGGAATACACCTGGACCGATAATAGCATCGACAAGTCAGGATGGCACGAGTATGAGGTCATCGCCTACTCCGAGGACGGCTACGAGCCGGGCCGTGTGGCCAGAATGCGCGTCTTCGTCGGTGCCGATGTGGCCAAGACGCCGGTCGTGAATCTCACCGATGCAGTTAATGATATCAAGGCTTCTTGGAACAAGGTCGGCAACGTAGGTGCCAACAACGGCTACGTCGATCCGGACCATGTCTCCGTCTCCATCTACGAGATCCTCGAGACTCCCGATGGCCCGATCCTCGGCGACAGCATGACGACGAGCCAGCCTGGTGCCACGGACGTCCTGATCGGATGGCATCCTGACAAGTCGGTAGCCGACGACGGTGTCTCACAGGGCCTCTTCCAGGTGGCAGCCCTCACCCGTTCCGATGGTGGCAATGGCGCACTGGAGGCTTCCCGTGCCATCGTGGTAGGAAAGCCCATCAACCAGCCCTACAAGGAGACCTTCGAGGGTGGTTCGGTACAGAACAACTTCGCATGGACGGAGAGCAACGAGCAGCACGCTTCGCGCCGCAACTCTTCTCCCTGGATGATCAGCGGCAAGGCCTCGTCCAACGACGATGGTGGCGGTGTCGTCTGGTCTCCCTACACCATCCCCGATCCCGAGTTCCCCGAGTACTACAATGTGGAGGCCGGCGACGAGACGAGCTTCAACCTCCCGAAGGTGGCACTCAATGGTGTGGACCAGCCGGTGGTGCGCTTTGATCTCTATTCTGAGAATGGCGAGCAGTCTGACCTGACGGTCGTCGTCCAGACACCTGACGGTGTGAACCACGACGTCAAGACGTTCAAGCTCAGCGAGAAGAAGACCTCGGGATGGGAGACCCTCACCGTCGATCTCACGCCTTACACCAACGAGCGCTACATCATCGTGAAGTTCCGTGGTACGGCTCACGCCAACTACACTTACCTCATGCTCGACCAGATCGACATCTACGACGCTTCCGATCCCGAGGCTGGCATTTCTTCTGCCGAGCTCCTCAAGGAGGGCGCACAGGATGTGTGGACGATCGACGGACGTATTGCCCGCCGCAACGCCACCTCGCTGGAGGGACTTCCCAAGGGCGTCTATATGATTGGCGGCCGCAAGGTAGTGGTGAAGTAATTTAAGTTCGAAATAGTTTGATTTAATTGATAACCCATTTGGGTGGGGAACGGAATGGTGCGTGACGCATGATTCCGTTTCCTTTTTTTTTGTCCATCCGATCCATGGACTGGTGGAGTTGTCCCGACAGGGTAGGAGGGTGTTTGGTGGTTCTTCTCGCTCAGGTGGGGGATGGATCGTAGCACATCGTTCAGTGGAGAAATGCCTCGTGGGTGGTATCGGCCCGTTGTGCTGGCGTGGGGGCAACTACTCTCCGTAGCGTCGATTCGACCGTTTTGGGCTGTAACCCAAAACGGTCATTAGAGGTTAGAATGTCTCCTGTGCGTACTTCGGGCTCTTGCCGTATCGGTTCTCCTCGGGAGCAGAGTCGCTGGCAAAGAAGTAGAGCAAGAACAGCGAGCCTAAGATGGGGATGATGATGAGGAGATAAAGCCAACCGCTGTGACCTGTGTCGTGAAGGCGGCGTACGGATACCGCAAGACCGGGCAGGAAGACGATCAGCGTATAAAGGCCTGAGAGTGCGCCGAGGCCGACTTCGATGTTGATCGTACCCATCTGATAGTCGAGTACGAGGGTTACTATACTGACAATAAAGTTGAGAAGACAGAACCACCAGTATTCGGATCGGCGCGCGCGACCTTTGAAGGTGACATACTTCTGGAAACATGTCTTGACAGACTCTCCGAAAGACATCATCGGAGTGGGGATCAATTCGTTGTTCATCATTGTTGTAATAAGGTTGAAAATGAATAATTACTGATTTACATCTGCAAATGTACGATAAAAATCTCATTTTCTCATCATTCCATCGTGTGCATTTGGTGTGCAAATGGTGGAAAGCCTCGATTTGTGGTACAATGGGTGTTCACTTGGCTTTGTTATTTATCATAATCGCGATTGCGGGGTAAAAATACAAGTCATTCGACCGAGCTATTTGCATGGGTCAAAAGACGCAGTTTTTCACCCCTTTTTAGCATATTAACTTCAGAGGCCGATGAATATAACTTCATAAGCCGATGAAGTTAACTTCGTAGGCCTCTGAAGTTATATTCATCAGCTTATGAAGTCAACATACTTTTTTCGGGCAAAAATAGCCGTAAATAGCAAGAGGCAGCAGAGGTAGATGAAATCTTGGATTAAAGTCCGTTTTTCTCCTTTGCCAGGCGCAGGTATTCCGACGGATTCAGACCCGTATGCTTCTTGAAAGTGGTGGCAAAATTGGATCGCGACTTAAACCCGAGGTCCCTTGCGATGCTCTCAATGGTATAGCTTCCGTAGCGTTGCGGATCGTTGAAGCGGCGGCAAGCCTCACGGATACGGTAGCGTCCGAGCAGCGTGTTGAAGTTGCACTCAAAGGTCTCGTTGATGACCTGCGACACATACTTTTGTCCCGTACTGATGTTTTGCGCCAGTTTTTCGACCGTGAAGTCGGGCTGTATGATGACCTCGGTCTGTTCCATGACCTGCTGCACGAGTTGTGCGATACGGTCTTTGTCCGCATCGGAGAGCGTGCTGTGGTGGTATTTGGAGGAAGCCGTAGCCGCATTGTTCTCCTCCACGGCGGGTGCAGAGACTGTCTTTCGCTGTTTCCCCGCCATTTCATCGCTCTTCAGCACCTCCAAGCTTCGGTGGTAGAGGGCGAGGTTGCGGCGGCGCAACTCCCGGTTCTCGCGCATCACGACGAGCAGGATGATGACGAAGAAGAGCGTGGTCAGTACGGCCACGATGAGCCAGATGCGGTGCTGCGTCTGACGCTCCTTCATGCCGTCCATCTCCTGGTTGAGCTCGATCACCTTCTCGTTGAGACCCATGTTAAATACGTTGGATGGCAGTGAGTATGCCTTCAGCGAGTCGTTGATCTGGTAGTATCGGTACATGCTGCGGTCGTAGTCGGCCTTGCGTCCCATGTCCTCATAGAAGATGGCGTAGGTCTGATAGACGCTCTGCATGCCGTCGCCAATCTTGTATTTGATATAGAGTTTCTCCGCCTCTGCCACGAAGGCCAGTCCTTGGTCGAAGTGGTGCAAGAGTCGTTGCACCTCCGCGGCCTCCACAAATGCCAATGCGCGGCGGCGGCAGTTGCGCTCCGTGTCTGGCACGATGTCGATGAGCCGGCCGTAGGCCTCGGCAGCCTTCTGCAGCTGTCCCGCTATCTTCAGTCTTGTGCCTTCGTAGAGGGTGATGTTATACTTGTAGTGCTCCGTGTTGCGCTTCGTGTGTGCCTTGCGGTACAGGTTCCACTCCTTCTTCGTGTTGGCAAACTCTCCCACCACGTCGGCGAGCGTCGTCATGTTGGTGAAAGCCATGTCGGCGGTGGTCATATCCTTCTTCGCCAGGGCCAGGCGCACACCCTTCCGGTAGCAGTCCAGGGCCTTGCTGTAGAGTTTCCACTGTCTTCCCTGTCCTGCCACGAGTTGGTACATGGATCCGAGGTTGAAGTAGAGTGCGGCACTCGTCTCGCCCAGTTCTTTCGAGATGGTGTGGGCGCGGAGCAGGTTCTCGTAAGCCTTGGGATAGTTGAGGTAGGTGAAGCTGTAGATGAAGTAGTTCATGTTCAGTGCCTCCACCACCTCTCTCTTCTCCTCCGCACTCATGTTGGGCGTGTAGCGTCCTGCCACGATGGTGAAGAAGAGCAATGCCGAGTCGGGCTTGTTCTTCCTGAGGCGGTAGTCCTTGCCGATGCGTATCAGCTCCTCGGAGGGTCGCGACATGTATTTTTGGTAGAAATCGGAGCGTCCGCCCTTGGCTGCATGCGCCATCTGGGCACCCGCAGCGAGGGTCATAAGTATGACAAAAAGCATCCGTATGGAACGGATACGGTAGTTGATCATTTTTTGAATTTTCATTGATAACAAACTGGGTTGTCCCCCCGTTGGGGGCGAAACGGAGGCCGACGAGTGCGCAAGGCGTGTCCGAAAGACCATGTTTCGGATGCAAAAGTAATATTTTCTGCGCAAAAGCCTAACAAAAATAGTAAAAAAATGAATACCGACGCTTCATTTTTCTTCTTGTTCCTCCTAATCCGCCACATTTTTAGCGGTTATTCTTTGCCGTGGATGGATCGCAACAATCATAGGCGATCCCCCTCAACCCTATCAACGAAGAACAAGTGGCGGCCTACAGTCCCATGCGCTCAAGCACGCGGTTGACGTAGTTTTGTGTTTTGCGGATACTGTATCCGATGCCACCTTTCCAGATTCGGATGGCGCGCTCGATGGAGTTGGTCGGGTTGTGGTGCGACTGGATGATGGCGAACATCTCGCGCGACTTCTCCGCGTTGTAGCGGTCCTTGAGGGTGTAGCGCTTGCTCTCTCCGCGCGCCTTGAGGATGTTGTTGCATTCGCGGACCAGCACCGGCGAGATCTGCAGCAGACCCACATACTGGCCGTTTACGGCGCGGGCGTTGCCCTTGCTCTCGAAATGGGCGATGGCATCGATGAGCTTGTTCCAGTCAAATCCGTCTCCATCGCCCGCTGTCTCCGTTACCTCGGCGGGTAGTGCTTGCTCCGTCGTGGCAGCATGGCCGAAGACGGGCAGCGCAATGAGGGCGAGCGTGATGATGACTTGATAGACAATGCTCTCTAATTTGGTCTCTTTTCTGTATTGCTTCATAAAATAAGGTTTTGAAACTTGGCCGAAAACCCGACAAAAGGGGGTGTCCACCATAGCGCGTTTCTATCCAGGAAAACCGCTCCTGCAGCGCCTTCGTTTCATGTTCGTGATGCAAAGGTAGTAAAAAATAGGGCTGAAAACCAGCCCGTTAATATTTCTTCACATTCTGCAAAAAACCGCTACCCTACCCCAAAATCGCCTCGAATCCCCCATGTAACGGGAGATTGTGTGCGCAGACGCTCAAACAATCTTTTAGGACAATTTAGGAAAATAACCACCGATTTTCGTCGCACTTTTTCACATAAAATCCCTCTTGCGTCTCATAACCACCTATTCCGACAGCCATTGGATCCTTGCAAACCAGCCTCGGACTATATTCACGAATTGAGTAGATGTTTTCACGATGGGAAAGCTATTATGCGTTCGTTCACGAAGGAAAGCGCGTGGTTCACGAAAAGCAGAATGGGATGATAGATTTGGCAGTAAGAATTTCTCTATTTTTGCAGTGGGACGGAGTTACTTCCTTACCAAAACGAACATTAACAACTAGGAGATACTACCATCTAGTAGATACTAACAAATAAACAACGTAAACGAAATGGAATACAAAAGCAATATGTGTCTCATCCTTTGCGGTGAGATTTATATGCTCAATCTTGATGACGCCTTGCTGTTTGAGGCTGATGACCACTACACGAAAATACACAATCTGTATGGCAACAAGATCATGGTGCCCTTCTGTCTCGGGGAGATAGAACGGGAGATTCGGACGAGGTTTCCAGACCACAACAATTTGGTCAGGATGGGCCGGAAATACATCATCAATAAGAATCGGGTCTTCCACATGAATGCCCTCAAGCAGACGGTGTCGCTCTACGACTCCAATGGGCAGGTGGTCGTACTCAATGTATCGAAACCTGCGCTCAAAAGCTTGATGCAGGACGCGCGTAGCTCTTATGCGATGCTGCCGTCGGATGAGCCCGACGACCCTGACCTCGATTCTGACGAAGGAAAGGGGTGTGGATTTACCCCCCCCCATCCGTGGATTGAATGGAAATTTCCCATAACATGAGATGTGAGACACCCTTTGCGGTGTATTTCCATTCACGAAAAAATCACGATGGTTCACGAAAAGGGCCATTGTGATTTCGTATGGCTCCATGGATTATGTATAATTTTGTACACGATTGCACTGACAAAAAGTGGTCTATCAACGTCTCTTTACCTTATTATATACACGGGAAGAGCAACAGAAAAGAAAATAATTAATTTGTACAATTAAATAAGATTATGAGAAAAGATGTACTGATTTCTCTCCTCGCCATTACAGGCGCCCCCGTTGCAGCATTGGCCGACGCCGATGTTGTGATCGACAAGACTGCATGGACGGGAGATGATTTGACCGTATCGGAAGACGGTTCCGTGACCGTCTCCACAGGAAAGGAAGTTTCCATCGAGAAAGAACTGGCTCCTGGCAAGTACATGCTGCAGCGTGCCACGTTTACCGACAAGGAAAAGATTTTTTAAATTTGCAAAAACATTTATTTAAACATTAAAGTTGCGCCCGACACAAATTAGGGAAACATTATGAATAAACTCAAGCTGTTTTTTTGTTTCTTTTTTTCTTTTTTTACAATAGTGACAAATGCTATTACCTTAAAGGTTGGTGAAACGGAGACACTAGACATTGGTAATGTATCTTATCTTCAAGGGTGTCAATGGACTATTAGTCGACCTAATGATGTTGTCTTTGTTACGACACCACAAAGTTACACTACAAAAGTGACAATTAAAGCTGTTAATGCTTTCTCTGGTTCTCCGTGTGTTGTGCAATGTAAATACTATTATTTAGATCTTGATCCTACTACAGGACGCTATACATATTTACGTACAGGATACAAGGATTGGAATGTCTTTGTTGAAGATGACGAGAATGGAGGTGGATCGTCTGGTGGAAGCTCTTCTGATGATAGTTATATATCTCTGAAACCATCAGAAATTTCGGTTGAAGTAGGTTTTGGTAGTGAATATGTATATGCAACAGGCACATATAGTGGAAATCTTACATGGTCTATAGACTGCATGGGAAAAATAGCGTCATTTGCAGAAATGTCAAATGACAAAGTATGGTGCTATGGTCACACTGTTGGCATAACGTATTTAAGAGCTACTTGTTCAAATGGAAAACAGGCTGTTTGTAAAATAAACGTAGTACCTAAAGGTTCGACATTAATAAACAACATCAAAGTTGATAACAAGTCTGATATTGATATATATTATAATTTACAAGGTCAGCGAGTAGCCTCGCCACAAAGAGGGTCTATTTATATTAAGAATGGCAAGAAGATTATATATCCTTAATTCCGCAACTCTTTAGTTTAACGTTATTTATAACATCCTGGGCAACAATAAGTTGCTTAGGATGTTGCCATGTCAGAAATTTCACCTATCTTAGTGTTGCAATACCAAAGACGGTAAAAAGTCAACAAGACATGGCAAAAGTACAAATAATTTTTGTTCATTTGGGAAATAGGAAAATAGAGTCGATATAGGATAAAAGGAATGTTTTCGCGTGAAAAATGTAACAACAAAATCAGAAAAATATAAGAATACATAGTTCACGTAGTGCTTGGCGTTTAGGTTTCTTTTATACATCATGGGCTATATTGAAATAGCACAAGCAGCTTTATCACTCTTTTCTTTGTTTTATGGAAAATTCTGTTTTGTTCTGATAATCAGAACAAAACGGCAGTGTTTATAAAGTGGGTCCAAATCTTAGCAAACTTTTTTTGATTTTTTTCTCAAAACAGGGGTTACTTTTCCCATTTTCTCCTCATTAATATATGAAACACGATTAGTTGCCGTAGCGGAACGGCACACCCGCAGCGACTGCGGGATCTACTTACTGGACACAATATATATGTATCAAATTTATCGGGGCACCCATCGTGGTGCCCCTCTTTGCGTTTTTGCCATCCAATCTACCCTTTTCCATTCGATTTTTGAATCAAGAATTTGCAAGTAAAGAAAGTAAATCCGTATGCGGCTATCAGTCTTTTAGAATGCGATGGCTGATGTGTGAATGAAAGTCAGTGGGAGTATGGGGTGGTAACAATCAGAGTAAGACGGCGTGTAAGCAGTGTGTAACCTATTGATATACAATAGTAAAATGGAAAGAAAACAAGCAGAAATCACCTTATCGAAAATCCTTATAGCTGCGTTTGTGCTTTTTAAATGCCGATGATCTGCGGCTTTCGTCATTGTCTATACCTTTGCAATCGAAAATCGCGGATGCCACTTCTGACAGGTATGGCGTTGCGGCAAGGCAGAGGAAATTAATCAAAATAATAAAGTACAAATGGAAATACTTGAAAAGTTGTTTTACGGATTCCCCGAGTTGTGGGGAGGAGGCGTGGCCCACTCAGTGATGATTCTGGCCCTGGTGATCACGCTCGGCCTGTGTTTGGGCAAGGTTCGGGTGCGCGGAGTTTCGCTCGGACTGGCCTGGGTGTTGTTCATCGGTCTGCTGATGGGCAACCTTCCCATCACCATCGATGAGCATCTGCTCCACTTCCTCAAGGAGTTTGGCTTGATACTCTTCGTCTATTCCATCGGCCTTGAGGTGGGCCCAGGCTTCTTCTCCTCCTTCCGTGGAGGTGGCAAGAGTCTCAATATCCTCAGTATTGTAGTTGTGGCATTGAGTATTGTGACAACCCTCGTGGTCTATTCCTTCTCTGGCACATCCGCTACGACCCTCGTCGGCATCCTCTCGGGTGCCGTGACCAATACCCCGGGACTGGGTGCGGCACAACAGGCGTTCAGCGATCTGCGCCACATCGACGCCCCATCCATTGCCACAGGCTATGCCATCGCCTACCCTGTGGGTGTGCTGGGTGTGATCCTCTCATTTGTCATCCTCCGCTATGCCCTGCGCATTGACAGACACCATGAGGAGGACGCGGCCAAGATGGGCGCAGGCCACTTGAAGGAGATGACGCTCCATACGTTCTCCGTGCGCCTGACCAACAAAATGGTGGCTGGCGACACGGTGCGCCAGATCCACGAAGTGCTGAAACGCGACTTCATGATCTCGCGCATCATCCACAGCGACGGCAGTGGCAAGGGTGAGGTTGTCAACGGTGCGACGGTAGTCAACGAGGGCGACCTGCTCCAGGTGGTGGCCCATCCTACGGCCGTGGAGGCCATCGTGGCCCTTGTCGGCGAGAAGGTGGAGGTGGAGCCCGAGACCTTTGGCAAGGATCTGATCACGCGCCGCATCCTTGTGACGAAACCGGCTGTCAACGGCAAGAGCATCGGCCAGATGGGTATCCGCACGAGCCTTGGCACGAACATCACGCGAGTGAACCGCAACGGTGTGGACCTCATCGCTACCCCGCATCTGAAATTGCAGCTTGGTGATCGTGTGACGGTGGTGGGTACGGAGCTTGCTATTGCCCATACGGAGAAACTCCTTGGCAACCAGATGAAGCGGCTCAACGCGCCCAACCTCATCCCTATTTTCCTTGGTATCATGCTCGGTTGTATCGTGGCCAACATCCCCTTCTTCCTTCCCGGTATCAACGAGAGCCTGCGACTGGGACTCACCGGCGGCCCGCTGGTGGTGGCCATCCTCATCGGTTTCTTCGGCCCGAAATATAACCTCGTGACCTATAATACGATCTCGGCCAACCTGATGTTGCGCGAGGTGGGTATCTGCATCTTCCTGGCCTGTGTCGGACTGGGCACGGGAGCGCCCTTTGTACAAACCCTTGCCATGGGCCAGGGCGCGCAGTGGATCGCCTATGGTGCCGCCATCACGATGGTGCCCATCCTGGTTGGTGGCTTGATAGGCCGCTACGTCTTCCACATCAACTACTACACGATGCTCGGAGTGCTCGCTGGTGCCCATACCAATCCGGCAGCCTTGGCCTACGTCCGCGAGCAGACCTCTGCTGACGCGCCCGCCGTGGGCTACGCCACGGTCTATCCCTTCGCCATGTTTCTGCGCATCGTCACGATTCAGATACTGATCTTTGTATTCGGATAAGCGAATGAGAAACGACAGAACAGAGAATACTCCTGTGCGCCCCTCGGCAGTAGAAGAGCCGAGGCGGCGGCGCGGAGTGGCCGAAACGGAACTCTGCCACAAGCTCGACCTGCTGCTACGCACAGGAAGCCTGCTCATGGAGAGTGCGGCCGACACCTCGCGCATCCTGCGAACGATGAAGCGTGCGATGGCCTTCCTGGGACTGGACGAGCGCTACATACACCTCTATGTCAACTGGAACGTGCTCATGGTCAACTACAGCGATGAGCTTCACTCGTTTACGAAGTTTCAGCGCTGCGAGCGTCACGGCATCAGTCTGGCCACCATCGCCAAGGTGAGCCGCCTCACCTGGACGGCCATCCGCGAGGACTTCTCGCTCGTGCAGTATGAGAAGGCCCTCGACGACATCCACGATGCGCCACGTGGCTTCACCCCCTGGCAGGTGGCGGTAGGTGGCGGTTTTGCCTGCGGTGGCTTCTGCATCCAGTTTGGCTGCGACTGGACAGCTTTCTTTTATTGCTCCCTGGCGGCCATCCTGGGTTTCCGCCTGCGGATGTTCCTCCCCACGGTGGGTTGCAACAACTACGTTGCCATCGGCATCTCGGCCTTCGTAGCCACGCTGCTGGCCTGGGCGACAGCACTCCTTTCTACTGATCCAGCGATGATGGCGGGCATGCCGTCGTGGATGATCTCCACTACGCCATGGCATCCATTGATGGCGTGCGCGCTATTCATCGTACCAGGTGTGCCGCTCATCAACTTCGTGAGCGACATGCTCGACGGCTATATCGAGACCGGATTCATCCGTGCCGTCAATACGCTGCTCATGGTGCTGGCCATGGCTTTCGGCATCGCCTTTGCCATCAAGGTCTGCGGAATCGACAATTTTGCCAAGACGCTCACCATGACACCCCATCATGAGTATTGGGAGTATGCCATTGCCGCCGCCGTGTCGGCCATGGGATTCTCCACCATCTTCAACATCCCGCGACGTCTGCTGCCCGTCGTGGCCGTGGGTGGTATCATCGCCGTGTGTGTGCGCAACTTTATCAACCTCGGTCCGAGCAATGGCAACCTCGGCTTGGACATGGGACTGACCATCGGGTCGCTGACGGGAGCCACGGCAGTGAGTATCGCTGTCATCAAGGCGCGCCACTGGTTTCATGTGCCCCATCAGTGTATCACCATCCCGAGTGTCATCCCGATGATTCCGGGTGTGCTGATGTATCGCGCCCTCTTCGCTTTCATCGAGATGCACGGTGTCGTCGGTGAAGTCACGGTGGGCATGAACAATGCCATCAAAGCCTCGCTGGCCATCATCTGCATCGCCCTCGGCGTGGCTGTGCCCAATCTCTTTTTCCGCCGTTTCATCGAGGATACGCGCAAGCGGAAGTTGCTTGCCATGCTTGTGGAGCGGAAGAAGCGCAACGGAGAGTTTGTCACGCCCCATGCCGTAGGAGCGAGAGTGGGTGCACACAGAAGGACAAGAAAGGAGAAAAATCATGCCCGCGATACGCACGAATAGAAACTCTTGTAGTATCTTTGCAAACGGATTTAGACCGATAAGAATGGAAATCAGACAATTGAAATACTTCCTCCAGGTGGCCGAAACGCTCAATTTCTCCAAGGCGTCGCGGAAGCTCTATGTTACGCAGAGCACCCTCTCGCAGCAGATCTCCCACCTGGAGCAGGAGATAGGGATGCCGCTCTTTGAACGCAATTCCCACGAGGTATATCTCACGGAGGCGGGAAAAGAACTGTTGCCCTACGCCCAAAAGACGGTCAATGCGGCCGGGGCTTGTGCGGACCACATGAACGACCTGCGCGAGATGCTGGCTGGAGAACTCAACATCGGCGTGACATTCTCCTTCAGCAACATCATGGCCGAGACGCTCATCGCGTTCATCCATGCCTATCCCCACGTCAAGCTCAACATCGTCTATCGTTCCATGCAGGAACTGATGGACGGACTGAAGAAGCGCGAACTGGACCTTGTGCTGGCCTTCAAGCCGCTCAAGCGGGACAAGGCGATAGACAGCAGGGCGATCTTCAGCAATCGTCTGGCAGCCATCGTCAATGATCACCACCCGCTGGCAAGGCAGCAGAGCGTCACCCTCGCTGACCTTGAACGCTATGATCTCATTCTGCCCTACAAGGGCTTGCAGGCGCGCAACGCCTTCGAGCACCTGCTGGAGGGGCGTGACAACAACTTCAAAATCATGGTGGAGGTCAACAATGTCAATATCATCTTTGACTTGCTGAGCCGTAGCTCGCTCGTCTCCATCTTATCGGAATCCACCACGCTCACGCAACCTGGGATGAAAGCCATCCCCATTGATGCGGAGGGCAACGAGATGGACGGGTGTGTCCACCTGCTGCGCGACTCCTACATGAAGTCGTCGGCCCAGGAGTTTATCCGCATGCTCAGTCAATCGACAGCCCTGCTGGCCAACCTCGCCTTCAAAGATATACTGAGGTAACAGGCCATTTCTCACACAAACTTTTTTGTGTTTGATTAGTGTTTTGCAGCATCCCGATGGGGATGCAAAAAGCCACATTCCAACGGGTTTCTCCCTTGCGAATGTGGCTTTGTCTATCGTATAAAATCTCCACTACCCTGCTATGTGCAACGGTGTGTGGCCTCTTTGCGGACGTTGAAGCGCTTGGTCTTAAAACGTAGCGTGGCGCAGCGGCGTGGTGTATTGGTACGGAAGCCATGCCAACGAGGGAACGTCGCGCAGGAAGAGGAGGGAGGCGTGCTTGCCACGCTCCACACTGCCATACTCCGCGGACAGGCCCATGGCGGCGGCGGAGTTGAGGGTGATGGCGTTGAAAGCCTCTTCGGGGGTGAGACGCATCTTCGTGCAGGCCAGGGACCAGACAAACTTCATGTCGCCCGACGGCGTGGAGCCTGGGTTGTAGTCGGAGGCGAGAGCGATGGGCAGGCCAGCGTCGATGAAGCCACGGGCCGGGGCAAACCGCATATTAAGGAAGAAGGACGTACCCGGCAGGCCAGTGGGCATGGTGACGGCACCGCGGAACTGCTCTATGCCTTCCTCGGGGAGTGCCTCCAAATGGTCGGCAGAGAGTGCGCCATGAGCGATGGCAACACGGGATCCACCCGAGAAGGCCAGCTCGTCGGCATGAATCTTACCCTTCATGCCATATTTCTCGCCAGCTTCGAGGATGCGGTCGGTCTCCTCTGGCGTGAAGAAACCCTCGTCGCAGAACACATCTACAAAGTCTGCCAGTCCCTCGGCAGCCACACGGGGCATCATCTCGTTGATGACGAGATCGACATATTCTGACTGGCGTCCCTTGTAGGCTCGGCCGACGGCATGGGCACCGAGGAAGGTGGTCACGATGCGGAGTGGCGAATGGGCCTTTACGCGCTGGGCGACACGCAGAATTTTCAACTCATCCTCGGTCGTCAGTCCGTAGCCAGACTTGATTTCCACACAGCCCGTGCCCTTTTGCCAGATCTCCTCGGCACGGCGCATGGTCTGCTCGAAGAGGTCCTCCTCGCTCGTCTCGTGGAGACGGTCGGCAGAATTGAGGATGCCACCGCCGCGGGCGGCAATCTCGGCATAGGACAATCCCTGGAGTTTGTCCTCAAACTCCTGCTCACGGCTGCCTGCCCAGACCAGGTGGGTATGGCTGTCGCAGAAGCGCGGCATGACGAAGGCGCCCTTGGTGTCGATGACCTTTGCGCCCTGCGTCAGCTCCGCAGGCACGCTGCCCGTTCCGAAATCCAAGATTTTGTCGTCCTCGACGGCGAGCCATGCGTCCGTCATCGTCTCTACGCGGGCCATCTCCTGTCCCGCCTTGCGCAGCTCTCCGTGGGTGATGCCACAGAGTTGGGCGATGTTGGTGTATATCGTTCTCATTGTCTTCGTATAATATAAATAATGATGATACCAATAAAAAAAGTGCGGGGGAGAGCAAGCGCGCCCGTCATGGACACCCTTGCCGTCCCCCGCACGGATCTTACTTTTTTATCGTTTTAGTTTCCCTATCGATCATGAGGCCGCGCCTAACGATCGATGGGGATAAAACGTTTAGAATTGATTCTTGGCGATGAAGTCGATGCTCTTGGCGATGAGCGGGTACATCACGCAGTCGATCTCGATGAACGGGACGATCTTGCGATACTCCGCGTGCAACTTCTCCACCGCGGGTGAGGACTTCAGCGGACGGCGGAAGTCGAGGGCCTGTGCGGCGTTGAAGAGCTCCAAGGCAAGGACGCGCTCCGTGTTCTCGGCCACACGATAGAGCTTCGTGGCGGCGTTGGCACCCATGGAGACGTGGTCCTCCTGACCCTGGCAGGTGGGGATGCTATCGGCAGAGTTGGGCATGCAGAGCATCTTGCTCTGGCTGACGATCGAGGCGGCAGCATACTGGGTGATCATGAATCCGCTGTTCACACCCGGCTTGGCCACGAGCATAGAGGGAAGACCGCGCTGCTCGTCACCCAGCTTGTAGATACGGCGCTCGGAGATGCTGCCCAGCTCGTTGAGGGCGATGGCCAGGAAGTCCATCGGAAGGGCGATGGGCTCGCCGTGGAAGTTGCCGGCAGAGATGATCATGTCCTCCTCGGGCACCACGGTGGGGTTGTCGGTAGCGGAGTTCATCTCGGTCGTGCAGACCTCCTCCACATAGTGGAGTGTATCCTTGAACGCACCATGCACCTGCGGGATGCAGCGGAAGGAGTAGGGATCCTGCACATGGGTCTTGTGCTGCTTGATCAGCTCGGAACCCTGGAGGAGCTCGTAGATATGGTCTGCCGTCTCCATCTGGCCGCGATGGGGGCGAACGGCGTGGACAGGATGCAGGAACGGCTCGATTCTGCCGTCGAAGGCATCGAGGGACATCGTGGCGATGAGGTCGGCCCACTTCGACAGATCCTGCGCCTTCAGGACGCTCCAGGCGAAGAAGGCGAGCATGTTCTGCGTACCGTTGAGCAGGGCGAGACCCTCCTTGGAGGCGAGGTGGATGGGCTTCCATCCCATCTTCTCGTTGAGCTCCTCACCCGTGATGATCTTGCCCTCATACTCTACATGGCCGAGGCCGACGAGCGGCAAGCAGAGGTGAGCCAGCGGCACGAGGTCGCCAGAGGCGCCCACGCTACCCTGCTGATAGACAACGGGGCACACGCCGTGGTTGAAGAACTCGATGAGACGCTCCACGGTGTCGAGCTTGATGCCGCTGTAGCCGTAGGAGAGCGACTGGATCTTGAAGAAGATCATCAGACGGACCACATCCGTCGGTACGCGGTCGCCCTCGCCACAGGCGTGGCTCATCATGAGGTTGATCTGCAACTGGGACAGCTTGTCCTCGTCGATGCTCACCTTGCAGAGGGAGCCGAAACCTGTCGTCACACCGTAGATGGGTGCCTCGGCGGTGGCAATCTTCTTGTCCAAATACTCACGGCAGCGGATGATGCGTGCCTTGGCGTCGTCGGAGAGACGCAGCTCATAGCCCTCGCGGATGATGGCGCGGACGGTATCGAGCGTCAGATGTTCTGCGCTGATATAATGGATTTTACGTTCCATTGCTTCTTTTCTTTCTTAAAGTGTTGTCAGGCCCGTGAAGGCCCAATGAGTTGATGTTTTGATTTTATCGTTGCTTGAAAACATATCGCGCAACAGGTTGACTGGGAGCCTGTTGCAGCCCCCAGATAATATGTTAGAACGCAGCGTCGATGATGTTGTCGTCGACGAGGTTCGGCATGGTCATACGGAAGTCGGGCGTGCGGTCCATCTCACGCTGGATGGCATCCATGGATCCCTTGTTGCGGGCCCATGCACGGCGGGAGATACCGTTGTTGACATCCCAGAAGAGCATCTCGCGGATGTTGCGGCTGCTCTCCTCGGAGCCATCGACTACCATACCGAAGCCACCGTTGATGACCTCGCCCCAGCCTACACCACCGCCGTTGTGGATGCTCACCCACGTGGCGCCACGGAAGGAGTCGCCGATGACGTTCTGTACGGCCATGTCGGCGCAGAACTGAGAACCATCATAGATATTGGAGGTCTCGCGGAAGGGAGAGTCGGTACCGGAGACGTCGTGGTGGTCACGACCCAGAACGACGGGTGCCTTGAGACGGCCATCCTTGACGGCCTCGTTGAAGGCCAGCGCGATGCGGGTACGGCCCTCACAGTCGGCATAGAGGATGCGGGCCTGTGAACCGACGACGAGGTGGTTGGGACCTGCCTCGCGGATCCAGTGGATGTTGTCGTCGAGCTGATGCTGGATGTCGGGGGTGGCATGGCTGCGCTCGTCCATCATAATCTCCTCGGCAATCTTGTCGGTCAGTGCCAGGTCGGCGGGATCGCAAGAGGTGCAGACCCAGCGGAACGGACCGAAGCCGTAGTCGAAGAACATCGGACCCATGATATCCTGGACGTAGGACGGATAGCGGAAGCCGTGACCGTCGGCAGCCATGATGTCGGCACCGGCGCGTGAGCTCTGCAGGAGGAAGGCGTTGCCATAGTCGAAGAAGTACATGCCACGGGCGGTCAGCTTGTTGATGGCAGCCACCTGGCGGCGCAGAGACTCCTCGACACGGGCCTTGAACTCCTTCGGATTCTCGGCCATCATGCGCTTGCTCTCCTCCAGGGTGAGACCCACGGGATAGTAGCCACCGGCCCACGGATTGTGGAGAGAGGTCTGGTCGGAACCGAGATTGACCTCGATATCCTCCTCAGCCAAGCGCTCCCAGAGATCGACGACATTGCCGACGTAGGCCATTGACTTCACCGTCTTGGTGCTCACGGCCTCGCGGATGGCGGGAATCAACTCGTCGAGCGAGGTGTGGAGCTCATCGACCCAACCCTGCTCGTGACGCTTCTCGGCAGCGAGCGGGTTGATGTCGGCCACGACGCTGACCACCTTGGCGATGTTGCCGGCCTTGGGCTGAGCACCGCTCATGCCACCGAGACCAGAGGAGATAAAGAGGGGGATGGGGTTCTTGGCACCACGGGCGGGATCGTGCATCACACGACGGGCGGCATTGAGGACCGTGATCGTCGTGCCGTGGACGATGCCCTGCGGGCCGATATACATATAGGAACCAGCCGTCATCTGTCCGTACTGGCTCACGCCGAGGGCGTTCATGCGCTCCCAGTCGTCGGGCTTGGAGTAGTTGGGGATGACCATACCGTTGGTGACGACCACTCTCGGAGCGCGCTTGTGTGACGGGAAGAGGCCGAAGGGATGGCCAGAGTACATCACGAGGGTCTGCTCGTCGGTCATCTCGGAGAGGTACTTCATCGTCAGACGATACTGTGCCCAGTTCTGGAAGATGGCGCCATTGCCTCCATAGATGATCAACTCGTGCGGGTGCTGTGCCACGCGCGGGTCGAGGTTGTTCTGGATCATCAGCATGATGGCTGCAGCCTGCTCCGAACGATGGGGATAGTCGGAGATGTTGCGGGCCTTCATCTCATAGGTGGGACGGTAGCGGTACATATAGATACGACCGTACTGGCGCAGCTCCTCGGCGAACTCGGGGGCGAGCTGTGCGTGAAGCTCCTTCGGAAAATAGCGGAGCGCGTTGCGCAGAGCGAGCTTCTTCTCCTCCGGGGTGAGGATATCCTTGCGCTTGGGCGCATGGTTGATGGTAGTGTCGTAGGGCTGCAATGCCGGCAGCTCAGCGGGAATGCCGGCACGGATGTCGGCCTGAAATTCTGCTAAGGTCATTATTTTGTTATTTTTTGTTCAATGGTGAAAGCCCTTTGGCGTCTTTCGGCCAAAGGGCTTCGGTATGGTGTCTTATCCCTCGATCTTCGTATCGACGATGGCGAGGATCTCCTTCTCCTGCTGCTGTGCGTTCTCGGCCATCTCCTTGGCCTCTGCCAAGATGGCGTCGGCAGTGGCACGGTCCTTGAGAGAAGCAGCGTTGATGCGGACGTTGAGCCATGCGCCGAGCACTGCCGAGCGGGCGGCGAGTGCGCCTACTCCTGCGTCGCTGACAGAGGCGGGGTTGCCCTCCTGTGCCATGGCGCGGCAGATGTCGAAGGCAGCATAGGCGGTCTTCATCGTCTCCAGAGGCACCTTCGTGGCATAGAGCGTGGCGTCCTGGATGGCCTGGCTGCGGGCAGCCTTCTCCTCCTCGGTGCCCTTGGGCAGGCCGAAGGCATCCATGATGCGGTTGAAGGCCTCGGTGTCCTCATCGACGAGGTGCAGGGCGCGGCGGACGATATCCTGACCACGGTCTGCCCACTGAGAGAACTCCTCCCAGCGCTCGTCCCATCCACGCTTGTGGGCGGAGAGGTTGGCCACCATCGTGCCCAGGGCAGCTCCCAGCGCACCCATGTAGGCGGCGATCGTGCCACCACCCGGTGCTGGACTCTCGCGGGAAGTCTCGTTGGCAAACTCGCTCACCGTGAGATCGACGAGCTTCGCCGTCTTGTTCGCGTCCTCCAGAAGATACTCGATGACCTTCTCTCTCGGGTTGAAGGGCTTGAGGTCCTCCAGACCCATGGAGTGGATGGCGATCTTGATGATGTCCTCCTCGGGGATACCGGTGGAACGCTGCTGCTTGCGCAGGAAATACTCACCAGCCTCGATGAGCACGCGCTTCGGGATGAGACCGACAATCTCCGTACCCGTCACGCGGACGCCACGCTCGGCGGCGGCACGGCAGACCTCGTCGAAGGCCTTGTGGAGCGGGGTGACATTGATGTTGGTCATATTCATCGAGACCTGTGCGATGCCATACTCGTCGATGAACCATCCGATGGCCTTTGTGGCCTTCAGCGTGCCCGGCTGCATGATGGGTGCTCCATTCTCGTAGCGGAGGATCTTGCCCGTGAGGCTGCCACCCTCGCGCATGGGGCGTCCCTTCTCGCGCACGTCGAACGCGATGGCGTTGGCGCGGCGGGTGGAGGTGGTGTTGAGGTTATAGTTGACGGCAATCAAGAAGTCGCGTGCGCCGACAGCGGTGCAGCCCGTGCGTGCCACCTTCTCGTCGAAGGGACGGTTGCCCAAGTCGGGACCATCCTCCGTGCCGAGACGCTCGGCGAGCTTCTCATACTCACCACGGCGGCAGACGGCGAGGTTCTTGCGCTCCTCGGTCTGTGCGGCGGCCTCGTAGAGGTAGCAAGGAATCTCCAACTCGTTGGCGAAACGCTCACCCAACTTGCGGGCCAACTCGGCACACTCCTCCAGCGTGATGCCGGCTACAGGTACGAGCGGGCACACGTCGGTGGCACCGAAGCGGGGGTGTGCGCCATGGTGCTGGCGCATATCGATGAGCTGGCCAGCCTTCTTGACTGCACGGAAAGCAGCCTCGCAGACGTCCTCGGGCGAGCCGACAAACGTCACCACGGTGCGGTTGGTGGCCTCACCCGGATCGACATCGAGGAGCTTGACGCCCTTGACAGACTCGATCTCGCGGGTAATCTGGTTAATCACGTCCATGTTGCGGCCCTCGGAAAAGTTGGGGACACACTCTACAATTCTTACATCTTTCATGTTCGTCTTGTTTCAGGAGATTGTTTAAAATATGCGACAAAATTACAGTTTTCTTCCGAAACGACCAAATAAATGAGGGAGAAATGTTGGGGACAAGGCAGCAGGGTGCCGTGACGGGGCTGCAAAGGGACTAAAATGGCGGTGGAAATGATGGAAACGGGAGGAAGATCGCGACGGAAAAGACGGGACAAAAGGATGGAAGCGCTGACGAAAGGATGCGCCCGCCAACGGCCTGTGGGGGCTGATGGCGGGCGCAGCTATGGGAAATCATGCCAGGTCGCCGTCTGGGCGAACCGTAGCTGACTATCAGAAGGTGACGTTCATACCGAGGTTCAGACTGGCATTGGAACTGAGGGGGATAAACTCCTTGCTCGTCTTACCGAGGATGTGGTCCATGCCGATGAAGAAGTTGAAGCCCTTCGGATGGACGTTGACAACCCATCCCATGCTGGCCGTGAAGCTATTGACCGAGAAACTCATGCCGCCATCGAGCCATGACAGCGGGGCTACATTGGCACTCAGGCGTGCGTCGGTCCAGCTATACTTGCCATTGATGCGGGTGGAACTGAGGAAGCCGAACTTCAGCTGGCGATAGGCCGGGAGCGTGTATTCGCATCCGAAATTCATCGTCGCACCGATACCCGTGCTGCGGCTACCCTTGTCGCCATCACTGGAGAGGTTGGCAAAGTCGGCAATCTGGTCGGCATAGCGGTCGCCCTGCGACTCCAGGCTGTTGTCCTTCGGGTTGCCCATGGCGTCCTCTTTCTTGACAGCCACGTCGTGGAAGCCGTTGAACTCGAAACTTGTCTGACGATTGACGGCCTGCATGTTGTTGCTCCATCCGATGAAGCCAAGGTCGAGCAGCGCGGCGCTCACCGTCCAGTCGTCGTCGATCTTATAGGTAGCACCGAAGTCGAAGGCCATACCAAAGCCACCCAGCCCGGCACCATCGACATCCACGTCGTTCACGCGACGGTAGGTGCCCTGCCCATCAACCTTGTACTCTTTCTGCTCCTCTTTATAAGTGAAGCCTTTCATCGAGACATTGGCCATTGCCTGTCCCGTCATGGTCCATTTGTCCGGACCGCTGAGGTCGGCACGCAGGTCTTTGATCTCGGCATCGGCACGGGCCACACCGAAAAGCAACTTCATCTTGGCACCGACACGCAGGCGGTCGTCGATCTGGCGCGAGTGGCCTAAAGCGAGTTGCACAAACGACTGGGCATGGGCGTGGATGTCGCCGATGTCATAGCTTTGGTTGCCCGTGTTCTTGGCAAAAGCAAAGAGCTCGTAGGGCAGCGACAGACCGACGTTGGTGCGGGCGTCGAGCGAGATGGTGTTGTAGCCGCCCCAGGCCTTGAAGCCCGCAGAGAGCAGCGTGATATCCACGTCGGCATTGATGCGATTGTTGCCCGAGGCAAAGCCCTTCAGTGCCTCGCCGTCAGCGATATAAGGATTCATGAAGGTGGTCTTCTTCTTGTCGCTGTCGATGCCATAGCGCGGGTTGTCGAAGAGTACGTCGCCGAGGCCGAAGTTGCCCTGGGTGCGCACCTGAATGTTGCCGAGAGCGGGTATCGAGACGTAGTTCTGGTCATTGCCATACGCCGGGTTGAGATTGTGGCGGAAGGTATATCCGTCGATGAAGTAGCCCGTGTTGAGTCCCTGGGCCATCGCGCCGCAGGACAGTGTGGCCAGTGCGGCGACCATCATATATTTCTTGCTTCTATTCATGATGTTGTGTTGGGTCTAAAAGTGGTTATCAGTCCTTGTTTACGATGATCTTGCCGACGAGTCGCACCTTGATGTCGCGCGCCTTCAGCGTGTGGTTGTAGGCGTTGATGGTCTGGCCCACGATGCTCTTGGCACCCTCCTCGCCCGAGGCTGCCTCGATGCGGAATGTGAGGCCATCGACGAGAGCCACGCTGCCCGGCTCGCCCTCGGTCAGTCGTATCTTGAGCGGTGTGACGACGGGGGTGTTGCCGTCCTCGGAGGCATTGATGACGTTGGCCACCTCTACCTTGATGCGGTTCTCGGGGATCGGCTTTCCATGGACGTCGATGGCCGTGGCTGATACGGTCAGGTAGGCGGGAATCTTGTTCTCCACGTTGGCCGTCAGTTCGATGGCGCTGCCCGCCATGAGGTCGATGTCCTCCAGGTCGTCAGTCCATCCGTCGATGGTGTCGTTATAGACGATGCGTGCGCCCTCGTCGAAGGCCAGCGGTGCCATGATGGAATAGGCAGGCTGGATGGTGTAGCTCTTGCCAAGCTCCATCGTGCCCTCGCGGGAGGCATCGGCACGGGCCTCGGCGGCAAAGCGTACCGTCTTCGGAATGCGACGCATGATGTCGGAGAGCTGGGGAACGGCCACCACCTGGTCGTAGGCGGAGACATCCACACCCTCAGCATACTTGCAGATGCAGACATGGGTGGAGCCATCCGGACGGATGTAGAACTCGGGGATGCGTACCCTGGCCATTTCCTGGCCGTTCGCATCCTCGGCATAGAGTGTGCCGGAGACAAATCCAGCCACGTCGATGTCGCTTTGGATATTGATGTCGATGAGGGGGTTGTAGAGGTTGACCGACACCTCACCGTCGGTCAGGAAGTCGGGCACGGAGCCAATGGTGGTGCGTCCCAGGTCGCGGAGTGAGATCTCGGGATCAAACTTACCCGTGGCTTCATGCACCGTGATGGATCCCATCGACATATTGGCTGAGAGGTAGAGGTCGCCACCGCTTTGGGCATAATCGATCTCGTCGAAAGAGACACCCACTTTCAGCACGCCATTGAGGTCCACTTGACCATCCTTGCCATCCTGTCCCGGCGTGAAGCGCAGCTTGTTGTCCGTTGTGGCGGGTTTCTGGAAGTCCAAGGTCTTGACTGCGGCACGGAGCTTGATGTTGGCCGTGCTGCTCACGTTGTGAAATGTCACTACACCCTTGGCCGCATCGTAGTCGGGCTGGGAGGGTGAGCACTGGCGCAGGTCGAGGCGCATATAGGAGGGTACGGTGAGCGTGAGGGTCTTGAAGGTCTTCACCGCACGCTTCAAATCGGCACTGACGGCCACACTGATCTCCACGTCGGACGAAACACTGGCCTCTTTTAATTCGCGGATGTCGTTGGAGGCGGCACCGGTGTAGTGGAACTCGGCCAGCTTGCCCTCTGCCGTGACGGGGTTGCTCAGCTTCGCCCTGCGTGCTCCTGCACTCTGGTTCGGCAGCGTGATGTGCAAGCGGAAGTTGTTGTTGACGTTGGCCTTCTCCACCCAGATCTTGTTGATATAGGGATGGGAGGGCGTGGCCTCGTCGCCGTCTTTGTTGAACATGTAGTCGCCATTGGCTGCTATCTTCACAAAGTCGCTGTTGTTTAGTTTCAGCACGTCGTCGAGAATGATGTTCTCCGTGCTGCTCGTTGGCAGCTCCAGGCCCTCGCCGCCCACGCCGATTGTGGAATCGACGCTGGACAAATCGTAGTCGCTGTCGGTACATCCTGTGCCCAACGCCACGATACTGAGGCCCATCAGGCACCCGATCAGTTTTGAGTTGGTGGTGAGTTTCTTCATAAAATTCGTCGTTATTGGTTCTTATTGTTTTAGTATGGTGTTTCGTGAGTGATCAAGAGGTCGAACGTGTCGTCCTTGCCGTTTAGTGGCTTCGAAACTGGCATACAGCTACAAAGTTAAGATTTTTTTGTATAAGGGACAAATTTTTTCAACTCTTTTTGCGTCCCATGCCGAAAGTTTCTTCGCGCGCCCCTATCGGGGTATAGGTATGAAAGGAAGCGCAAGCACTCCCCCACTCCACCACTTTCGTTGCGCAATGTTGACTTCGGGGCTACGATCATGCAAAATGCCCTGTCGTACAGCAAAGGGGGATCCATTGCTGCGCGACAGGGCACGAACTGTAGGAATCTACGGGGTGGCTCGTTTTACTGTAGTAGCTCGTAGCCCTTTTTCGTCCACTTCTTCATGTCGTCGAGATCGAGGTCGTCGCCGCTGAAGTCGTAATCGCTAAATTCAAAAGTTTTGTAGTCCAGAAGATGTTCTTTCAATTCTGCATCGTAATACCTAAGACTAAAAGTCACATTACCAGGAGGGCTATCCGTGTAGGCGATGACAAAGAGAAGGTTCTTGACATACTCTTTGCCAAACTGTGGCACGTCGAGATAGAATGTCTGGGCTGAGACTTGACGGCCTTGCTGGTCATCTATGAATGCAATCAATTCCAGTGAGGAGCATTGGTCGATTACCTTTCCCTTGAGATTCAGCTTTACTCCGACGGCCTCCTCTCCCTCAGAGAGCACATTGCCTGTACCCGTGATCTGCACTCGCTCGATGTTTTTGATTTCTAGCGTATTGCCAAAGCGTGTAAACTTCTCGGGGTCATAGAATTTTCCATCAACCACAGGGGTGGCATAGTAAAATTCGTCAATATACACTTTGGGGAGATAGAACTCATACTCATAAGTTGCCTTTGAGTCGAAATTTTCGTCCTCATGTCCAATACAAGTGACACGCTTCCCATCATTATGATATCTATTATAGATATATAACTCGGGAACCCCGTTAGGCGTATCGAGGAAGGTTACATTTTCAGTTTTTACCGTAGCGTAATAGCAGGTAGAGTCGGCATTCGACTTGTCGGGTATGGGGTAGATCTTTTCCACCTTTATTTTAGGATTCGCTCGCCATGATCCATCCCAAAAAGTCCAACGAGGACTTTTCCATTCCAGCAGTGGGATTTCCCATATTTTGGCATCTAATGTGCCTTTGATATCCAAACCGATCGTAGGAGTGACATAGAGTCCTGAATTACCCGCATAACCCAGCTTCTTACCATTAATGTCTTTGGGCGTCCAACCTGCAAAATCAACCACATTTCTAGGTGGGACAAAATCCCATGAATACTCCATAGGGAAACTGATAGAAGGCCCAAGCTCCAATTTTAACAATTCTGCAACTCTAAATAAAACTCCAATATTCATATTGGGTCGTACTCCAATTCCCAACGAACTTATCTCGTTGAAAGGAGTTTCTGTATAGGTCTTAGGACTATTTTCCACGGTTTCTCCTGACTTAGGAAGAAAGTAGGTCTCCTTTGCGTTTTTTACATAACCTATTTTAAAAAGCGTTCCTTTCATGCCTGTCTCCAGCGAAAAAGGCCTGGCCATTTTCAAAAATCCATAGAAGTCTATAGTAAAGGCACCACTCAGACCAAATGAACAAGGCACACCGTGCAAAATGAATCTATGCTCTGGGAAGTCAAGAGGTATCCAATAATCCTCGGTGTTGATTCTTGAGATTGGGCGTTGGTACAAATCTTTTAAAATGTCCTTATATTTTAATCTTTGAGAGTTCCACAGTATCGTTTCCCAAGACCTGTTGCCCATAATGGGAAATGTCATACCTGCCGTTGCTTCTTGTCCTCCAAATCCACATTTCAAGTCATATTCAAGAGAAAGCCAGGTCTCCGAATACTGGTCTTCCGTTCTGGTTTCACTGAAGACATGCGCATACAAATTTGCACTAGCATATAAATCAATGTCGCCATCCAAGTAGGGATTGATAAGCTTCCTACCTGCTAATGGGTCATAATCCCATTTCGGATCATGCTTCACATACTTTTTGAACATTCCTTTGTAATTGCCATTTTTCAATCCCAGATATAAAGTAAGAAGTGGAATTTCCCGTTCACTAGACTCGTCCGAGAGGTAAGGACCTGCCTTTGCAAGAGGGTTGAGGTAGGTGCCTCGCAGCTTGTACTCATACTCAGGCTCATCACTTGCCACTTGCCAAAAGCCGTAGGCATTGGATCGATTGACAGGCTCTCTTATTATATCGAAGTCTGTCACAAAATCAAATACTTTATACACGTCCTTGTAAGAAGCAGGAGATACCTCGACCGTATAGCCGTTGTCGGTAGTGCGGACAAGGTTCACTTGGTGGACCAGTCCGTTGGGAATCGCATCGGCTTGGTCCGTGGCAAGAAACTCTCCACGCTGCGGCAGCAACTCCAGGGGGATCGACTTGTTGAAGTAGATCTCCGTCACCCGATCAAGCGTGTCGGTCTTGTAGGTCAGGAGGTAGGGCAAATAGTCCTTGTCTATCATCCTCGTTTCTGACCCAATTTGGTACCTCACCTCTCCCATATCGCTCACGATGCGGCGTGGCGAGGTGATGCCGTCGCCGTTCTCGGTCTCCTGAGGAGTGGTGGCGGTCTCCGGCTCGTCTATCATCAGCGTGCATCCCGTAAAGAGCGCGAGAAGCAGCAGGGGCAGCAGGCAGCGTATCTTCTTCATAGTCGTACTATTTGTCTAAAAGTTTATATCATAGAGTTTTGACAGCGTTCCGAGGGTCTTACCCGTGTCGAACTCGAAGTCTTGCGGCGCGGAGTAGAGTCGGAAGCGGCGGCGGTCATAGCACCGCAGGAGAATGCGTCCCACATGGGTGTCATGCTTCGCCCAGATGCGGAGCAGCGCATAGTCGATGTCGTGGGCCGTCTTTGGCACGGCCATTCCCACGAGCTGCCCGCCAATGAAGGCACCGACCATCATCGAGTCGGGGTTCCATTCCTCTCCTCTCACGGTGATATGGGCATAGATGACCATGTCGTGGGGATGGAGACGATTGAAGTCGGGCTGCTCCCACCGCCCTATGACCCGCACAGAGCAGGAGGCGGAGGCCATGGCGTTGGAAAGAACGGCCATGACGCGAGCCGTGCCCGGACTGACACCTATGAAGCGGTCGCCAAGGACGTAGGCCGGCGGGATGGAGTCGTCGCTGGTCACACTCCAGAAGACAGAGAGGCTGTCGGGACGGGGTGGCGAGAAGTCCACGGAAAGGGTCATCGTGTCACCCACCATGACCACGGAGCTGTCGTTCTGGCAGATTATCTTGCCGTCCCACGTCGCGCGCTCCTCGCCAAACTCGAAGAAGTCGCCGCAGGAAGTGAGCACAAGGACGGCGAGGGCACAGAGCCACGGCGCGGCGCGGTGCCTCAATAGGGAGGCCGTAAGTCGGCGGATAGGTTTCATGTCCATGATCATTGTTCTGTGGTTGACGGCGGATTGGCCGGAGCGGCCACCGTCACCCGGTTAGACACTTGTCCCTGGCGGCCATCGCGGAAGCGCACCGTCAGGTAGTATTCGGCCCACTCGCCAGGTTGCAGCAGGTCGCCCGTATAGGTATGGACGCCTTGTGGCACGTCGGTGATGAACCGGAACGTCTCCTGCCCCTTGCGGCGGCGATAGACGCAGTAGTAGTATTCCGCTCCCCCTGCGTCCTTGTCGTCCATCTCCCAGGCCAGCTTGACCTCGCCCGAAGGCACGTCATAGTCGGCGAAGAGGGTCGGCGTGAGAGGTAGCACCTTGTCGTAGTTGACACGGCCGGAGAAAGCGGGCGAGAGACCTGAGCTGATATCCCAAAGGCTGATGGTCTCGACAGCATACTCGTAGCGCGCACCCAGCGGGGCGGGCGGGGCATCGTCGATCTGCAGGGCATAGCCATGGGCACGCACGGAGTCACCGTCGGCCACGCGGAGCAGCGTCCATGCTGCACCAGGACGGCGACGATAGACGTTGTAGTGAGAAATCATCTCGTCGCTTCCACCGATCCAGCGGGTGTGGATCATGCGGTTGTCAACCCATGCGGAGTCGAGGTGGGGTCGCGAGGGCGGCACCGTACTGGGACGGAGGACGGCGATGGTGTCGGAAGGCGCACCGATATTGGTGGCGTAATCGACCGCACGCACATAGTAGTAGATGTACCGCTGGTTGATGTCCACCGCCACCGTGTCGGTATAGGACCGCGGGATGACATGACGGCGATTGAGGATCGTAAACTCATCGTCGGGGGAGTTGGCCCAGAAAACATCGTAGTGGTGCACGTCGAGCGTGTCACTCATCTCCCAAAGGATGGCGATGGTGCCATCCAGGCTGGGGAGACCCCGCACTTGGGTGGGTGCCTCGGGTGGGCGGGCGTCCCTCACACGCAGGAGCTTCGGATAGGCGTAGCCCATGTTCTCGGCAGTATCGACGGCGGCAATGGTGATCATACCCGTCGAGATGTTGGTCACGTCGATGCGGACCATCGTATCTCCTGGCGCAATATACTGGTTGGTGAGGAGTTTCCACTGCTTCGAGGAGTCGCGCTCATTGAAGTAGAGCGGGACGTAGCGGACGAAGTCGTCCTCCAGGCTGTCCTTGTGGAAATAGATGGTGGCATAGACCTCGTCGTAGAGTGTCTTGCCCGGACGGTCGATGACGATGGAGGTGATCTCAGGCCCAAGCGGCGGCATCAGGTCGGGGAAGAACACCTTGTGGGGCGGCGAATAAGGCGTGAGGTCGCCAAAGGTATCATAGGCGCGCACGGCATACTCGTAGAGACCGACCACACCGGGGGAATGTTCGAAGATGACATCCGCATCTTCCTGATCGACACGGAACGGCGGAGCATAGGGCAGTTCGTTTACCTTGCGCCACTGCTGCTCACCCATCTTGCGCCAGAACACGTCGAAGGTGCCGTGGAGATCGTCGCGCCAGCTGAGCGCCACGGATCCGTGCTCCAGGATGGTGTCGCTGATAGCCACGTCGTAGGGGTCGGGGACGTACTTCACGTTGTGGAGGTTCTCCACCTGTGCCGGCATGATGAAGAAACGGCCCGTCGTGTCGGGCACGGATGGCATAATAAAATAGGTATAGGTCTCACCCTTTTTCGCCGTCTTGTCAACATAGCGCAATCCCATCGCCTGGGCGAGGTCGGGTCTCCACTCCGCGGCGAGGAAGGCACCAAACAGGCGCGTCTTCTGGTCTTGCTCCAGTTCGACGAGGGCCCCGATACTACCGGGTTCGTAGTTGGTCATCTCCGGGGTCATGTCGCCTTCGCCATAGATAGCGCCCATGGCCAGATAGGCCAGCGAGTCGATGGTGTCGGGATAGCAACGACGGAAGTCGGCGAGACTCATCGGGCGGATGCCCGTCGCGAGGGTGTCGAGGAGGAACTCGCCCTCTCCCTCGGTGTGGCGCAGCACGTCGTATCCCGTGCGGTTGAGACGATCCCATTCGGGATAGGATTCCACTGCCCAGCGCAGGACAATGCTGTCGCCATAGGTGCGGCCCACGGCTTTAATATAGACGTAGAGATCCTCTATGGAGTCATCGACGCTGTCTCGGGAGAGGGTGCCCACGGGATAGGTGCCCGGCAGCAGATCGTCATCATCGGCTTCCTGCACGATGGTGTCGCCGACAGCCACGCCCAAGGGGGCGCGCCATGGGATAGTCGCTGCCCAAGAGAGCATACACGGCACGCACACGGCGGCGACCAAAAGCCAAACAAGGGCCTTCATATTATTATATTGCTGTTTCATCATCGCTTTACGTCTATTTAGATGTTTATACTCTTTACCTTCCTCCTCGACCCTGTCTTCCTGAAGGCTTTGAGCCTCCTACAAGGTTGTTGTTGCCTCTCTTATAGCTACTCGCACCCTTGCCAGAATTGGACTTCTTGCTCCTGCCGTGCAAGGGGAGATTATATCTCTCCACCAAATCCTCGAGGGAGACGTTGTAGCTGGAAGCGAATCTCTTCTGCGAATACTGCAGAGGATACACCGTCCACTGTCGCCTCTTGTAGTCCCAAGCATTGACACGATAGCGTATGAAGTAGAGACGCAGATTATTGTTGTCCAACGCCTTCTTTGCCTTGAAGTCGAGGACCTGGGACTGACCGAGGTAGTCCTTGTCCACATACTTCTTATGGTCCTTATCGACATAGGCGAAATAGAGCGTTCGTCCGAGGAAGTCTCCCTTGTCAGCCCTGATACGGACGTGGCGATACTTGTTGGAGGCCTTGTCCATCTCAATGGTCTTGCTGATATTCAGTCCGCAGCGACTGGCCGCATTCCATACCACGCCATACTGATACAACGGGACAAATGCGATAACATCCGACTGGGTATCGTTGAAGGATTCATTGTTGCTGCCCGCATAGGTCGCCAACCAGTTTCGCATCGACGGTAAGTCGTAATAGATCTGGAAGTTGACACGCTTTGAAATGTAATCATGCATCTCCTCGGCTATGTTATACACCTCGGTGAACACCCGGGCGTAGGCTTCCTCTGTCAGCTTATGTCCTTCGAACAGACCATTAGCCTGACCCAACCATTGGGTGTAACTCGGTGCATTCACGCTGTAGAGCGGATACGAGGTGCCCAACTCGTTTTCGAAACGGTAGGTGCCCATCGTGAGGGCGAACTCGATGCTCTTGCGACCATCACGAATCTGTCCGATGTGCCTGTTCTGGAGTATTCCGTCTCTCCAACTGCCATAGGGCGTCTCAAGCCAAAGCGACTGCGTACTCTGCACCGTCAGGTTGAGGTTCTTTTTGGCAGAGACGAACTTATGTCCTCCGATGAAGAACATCCGACTCATATAGGAGAGATAGATAAATGGGTTCTCCGTGTTATAATACGGCACAAATCCTCCTCGTTGGTTGGCACTCGTGATGAGCAACTGGTCGTCGTTCATGTCCAGGTTCTGACCGTCATAGGTGATCTTGTCGAGACGGGTGGCCATAAACTTACTGCAGTAGTTGAGCGGATCGTTGTACAACGCGTTTCCATTGACGCCCTGCTTGGTCACTGTGACTCGGAGAGCCAACAGGTCCTTGACGAAAGTGTTGGTGACCTTTCCAGCCTTCCGCTCATAGACGGTGACGATAAACTTACGCCTTCCTGCACCTATGGTATCGTTGTCATTGACATTCATTAGGCCTGCCTCAGAGACCTCCACCTTCTTGTTGAGGACCCTACCATAGGCATTGATACCATTGTCCTTCATCGCCTTGGTGCGTACCTGCTTTGCCGAAGTGCCCCATACGTTGTAGGTCCTGGTTACAACCCATGTGGCAGGCGAGGTCTTGGTTTCCGTCCACTCGTAGCGCAGGCGGATGATGTAGTTGGCATTGTTGGTCTCTGGTACGTTGGCGAATCCCGACTGCGGAGTGAGGATGGAGTAGCTGTTGGTTTCTATCCATTGGTTCTCCCGGGTGGAGAGCAGCTTTCCATTGGAGTAGAGATACCACTTCAGTCTGCCTTTCTGGTAGGCTTTGCCCTTCATCGGCCGAGCCAGCGAGATGATCGGCTGCTTCACGTCCTCCCAATATGCGGGAGTATAAGCGTAACTGTAGTTTTGGCCATTGGCAGAATAGTTGAACATCATGTCTTCTCTATTGCCCGGCTTACCCTGGTTGGGATACATCAACTTCACATGCGGATACAGGTCCTCATCGTCCTTGAAGCTCATCTCCTCATTGTTGGTGGCGAAATAGAACTCCTTGGTCTGTTTCCATGCCTGAGCAACGTACTTGTTCTTGAGGGTGTCATACGTCTCTGGATCGCGCCATGAGCCGTTGTAGAACTCCTGTGCGTAGCCAGAAATGGTGACCTTATAGTACTTGTTGCGATGCAGCTGGTCCACAGAGAGCGTCACCTTCTCCTTATAAATATGGTGCGTCATCTCATACACCACGCCATTGCGATTGGCCTTGGCATCAGAGAGCGAACTATACTCCGTCAGCGTAGGCGGCAAAGAGGCGTCCATCTTGAACCGGAACTGGCGGCTTGCCAGGTCCTTGAGCGTCTCCTCGCTCTTGCCATCGCCACTGGAATGGTTCTGCAAGCGATTCAGCTGTGTGGGATCCACGACGCGGATGGGTACATTCAGGTCGGCCTGCGTCATCACAATGGGATTGCTTTGGATATCCCAGCTGATCTTCGCCTTCTCGGCCTCGTCCCAACTCTTCAAGCCGATGTTGCAGCTCTCGAAGAGGACATAGTCGTCGAGGGCGTTGCCGTAGAACATCTCGCACACATCGCCACACTCGAAACTGAACTTCTTGTTGAGTTTCACGAGGCCACCGAGGAGCTCTACCTTCACGCGGGCTTTACCCGTGAAATAGTTCGGATTGGGCATAGCACATTTCAGCACACCGCCAATGCCCGCATTGAAGAGATCCAACTTCTTCTTGAAGAAGCCGAGGTTGATTTTCAGGCCAAACTTGGCATAGAGGTAGGCATAGAGCTGTCCCTCGCCATACCAACCGTTGATACCCGGAGCCTTGCCAAGGTTCATACACGTATTGTTGCCCTTGAGGTGACGGATAGAGACGTCGAAGCCCGCCGTCGCACCCATGTCGCCATAGAAGAGGCCGAGGTTCACATCTACATAACCCCATACCGAGGCACCGAGCATCACGCCACCACTGGTCTTCGCATTGGCCAGGAAGTCGTTGCGCGCCTTGGCGCGGGCGTCGTTGGCTTCAGAGATATTGTCGCTCTGCACACCACCCTTCTCTCCACCGTCGAGGAACCTTCTTACCTTTTCGGGTATCGGGGGCAGCTGCCCGTTATTGGGCAGCTCATTGCCCAGACAGAAGTAGGCGTTGGCACCGATGGCCACCGAAACGATTTTCGATTTAAAGTTGACGAGCGTAAACTCACAACGCTTGTCGTGGTCGGGCTCACCAAGGTAGAGGTGCCACTTGGTCGCACCACCGGGCTTCTTGTGGCCGATATAAAGATCAAGGCTCACCTTGAGCGAAGGACCGCTAAACGATGTGCCATCGTCACTCTTGTCCTTGTCTTCGGCCTTCTTTTTCTTATAGGAGGCCATGTCTTTTTCGTAATCCTCATTCTTCTTCTTGCTCTGGTCGCCCATTCCGCTCTTGAAGCTCTCCTCAGCTGTCTCCTTGATTTCTTTGAACTCTCCTGCGACAGCATCCACCTGGCTCTTCACTTCGGAGAGCGCACCATTGAGCTCGTTCATAATCTCCTTGAGCTCGCCACCGTCGAAAGCAGCATCCATGGTGAGGTTGAGCTGGAAGTAGCGTTCCTGTTCGTTGTCCTCATAGACGAGCTTGACCTTACTCTTGACGATGCCACCGACCGCCGTCACCGAACCATTGAACAGGAACGTGGTGAGCGTCTTCTTCTTGGTGTCGAAGGCAACGGTCAGGTCGAGGCGGCCCTTGATGGCCTCACCATCGCTCGTCGTGATGCCCATACCGAAGACGATACCAATCGCACCCTTGCGAGGACGAGGATTGAGCTTGTCGCTCGTGTTATAGACGCAGTTGATGTAGAGACCTCCACGAATGTTGTTGAGGGCCACTGGCGGCATGGGGATACCCATCTTGCCACCCACCATCACGTCGAAGAAGCCCCAGGAGAAGTTGTTGCCCTCCTCCTTGTGGTTGAAGTAACCGCCCTGGACGTCCATCTCAAAGATGCCGCCCTTGACCTTGCAGGACAGTTTGCCCTTGTAGCCCTTGTTCGTTCCACCGATGCCTCCCGCGTCGCCATCGACCGCCAGCACACCCTGGAAGGAGAGCACGGCTGTCTCGATGTCGAGTCGGGCCTCGCGGAACTTCAGGTCCTTATACTCTAAGGAGATCTCGCTGGGCTTACTGATGTTCTTGACGTAGGACTGGATCTCCAGCGTCGTGCCTGCCGTCACATCCAGATCGTCGCTGAACGTGATGTCGCCACCAATCTTGATGGCCAGATAGGGTTCACCGTCGGTGATGACATAGTCAAATCCCCAGTCGGTCAGTGCAAAGCGGAACGGGCCTACCTTGCAGCTCAACGACTTGTTGGATCCCGCAGCAGCCGGAGCTACCGCCTCATAGGGCACCTCGGCCACACTGGGTCCGTAGCCCGGACTGTTCTCGTCGTAGTCAAGGAACTTCTTTGTATTTCCGCCACCACTACCTCCAGTGGCCTTGTCAAATGCCGACTCTATGGCCTTGCCTGCCGATTCGGCAGCCTTACCAGCTGCATCAACGGCCTTGCCGGCAGCGTCGATAGCATTATCCACAGCCTTGCCTGCTGCATCGACGGCCTTGCCAGCAGCGTCAATAGCATTATCCACGGCCTTGCCCGCAGCATCAATCGCATTATCGACCGCATTCTTGCCCTTTTCGATGGCATCATCGACGGCCTTGTTGACCTCGTCGGGGAGTCCTTCGAACCATTCGCCTGCCGAAGGCTTGGACGGGTCGGAATTCATGGCGATGGCACCCCACTGGCCAAAGTTGAGGACCAGCTTGCCACCACACAGTTCAATATCCTTGGCCTCGTTCCACCAACCATAGCTACCCTCCGCGACGGCATCGACGATAACCTCGGTAGCCGCTCGGTCGCGCTTCTGCAAGCTATCGGCATAGACCGACTCAAAACGCTTGCCGTTGGCCAGACGCATGTTGCAGAACTTCAACTGCGGTAGCGAGAGGTCAAACGGGAGCTTCGCGAGCTTCTTGTTGACAGTCTTCGCTCCTGCTACGGTGACACCGCCACCGACACAAAGTTCCACGTTGGTCTTCAACTCACCCGACGCATCGGGCAATGCCTCGATGAGGAAGTAGGTCAACCTGTGATCGAGTTTCAGCTCACCGAGCATGAAATCGAAGTCGAGGTCCTCGATCTGAGTGGTCTTGAAGACATAGGCATAGCCCTTACCCGTGCCCTTCTGGGTGTAGGACTGGTTATAGATATCACAAGTGTAATAGACCGTTCCCTTGAAGAGCGGTATGTTGAGTTGTCCATCAAAGTAGAACTTGTTGAAATTGTTCTGGATGATGGAGATATAGAGGTGGTCGAGTGTATATTTGAAACCATCAATCTCACCCTCCTTGCCCGTAGAGTAGTCGATGATATTCTTCAGACCCGCGTCGAGCGTGATGCCGGAGCGGTCGATGAACATGTTCTCCATCGTGAAGGACATCGGATCGTCGCCGTTGCCAATCTTGATGGACTCGGGGAAGCGCATGTTGATCTTCTTGATGAAGAGTCCCTCCCAGAGCTCGTCCTGGCCCGTGGAGATACCAGCCTTGGCACGGTCAAAGTCCTCCTTGGGGAAAACCATGCCGTCGCCATTGCGCGTGGCAGAGAGATCGACGACGACCGTCGAGGCGCCAAAAGTGAAGCCCGGCAAATCGACGTGCTCAAACTCATCGAGGTTGGCCTCGACGAGGAAGTCGTCCCAGCTCGACAGCGTAGTCTTGATATGGAGCATGGGACTCTCCTCCGTCGGTTTGCCAGAGGAATCGACCTTCTTGAGATCTTCGGGCATCTTCATATCGACGTCGAGGGTCAGACCGACAAACTTGTTGTCGCTCCAAGCCACGAAGCAGCCGTCTGCAGGCTCTATGACATCGGTCGGTGCCTTGAAGGTACACTCAAATCCCGTCTTCTTCTCCTCGATGACGAAGTCCTTGAGCAGGGCTACCATGCCACCCTCGGGGATGAGACTGGACGGACTGATACAGAGGCGCGGCGCACCAAAGACGAGGATCTGCTTCTGCGTGACCTCGCTCTCGGGCACGACACAGGTGCCAAAGATATCCATCGTGGCAAACGTCGGAGCAAACTTCATCTTGTTGATGGTCAGTCCGACGGGTGTCGTATTATACTCTTCGGGGATCTCCAGCGGGAAGGTCACGTCCTCCAGATTGCCCTTCAAAAGGTTGGAGACAAACGCCTTGCCCTTCTGGAAGTCCTGGTAGTACTCTGCAATTTCGGGCAGGTCATCGGCCAGACCACGTATCTTGCCATTGGCCTCCTCCTGCAGACGGTCGGCATAGGGCAGTCCTGTGTCACCGATAAGGTTGTCGATACCCCAGTCGGAGAAGAGTTTGTCAACGACCTCCGAGGAGCGCATCTTCACACCTTCCTTGCCGCCCCACGTCTCGACAACACCCTCATAGACCTGGTCCTCGGTGTTGATGGCTATGTCGGAGAACTCCACGGCAAGCTTCCATGTGAGCAGCAGAGGAGACCACACCACGTGGCCGTTGCCCGAGAAGTGACCGGGCTTACCCTCCACAGCCTTCAGGTCGCCATCGAGGATGAGCTTGTACTCACCTACCATCACCTCGCTGCCACGCAAGTCGTCGGCAGACCGGGCAGTGGGGTTTGTGTTCTCGATGTCTATCTGGTTGCGACACTTGAAGAAATTGTGGCTGATACGTTCCGCCATGGCCGCGTCGAAGCTGTTGAGCGAGTCGTCGAGGAAGTGGATCGACTCCTCGTTGAGCGACTTCGGAACAACGCGCAGGAAGAGATAGTCGCCCTTGGCAACCTTCTCACCGAGCACCGACCAGCCGATGGAGTCGCTGCGCTGGGTGAGATTCCGGTTGGTGTAGATAGGCTTCTGCTTGAGCATCTCCTCCCGATCCTTGTACTCGCGGGCCGCATAGAGCTCCACGTCGTAGCTGAAGCGGATCGTGTCCTGTCGCACACCGTCACCGGAGTAGTAGCGCGGCCGCTCCCAATTGAGATTGAGGGCGTCGCCCACGAAGAGCTTTCTTGCTCCTCCATCAGGGGCGAAATAGGGTGACGTGATGCGCGGGTTATTAAAGACGTATAGCGAGTCGGGAGCGTCGCCGTCGGCTCCCAGTCCAACGATGCGGATGCCACCCTTGCCCACGGTGAAGCGCACGGGTGCGGAGCGACCCTCGTCAGTGAATATATACTTACGGTGCGAGCCCGCTATGGTGTCGGGACGTGCCGTGACCTGCACGAGGACATCCATGCTGCCCTTGGCCTTGGCAAAGGTCTCGGCGGGCAGGTCATGGCTGAGCGTCCGTAGGTTCTTGGCCTCGTAGAGGGCTGGCTGACTCTCCATCAAGCTGCGGCGGGCCGCCTCGCTGGAGAGATCCATATCCTTGACCGCCTCGACGGCTTTCAGTTCATAGGAGAAGGTGACGGGAAGCGTGGACGGGTTGTCCGACTTCGGTGCCTGCCAGTCGATAGTGACTGCCCGCGAGGGGGCGAGCGTGTCAGCGCCTGCGGCCATCATCGGGTCACTGACCACGGGCGGCGCAAAGGTCACACGCCCGTCGGGTGAGCTGGAGGAATAGTCCTTGATGCGGAAGAGGCGCAACTGGCTGCGTCCGTCGTTCTGGATATTGATATAGTCGAGCGCGCCGATCTGTGTGGCATTGGATCGTGCCGTGACCTGCGCGACATAGGTCTCAAAGGGAGATAATCCGTTGACAATACTCGCGGGCAGCATACACTGCGCCACGGTGAGGCCCGTGACCTGATAGACCACGGGGTTGCGCTCGATGGCCTCCAAGGGATCCTGGAGCGGCATCTGCTGTACGATTTTCAGGTCGTAGGTGTAGTTGCGCGGTTTCGGATCGCAGTTGACCTGCGGCGCAGTCCATGTGAGGATGGGGGTCTGCTTGACGAGAGTGGCGACGTCGCGGTTCTCAAAGTCGCCCGTGGAGACGGGCATGAGCCACTCGGGAGCTTTTGCCTGGTAGCAGACACGAAACATCGTACGGCTGAGAGCAGGGTTGCTGATCAGTACAGGCGTGGGGGTGTTCGGATTCCACTGATAGGCATTGATGATGATCTCGTAGGTACCCTCAGGCAGGTTGCCGAAGGAACCAGAGGTGACATCGGAGAACAGATTAGACGGCATCGAGACGTCCGATGATCGGACGTGGTTGAACATCGTCCGCATCTCCGCTGCGGTGAGAACGCGCGTGGCACCCGCACCAACCTCGATAGGCTGGCGCGGCATGGTCTTGGCCGGCACGACGACCTCAAGCCCCGAGGCTGGCGTGACCTGCCGCAGCTCCGCGCCGAAGAAGATCTGCTGGGCCTCGGTGGAGGGATTCTGTACGGTGATGTTGAAGTACTGCCCGGGGTTGGACAGATAGTACATCACTTGCGGCGGCAGCACGTCGCGCAAGGGCATGACATTGACGTTGACGCTTTGGGCCAGCGCAGCGGCGAGGCTCAACAGGGCCAGCATCAGTGTGGCGGTGTATCTTCGCAGTCTCATGTTCTCTATGTATTGGTTTTGTTTCCCCCCGCCTACCACGTCGGGGCGTGGTATTTGGAGGATGATGGTCTCTTGGCATTCCTTCCTGCCTTCCCGCCGGAACGGGGTCGGCGGCGAGGGTGGTCTTGGTGACGCCAGCTGCCAACGGAGGTCGGCTTAGGCGTGGGATCACGATCCTGTACGGTATCGTGTGGCGGTCGAGGCATTGGGGCGGGAGATGGGATCACCGGCCCTTACTGCCTTTCTCCTTCTGTTCCTTCTTATCCTTCTTCTTCGCACTCACTTGGAGGAGCGTGAAGGTGTAGAGGTAGTTGAACGTCAGCCTCACGTCGCGGTTGTCGAGCGTGCTCCTCGTCTTCTCCAGATTGACGTCGCCATATTGGCTGAAGGAGGCTCCGAGGCTGAACGAGTGGTATTTCTTGAGGGTGTAGCTCGCCGACAGGTCCACACCCATGGAGAGGCTCTTGGAGTGGTGGCGCACCTCGTTGTAGTTGAGCGACACCGTGGCCGACGTGCTGAGGTTCTTCTCCTTGAGGAAGGAGCGTCCCGTGGAGATCGAAGCCACGTCGGAGGAGTACTCCGAATTGAAGCCCTTGGTGTTTTGGTGGCTCAATGAGAAGGTGAAATTGGTCTCCCAAGGCTTCACATTGAGGTTGTAGGACGCACCCAGGGCGAGCGTCTTCACGTCGGTCTGTCCCACGGAGAACTTGTTGAGGTCGCGGTTTTCCGTGTAGTTGGCCGAGAGCGAGATGGTGTGGTCGAACAGTTCGCCAGGCAGATTGTAGGTCGGCACGAGGCTGAAGGAGTGGAGCACACGGTGTATCTCGGTGGTGTCGTTGACCTGTGCCGTACCATCGCCCTGCGACTGCAGGTAGCCATTGTACATCGCCGTGACGTTCATCCGGTCGCTGATGCGGAGCGAAGCCATCGCGTTATAGACATAACCACGGGTGGTGTAGAGCTGCTGCTTGGCGAGGTTGTCCTCCTGTCCAGAGAAGGACGCGCTGAGCGTGAGGCGACGGAAGAGGGTCGTCCCGGCACTGAGGCCGAGCGTATGGTAGTTGTTGGATGTGTAGTACGTTCCAAGCGAGACGTAGTCGGGCTGGATGTATTTATAGAAAATGCTCGCGTTGAAACCCTTCAGCGTCAGTCCGAGCGTGGCGTCGCCAGCAAAGCGGAGACGCGAGGTGTAGCGGGTCTCGAAGATCTTGTCAAACCGACGTGCCTCGTCGGTCATGACCTGCTGCGACTCGCGGTCGGCGGTGAAAGCCGACGTGGCCACATTGGCGGCCAGCGAGAGGAAGTTTTTGTAGCTTAACTGTCCCTTCAGTCCGAGGACGAGGTTCTCCTGCGGCCGCACACGGGTACGCCACCGCTCATCGATGGAGCTCTCCGAGTCGTAGGCACGAAGGAAGTAGAGGTCAATACTATTGCCGCCCTTACTGTAGCCTGCCGAGATTCCCCAACCGTAGCGTCGGTACTGTGGAATGCGGGCGGTGGGATCATCGGGGTTGTCATTGACGGCGCGGCGCAACACACCATAGAAGGCGGAGGCACGGAACTGCTTGTCGCGCCACTCCAGTCCCACGCCGTTGAACGACATGTTGAGCACATACTGGGAGAAGGGCATCGACGACTGGCCGATGTGGGCGGTGAAGTTCTTGTACGACGGACTGAGGTTGAACGAGAACTGGGGATAGCTGAAGTTCAGGTTGTCGTTCGAGAAGTAGATCGAGAACGGCATCGAGAATCCGTAGATGTTGAAGTTGAGATTGGCGAAGAAGCTATTGCTCAGCGGCGACATATATCCCAGCCCGGCAGAGCTGTGGAAGTAGGTGTTGTTGGTACCTATGGAGCCGGTGATGATGAGCGGGTCGCTCTTGGCTATCTGCGAAATGTCCTGCGCGCAGACGGGCGCAATGGCCCAAGAGCAGGCCATCAGAATGGCTGCTGAAAATCTTGCCGCGAGTCGGTGTCTGTGCCCTGGCGTGCTCTGTCTCATTGCGTGGTCGGTTTTTGGTTATTCTTGGGATTCGGTGGTCACATATCTTATAAGGGCCTCCCGCCGCGCTTCCGCTCCTTGGCGGTGGCGTGGGAGGAGGCCCATAGAGAGACTAACGTCTGAAGAGGGTGCGGGTGATGGTGCCCGAGGCGGTCTTGACGCGGACGACATAGACGCCCGTGCCCAGGCCCTCGGCAGCGACACGCATACCCGAGGCATTATAGACCTCAACGCTTTCCGCGGCGACACCCGCCACGACCACGCGGCCACCATCGAGATAGACGGCTACGCCCTGGTCGCCCGTGACGCTGTCAATGCCCGTGAGCGTCGGGGTGTTGAGCGCCATCGGACGCTGGTAGGTGCCTACGGTGGAGGCAAAGTCCACAGCGTCGTCGAGGACGAAGTATTCGCCCGTCAATGCGTCATAGAGGCGGAAGCTGACCTTCTCGCCCATCTCGCCATGGACGGTGACGAAGAAGCGGCCATTGATCATCCGGCCTTCTCCGCGACACTCGTCGCCGACAAAGGCACCGATGGTGTAGCGGTCGGCCTCAAGTTCCGTCGTGGGCTGGCAGATGACACTCATGTTGTCGGCAAAGCGACTACCGTCATAGCTCCACACGCTCTGCTCGGCGGCACGGCGGGCGGAAGCCACGCTGCGCGGCTCGGCTTTCGGAATCACTCCCTCGGCGGCAAACGACACAAAGGCATTCTCTGCAGCAGCGTTATAGACCAGGTAGCCCTCGCCTGCGTTGAAGCGCGTGAGCGTTCCTACCCACTGGCCGTCCTGGAAGGTGGCGAAGCCATCATTCTTGGAGACGATGCGCGAATCGTTGGCAAAGGTTGCCTTGCCGAGAGCCACCTGCAAATCGTGGTCGAAGCAGTAGGGATTGCTCACCCACGTCCAGCCAGGCATAAGGTTGATATCACGGCCTGTATTGTAGTCGTAAAGCTTGCCGTCGTTAAGGAACGTATGGTAGTTCATGCCCTCCTTCACACACAACTTATAGCCTTCCTGCGTGTTCAGTTCCACCAAGTCGCCGAAGAATCCATACTGCGGATCGTTGTAGGTGAGTGAATACTGCGAGCGAATCTCCTGCACCTCGTACAGGTACTTGTTAAACAAGTATCCCTCGATCTTATTGGCAAAGAGCGAAATCCAGCTCCATCCCTCGCCCAACTGAATGTTCTGACCAATCTGTATATTGGCATTAGTGGACAGAAGCTGTCCATAGTTGAGACCTATGCTGTAGTTGCCAAGGCGGTTGGGCTTGACTTTCCACTTGTTCGTTCCCTCGATGCGCTCTCCTATCTCCAGCACGGGCATATCGTCGGTATCGCTGTAGGGCGGAATCTGCCAGTACATCATGTCCTCGTCGAGCAGGTAGTTTTCGGGCCGAGTATGGACTTCGAACACGACGTTCTCGTCGTTGATGCCTATATCCTTCGTATCAATATATATATGGGCAAGACCCTCCACGATGTTCAGCTTGAAACCAACGGAGAAGTTGTACTCCTTGTCTGCATTGAAAGATCCATCTTCGTTGAAGCCCATGGCGGTTCCGTTGTAAGTCCACTTCACGGCAGTAGAGCCATATTGCTTGGCCAAAACCTCACTTACCTTGCCGTCGCCGTCGGTGTTCAATGTCAGAATACCTTCACCCGCGGTGTCCTCAGCAAAATCGAGCTCATGGGGGAAGTTGATTGTGCCCGTGTTTTCGATGTTGTCCACAAGGCGCTGATAGATATTGAACTTGGACAATTCATAATCTGGAAGCGTCACGGAGAGCGGATCATTCTTGACCGTCAAGGACGCCGCCGACGGGAAGTCAATGACATAGACAGAAAGGCTAATGGGTCCGTTAGGAATGTCCTTGTGGTAAACCCACACCGTGGTGCTTCCTGAATTCACCGCCTTGATGGTACCATCATCATTGCGCTGCAAGATACCATCCTCGCTGCTGATGCCATAGGAGATGCCAGCCTCCTTGTCGGTGGCATTCTCGGGATAAATCGTATAGGTATAGGGGAGATACTGTGTCAGCTCATCACCCACACGAAGACGGATCTCATCGTAATTAGGAGTCATCCTTTCGACAGGCTGGATAATCTTGACCGTCACCGTCACGGGATCTACACCCGGTGCGGTAGCCGTCATTGTATAGGTTCCCGGCTTGACAGGATTCCACCATCCTCCCTGCGTATCGACAATGGCCGTGGGGTCTGACGGGGTCCACTTCACCTTCTCTGTAGCGTTGGCCGGACGGATTATCAAAATGTCTTCCAACGCCCTGTTGAGCATAACATCTTCATTCACAGGGACAGTGATCACGCCGCCAGGATAATCCGTGTCGTTGATAGCGAGACCCGTGATCGGCTGGTGAATGATAAGTTGCGTACGATGCCAACAACCGCTAATAGACAGGTCGAAGTGAGCCCAACTGCCTGTTCGTACAGGTGTCAGGACGTCGTTCACGATAGTAAAGCTGGTACAGGTATCTTTAGCCCACGGAAGGACTTCGGGGAGCGACGCACCTTCTGGCTCGAAACTAAATTTCTCGCGCAGATTGACCGTCTCACCCATGTTGACATGAAGCTCTGTTGGTCCGTTGATAGCCGTTATGGGAGTAAACGTCAGATGGAAGGGATTTGAAGGAACGCCTCCCACCGTCTCGTCACCACCCGTCACGGTAATGGTTTCAGGAAGTACATACTCATTTTCCGAAGGGTCGTGAAGCACAAATTGTACCTTCTTGCCTTTGTCGGCATCGTTCACACCGATGCGGAGCGTGTAGATATACCGCCCCCCGTCAGGAGTTTCGCGAAATACTGGGTTTGCGGCTGCACGGCACTCACCATCGATGAACGCACCAACGCGCATATCGGCGACATTGTCAACCTCCTGCCCCGACGCATCAAAAAGCGTCGCATAAACTACGGCATGGGACGGATATTGATTCCCCGACGGGGGATTCCAGTCCCTCGCTGCCTGCGCCCATAGAGTGGACAACAGGAGCGTCATCATGAATAGAATGTTTTTTTTCATAGACTAATGGGTAAAATTGATTGGAAAATAGTGATTCTTCAGTCGCGTCCTTCCGCCGTCCCGACCTCCTGACGGGCGGCGGATGGCCTGTCTCCCCCATCGCCTGACGGCACTACCGTCCCCTTAATAAATAAGGTATTGCAGCCAGCGGGACTGTCGGTCTCGACACGAACGCGCTCCCGGAAGGGCCCTTCCTGTCCATGCGGGTCATAGCTGACCTCTACCCACGCCGTGTCACCGGGCTGCACGCTGCGGGTGTCATAGACCGCCGACGTGCAGTCGCAGCCAGGACGGGCAGAGAGGATACGAAATGTGGCTTCGCCAGCATTGCGAAGCAGAAAGCGGTGGCGAACGGTCCCACCCGCCTCGAAAACATCGCCGAAGACGAAGACAGTGCCGCCCACCCAAGAGAGCTCCTTCTGCGCGGTGCAGTGGAGACTCCAACCGGTGAGTGTCAGCGGGAGGAGGAAGGCGGTACAAATGGTCTTTCTCTTCGGCATACTCTATTTAGTTTTTTATGTTCAGTGATTGTCTAAGTCTGCAATACGTGGTGTCACGCTGCAAAGTTAAGTAAAAGGCCTCAATTAACAGTTGTAAATATCTTACAATCGGGTAGGAGGTAAATGCTAATCATAAAAGGCATTCACCTCCTATTTTCACATTTACCGACCTCCCACACCACCGTACGTGCGGTTCCGCAT
>OQWM01000005.1_pt1 | contig 95846 bp, 84 predicted proteins | sample 1691531 | NCBI WGS metagenome assembly OQWM01 (sample SAMN03418257, study PRJEB22391) | human gut metagenome | biome: human-gut; feature: organic feature; material: feces | host: Homo sapiens | place: Tanzania | collected 2013-01
TTTCACCTCAAGGTGCGTTTACTCCTGCGAAGGTGCGTTTACTTTTTCAAGTTTCAAAAAAGGGGATTTTTCACTGGAAGAAAATGTAAAAAACATACGAATATCTATTTGACATATCTATTGCAGATGGTAAAGTAGGCGTGGTTTGTCATATTTTTATTTGTCTCTTTGTCTTTTCGGGGCATTTTGTCCTGGTTCATTGAAGGAGGATAACCGCATGAAGGGTTTGACAGGCAAGCAGAAAGAGGTGTTGGAGTACATTGAGCGCTACGGTCAGGAGCAGGGCATGTCTCCCACGATTAACGAAATCAGTTCCGGAATGGGCATTACCGCGGCGACGGCCTTCTGCCATGTCAAGGCGTTGCAGAAGAAGGGGGCGCTCAACCGCACCTCGAAGGCCAGGAGCATTTCGATCCCCGGTGTGCAGAGGATGCACCATTTCTCCATGAGCCTCTCGATTCCCGTCCTGGGGAGGATTTCCGCAGGCGTCCCGGGGGAGACCGAGGAGCAGGTCGAACGCTACCTGACACTCGACCCGTCGCTTCTCTCGCGCAAGTACGTGCCGGGGAAACCGCTCTTTGCGGTGAAGGTCCAGGGCGAAAGCATGAGAGACGCAGGAATCCTCGACGGAGACCTGCTCATCGCACAGAAGACCGACAAGGTGACAATCGGGGATGTGGTGATCGCGTGCATCGACGATGCGGTGACCGTCAAGTACATCTACCTGGCCGACGGCAAGTGGGAACTGCGCCCCGCGAATCCCGACTTCGAGTCGAGGTATGTCGACTTCGACACCCTGAATGTCCAGGGCGCCGTGGTGGGACTGATTCGCCAGATGTAGCGCCGTGGCGACGTGCCGCCAGCCGTGACAGTGAAGACTGAACAAAGGCCATCACGCTTCAAGGGGGCGTTTCTTGCAGGTGTCGACGCAATCGCCCTGGCGGCCCTTGTGTGGCTCTTCACCTCGTCGCTCTTCCAGGGCGGGGCGCTTGCCTGCGGCCCCTCATGGTCATTCCTGGTGTCCTGGGGAGGGAAGGGGGGCGTCCCAGCGCTTGCACTTGTCTCCGACGGGGTGTCTGGCTCCAGGGATGTGGCGGTGCTTCTCCCCGGGGACAGGTTCGCCGCGGAGGTGCTTGCGGCTGCTCTCCAGCGGGACGGCGTCCCTTCGCTGGAATTCCTCCTTCTGCCGACTGCGTCTCCCTTTCCTGACGCAGCGGGTCGGCTGGCGAAGAGGCTGCCAGTGCGCCGGATGGTTGTGGCAGTGGACTCGCGCACCCGCGGCGACTGGCGGAGCCTCGAGGCGGAGCTTGTTTCCGCGGGCGCGTCTGTGGACAGGATCCAGCCTTCTGGAAGGAATCGGTGGCATGTCGCGACCCCGCAGTGGGAGCTGGACTACTGCAAGGGTGCCGGCGGCGTTGTAGAGGGAGTCCTCACTGGAGGAGGGTTTCCCGAAGGATTGCGTTTCAGATACGATGAGACTGGGGAATTCCTGCTTTTCCGGGAACTTCCCGGCGGACACGGGGAGGAAATCTGCCGCATCCCCCAGATCAGCTCTCCTGGAACCAGGAGGCTTCCACTGCATCTGTAGCACGAAGACGAGAGTTTTTTCGCCTGACGGGAATATATTGAGTCTCTAGGCGGAGGCAGTGCCCGGAAACGGGTCTTCACAAGGGGAATCGCACCCCGCCGCCGTGGCGGGTTTTCATAAAAACGGGGGATGGAATAATAAAAAACTGGCGGCAGCGTTTAGGAGTCGGTCATGAGCTCGTATGTAGAACTTCCAATCGGAATCGGACTTATTCCATGCGATACGCTTATCGAGGATAGGCTGACGGGAAAGAAGTCCCTGATAGGCGTCATCGGCGCCATCAGAGTGACCAAGTTCCCATGCGTCTACCCCGCCTTCCATCTGCTTGTCTCCCTCACAAGCGGCAACGGAAGCTACCCCTGCACCCTCCAGCTTGTCAGCGAAAGCAAGAACGAGGTCATCTTCTCAGGCAACGGAACCCTGAAGTTCAACAATCCCACACAGGTCGTGGACCTCGTCTTCCTGCTCCAAAGACTCCATTTCAACTATCCCGACACCTACTGGATTAAATTCCTCATCGACGGCGAGCCGCTGATGACAAGGCCTATCAGGGTGGATCTGCTCAAGCCACCAGCAGAGCAGACGGCTCCCGGAGGGGAATCCTGAGGACATAGACGGATACAGACACTTTGACGACACTCGCCCCACTCCATGCCTCTCTTCAAGTATAAAGTCAGCGACCAGTCAGGAAAGGTCAGCGAAATCCTCATCGACGGAGATTCACAGGCCGACGCGGCAAGACGAATCCAGCGGCGGGGAATGATTCCGCTCACTTTCCTGGGCGAAGGCGCCGCCGCACAGCAGGGCAGCGGGATTCTCCGCAGGAAGGTGGATGTCGTCGACTTCACTGAACGGCTGGTGCCGCTTCTTGAGGCGAACATCCCCCTGGAACGGGCGCTGGCGCTGCTGGGGGACGAGCCTGACAATCCACAGCTTCAGCAGCTTGTGGGCGACCTGCGGCGCGGACTCCACGAGGGACGCAGGCTCTCCGACCTCATCCGCGACCAGAGCAGGGTCTTCCCCCCCGTCTACGCAGGAGTCGTCGCCGCCGGCGAGGAGGCCGGAGCACTTCCGCAGGTGATGGCCCAGCTGCGCCTCTTCCTGACAAGCGCCTCCGAACTCAGGAGCTTCATCATCTCCAGCTCGGTCTACCCCGCGTTCATCGCGGTGGCGGGCATCGCGATGCTGGGCTTCGTGCTCTGCGTAATCGTCCCAAAATTCGCCACCTCCCTGGCGGGCGCGGGGGTCAAGTCCCAGGCAACCGACATCCTCATGGCGCTCTCCAGCGGAATCCGGTCGTATTGGTGGCTGGGAATCGTGCTCATTGCCATCCTGGCGTGGATGATAAGGCAAATCCGGAAGCCGGACACGTCCCTGAGCCACTGGTGGGACAGGGTCGTCCTCAAACTCCCAATCTTCGGAAGGATGGCGCTCTACAGCAATCTCTCCAGATTCTCACGCACGATGGCAATCCTCATGAAGAGCGGAGTCCCGCTCCTCAACACAGTCTCAATCGCAAGCAGGGTCATACAAAACTACACCATCAGGACATCCCTCGACCAGGTGGCGGGAGAACTCAGGCAGGGACAGAAAATCTCCGGCGCACTCTCAAAAAGCAAATACATCCCGTCAATGATCCTGAGGATGGTTGCAGTGGGCGAGGAGACGGGCAATGTCGAAGACATGCTCGACCGGGTGGCGGACAGATACGAAAACGACCTTAAGAAGTCAATCAAAAGACTCCTGGCACTCTTCGAGCCACTGATCATCGTCTTCCTCGGACTCGGTGTCGGACTGATTGTCCTGCTGATGTTCATGGCAATTATGGACATGCAGCATGCAGTCTAATGCATAACCTCTTGCAAATCAATTACTTATAGATAACAGGCAATCCACGCGGACAATCCAGCAAACGCAAATGACCTACACACGAAAACAATACGCACGCACACGCCGCAGGAATTTCACCCTCATTGAAATCATGATTGTGGTCGTGATCATCGGACTTCTTGCGACGATTGTCGGGCCCTCCGTCATCGGGTCCCTTGACAAGTCCAAGGTGAAGACGACCCAGGCCCAGCTGGTCGACCTCAAGTCGGCCGTCCAGCAGTACTACATGGACACCAGCGAGTATCCCTCGTCCCTTGAGGATCTCATGACCAAGAACAGCAATGCCAAGTGGGACGGGCCATACCTGGATGCCAAGAATCTGCCGAAGGACGGCTGGGGCAACGATTTCATCTACAACTGCCCCGGCGCCGACAACATGCCCTTCGACATCATCAGCTACGGCGCTGACAAGACGGCCGGCGGCGAGGGCTACAACGCCGACCTCTCCTGCTGGCTCTAGAGGCATGCTCCTTCGGATGGCGGGACTCTTCCAGGAAAGGCACCTGCGGCGCAGCGCATACACCCTCATTGAGATGGTGGTCGTATGCGTCATCATGATGCTTGTGATTGCACTTGTGGCGCCCCGCGTCGGTGGCACCTCCAGGCGCATGTCCGCAGAGCAGGCGCTCACCGCATTCAGGACCGCCTTCGGCGAATGCGCGATGCGCGCCAGGACGACTGGCGAGCCCCTTGCGCTCCTGTTGCAGCCCGACAAGAGGGTCTTCAGCGTCCAGGCCGTCGCCGACGTTCTTGACAAGGACTGGCATCCCTCCCGCATGCAGCCGCTTACAGGGGCGGAGGGGCAGGGCGGCATCATTTCGGGCGCCCAGTCCTACCCCGTCCCAGAGGGGGTCGAATGGGGAGACCTTCCGGACTACGACGACGGGCACGACGGCATTCTCTATACCTTCTATCCAGACGGCGAGGCGGCGGGCCCCGACCTTTCCTGGAGCATGTTCGGCAGAGACTATGTGCTGGCAGTGGACAGCGTCCTGGGAAAGGTCGCCATCCTCGAGTTGGATGAAAAGAAGCAGGCGGAGAGCAGCCGCAGGAAGAGATAGGCAATGATTGCGCAATTGACAGGCACGCTTCTGGAATCCACGCCCACCACCGCCGTGGTTGAGGTGCAAGGCGTGGGATACGAAGTCCAGACTCCCCTTTCGACCCAGGAGAAACTCCCGCCGCTCCAGCACAAGGTCACCCTCTACACGACACTGGTCGTCCGCGAGGATTCCATGACTCTCTATGGATTTGCCAGCCGCCAGGAGAAGCGTTTTTTCGAGACGGTTGTCAATTCCGTGAAGGGCTTTGGCCCCCGCCTGGCTCTTGCAGCCCTCTCCGCAATGCCTGTTTCGGCGCTTTGCCAGGCAATAGCCACCGAAAATCTCGCGCTTCTTTCTAAAATCAGCGGAATCGGCAAGAAGAGCGCGGCGCAGTTCGTGCTTGACATGAAGGGGAGAATCGAGGAGTTTGGCGCAACCGCCGCCGCGTCTCCAATTCCCGGTGCCGCCAGCCTGGGCGCCGCCGCACAGGATGCGGTCAAGGCACTTGAGACCCTCGGCTATAAGCATGACGACGCAATGCGGGCGGTCGCAGAAATCACCGCAAACAGCGGAGAGAAAGAACTCTCCACCTCCGAAATCATCAAGCTCTCGCTCGGAAGATTCAGGGGATAGGAAAACGCGCAGATGGCTTCCCAGGATTCCAGATTCATCACTTCGGAAATGAATGTCCGCGAGGAGGAGTTTGACAAGACTCTCCGACCGCAGGTCTTCGATGACTTTCCCGGACAGTGCAATGTCAAGGAACAGCTCCAAATCATGGTCTCCGCCGCAAACACACGGCAGGAGCCCCTGAGCCATATCCTGCTGTCAGGGCCTCCGGGACTCGGCAAGACCACCCTTGCAAATATCATCGCAAATGCCTGTGGCAGGCAGCTTAAGGCAACAAGCGGCCCCGTCATTGAAAAGCCTGGGGACCTGGCAGGACTGCTCACAAGCCTTGACGAGGGGGACGTCATCTTCATCGATGAAATCCACAGACTCCCGCGCCAGGTCGAGGAGTATCTCTACAGCGCAATGGAGGACTTCCGGATTGACATCATGGTCGATTCGGGGGTGGCGGCACGCTCGGTCCAGGTGAACCTGCCACGTTTCTGCCTCATCGGGGCGACTACACGGCAGGGGAAACTCTCCGCCCCGCTCAGGGACAGGTTCACCATGAAGTGCAGAATGGCATATTACTCAGATGTGGAACTGAAGACAATCCTCAGGCGAAGCGCCAAGGTGCTGAAGGTGGAATCCGCCGAGGACGGACTCCTGGAAATCGCCCGAAGGGCAAGGGGAACACCACGCATCGCAAATAATCTCCTCAGATGGGTGAGAGACTATGCACTCGTAAGACACTCCGCGGATATCACGCAGAGTGTCGCGGCAAATGCACTGAAAATGCTGAATATCGATGACGATGGACTCGATGAGATGGATAATCGAATCCTGGAAACGATTATCGTCAAATTCAAGGAAAGGCCAGTGGGGCTCAAGACGCTGGCTGTCGCCGTCGGTGAGGAGGAGGAGACTATCGAGGATGTTTATGAACCCTATCTGATCCAGGAAGGATTCCTGCTGAGGACGCCGAACGGGCGCGTCGTCACCGAAAGGGCGTTGAGAAGGTTCGGAAGAACCCCGGGGGCAACCCCCTCGCAGCCAACACTATTCTAAATGTGGCGAGCCACTACAGAACCCTGGCATTTTTTTCAGTGGTTCGGTAACCTTGGGAGGGGGCGTTTTGTCCCGGGCGTCGCCCCCCCAAAAAATAATCCCCGGAATTGTTTAGACGCATGCCTTGGAGTGGCGTCCACAGCGCCAGCCTTCTGATATTCGTGGCTCTATGCCTGCCATTATGAGGGTCGGAGCCTTTGAAAAGCGGCTGCCGCCACCCTCCTCCAATGGAAAAGGGAGCGGATGGCTATTGATATAATCGCATAACATATTGTGAATAAGGATATTGCATAAACCTGGACTCCAGGCGTCTCACGCGGCTGACGGGCCTCCGCGCCATTCTGACCCCATTGATCCGACAACGATTTGGATGTCAGTCCCAACGAGGGGGCTTTCCGTCAAAAAACATTCCGGGGTCTGATTTCTCAAAAATCATAAGAATTTTTGCATATTTTTTGCCATTATGTGTTGATTTTTTGCAAAAAAAGGATATTTTAGGGAAAGAAAGGGTAGAAATGGGAATGAATGGGCAAAAAAGGGATGAGATTCCCTGCCCGTTCCTGGTTTTCGGTTGATTTTCTTTTCCATGTCGGAGTCGTCGTCATCCAAGCGAGTCAGGTTGTTCACTGGGACATTTCCCATGAGCGTAGATGGTCAGCGCAGGCTGTCCATGCCTCGCAGCTGGCGTCTGCCCACAGACACGCCTGACACCCAGTTTTACCTGGTGCCCGGACGTGCCCGTCGCATTCAGGTAGTGACTGAGGAGAAGATGAATGCGATTTACGAGAAGCTCGTGAACGGTTCCTTTGCCAACGACGGCAGGATTGACGCGTACACCGACATCGCCTCGAAGATTCAGATTGTCACCTTGGACAGCCACGGTCGTTTTGCCCTGGCCGCCTCCTTGGCGGAGTTTGCCGGGATTACCGACAAGGCGATTTTCCTGGGCTCGTTGGTCTACGGGACCATTCTGGCGCCGGAGTCCTGGCAGGGCCGTCAGACTCCTCTTGCCTCCAGCTTTGATTTGCTTCAGCAGATTGAGGAGAACACCAGGGGGGTGTCCGTCGACAAGGAATGACCGACTGCTTTTTCCACCAGAGCGTTCTTCGCCGGGAGGCTGTTTCCCTGTTGACCGACGGCGGCGGGCGTCGTTTTCTGGACGGCACACTTGGCGGCGGCGGCGATTCGGAGGCGGTTCTTCAAGGCGGTTCCGACCGTGAGGTGATAGGGATTGACCGCGACCCTGCGGCTCTCAAGGCAGCGGGCGAGCGTCTCGCGATCTTTGGCACGCGCTTCCATGGATGGCACGGGCGATTCAGCCAGATGGAGCAGGCTGCACGGCAATTCGGCTGGGATTACGTGGACGGCGTCATTCTCGACATCGGGGTCTCCTCTCCGCAAATCGACACTCCCGAGCGCGGTTTTTCCTTCAGGTTCGATGCGCCACTGGACATGCGGATGGATCCTTCCTCCGGCGACCCGACGGCCGCGGACATCCTGAACACCCTTGAGCAGAAGGAGCTTGCCGACATCTTCTGGAAATACGGCGAGGAGCGGTATTCGAGGGCGATTGCCAAGGCAGTAGTCGCCCGCCGCGAGAGCCGTCCCTGGGCGCGCACTTCGGAGCTTGCCGAGTTGTTGGAGCGGATAGTCGGTCGGGCGCATCAGCACGGCCTTCCTCCTGCGACCCGCGTCTTCCAGGCGTTGCGCATTGCGGTCAACCACGAACTTGACGAGCTTGAGGATGCATTGAAGGCATCCGAGAGGCTCCTGGCCCCCGGAGGGCGTCTTGTTGTGATCAGCTTCCATTCCCTTGAGGATCGCATTGTAAAGCATTTCATGCAGCATGCGGCCTTGACATGCGTCTGCCCTCCATCCCTCCCGTGCACCTGCAATAAGAAACAGACATTCATCCCGCTGACCAAGAAGCCGGTCACCGCGACTGGCGAAGAACTCTCCTCGAATCCCCGCGCATCCTGCGCAAAGCTCCGTGCCGCAAGACGGACGGATGCCCCACCGGAATTTGCCTGACGCAGGCGGCATGTGATTTCGCGTCAAGCCGCCCGCGACAACCGAACCAAGCACAATTCCACAAAATGAGCTGCATCAGGTTAAATACACAGATTTCTCCAAAAAGGAAGAAGCCAATAGACTGGGCTTCCGCAGCCTTCCCGTTTATTGCGCTTCTGATCATCGCCGGCATGGTGGTTTCCACCGGCATGTACATGTCTGCGTCCAGGCAGCGCATCCGTGAAATCCGCAAGGAACTCTCCGCGTTGAATTCAGAGCGGGACGAACTTGAGAAGAGCCTGCAGAACAGGCGTGCCGAGCTTGAGCACCTGATGGAGGGGAGTTTCATTGCAGCCAAGGCGAAGCCTCTTGGCCTCAGGCCTCCGGATCCCCGCCAGCGTGTAATCCAGCTTCGCCTGGTTGCCACCGACAAGGGGCTCGAGGCCCGTCCACGCATTGTTGGATACAACCGCCGGTAGCTTGCCGCCAGCACGCATTTCCCCGAGGCCGGAGCGAGGGATCCGTCCGAGGGCATGGGATTGGTTTCGCCCTCATGATATTCCAAAGACCTACGGTGCCTCCCTGGCACGGACTCCCTGCGAACAAGTCGCATGTCTTCGTCTGAAGCTCCCAAATCTAATGAGACGATATCCTGCGAGGGGAGCGGTCCGTGCCGTCATCCTGGAATAGTCAGGCGTTTTTTCCAGAATCCACTGCTTTTCCTCCAACCCTGGAACAAGAGCTATTCGCGCGAGGAGAGATGTGTGTTGACGGGGAGGATTCGCAGTGGAATCCTGAGCCGCTCATACCTGTTCCTCCTGGTTCTGCTTGTATTGTTCGCCGGGCTGGTCTATCATGTAGGCATGATTCAGCTGGGCAACCATGAATACTATGCCAGGCAGGCACGGGGCATAAGCATGAAGACCAGGGACGCCGCCGCACATCGCGGAAGCATTCTCGACCTGAATGGCAATATCTTCGCAGGTGACTTGGCGACACGGGACGTCCACGCCGAGCCCAAGCGTTTCGTCGGCGACCTGGATGTGGCGGCGAAAATCATCGCGAAACACCTTGGCATTGACGAGGGGCTCCTGCTGAAGCGCTTTGAAAAGTCCGCATCCCACGAATTTTCCGTGAAGATATCGGGTGGCGTCCCCCCATCCTTTGTCCGGGAAAAGGGCCTTAGCAGGATTGCGGGTCTCACCCTGCGTCCTGTGCGTGACGCCAACGGGGCGGTCGCCTCCTTCAAGGTCTTCTTCCATCCATACAGGGTGACTCCCGAGGAGCGCAAGGTCTCCTGCGGTCAGATTTGCGAGTACTTTGACATTACGCGCCCGGAACTGGAGCGAGAGACCCGCCAGGCGCTGGAGCGTTGCCAGGAGATTTCCGTCAAGCGGGGCGTCTCCCGCGAGGTTGCCGAGGAGATGCTTGCGGAACTCAAGGCTGCCGGAATCAAGCGCGGGGTCAGGTTCACGGATTCCTGGGTCAGATACTATCCCAGGGACACGGAGCTTGCCAATCTGCTTGGATTCACGGACAGCGAAAACAGCGGCGTTTCAGGCGTGGAACAGCTTATGGACAAGTTCCTGCGCCCCGTCGTCGGAAAGGTCGCCTATTCCCTTGACAGCGACGGGCGCCCCGTCGACGACGACCCCAAGGTCCTCAAGGAGGCATCCAACGGGGCGGACGTGTACCTGACCATCCAGGAGCCCATCCAGCGGATCCTCGAGGAGGAGCTCAGGGTGCTTTGGGAGACCAACCGCCCCACCAGGGCATACGCGATCATGATGGATCCCTCGACTGGCGCAATCATGGGGCTGGCGCAATATCCCCAGTTCAATCCTAACGACCGTGAGACGATGGAGGATCCGGACAATTGCCAGAACCATGTCATGCATCAGTCCTACGACCCGGGCTCCATCATGAAGGCAGTCAGTCTCTCCTGCGTCCTTGACAGCGGGGTCGCCGACCTGAATTCGGTCAAGGATTGCGAGAAGGGCCGCTGGATATACAACAGGAAGGCTTTGCGGGACTCCCACAGATACGACGAGTTGACGCTAGCCGAGGTCATCCAGAAGTCGAGCAATATCGGAACCGCGAAGTTCTCCCTTGACCTGGGGGAGGAGAGGATGTACAAGTACCTGGTGAACTTTGGCTTTGGCAGGCCCACTGGCCTTGGCTTCTACCCGTCTGACGGCGAACCGGTTGTCTTCCGATGGGAACCCCCGGGGCTCTTCCGTGAACTCCATCTCTGGGATTCCCTGACAATCACCCGCGTCCCCATGGGGCAGGGCATTACCGTCCCCCTTATGCAGATAATGCAGTCGTGGAGCGCGCTTGCCAACAACGGCGTGATAATGCAGCCATATCTGATCGACCGCGTCGTCTATCCCGACGGCACGACCGAGTATTCGCAGCCCCATGCGAAATCGGAGCCTGTCTCCGCCAATGCAGTCAAGAAGATGACCAAGGCGTTGACGATGGTGACCGAGAAGGGTGGCACTGGAACCCGCGCCGCAGTCAAGGGGTTCAAGGTCGCTGGAAAGACGGGCACCGCCCAGATGTGGATCATGGCCGACAAGGCGAAGGGAGTCAAGGGACACTACGCCGAAAACCAGTTCCTCGCATCATTCATCGGATTCGCTCCCGCTGACAAGCCGCGTTTCCTGTTGCTGGTCTCCGCGGAAAATCCAACGGAGGGATACCACACGGGAAGCGGAGTCGCGGCGCCTGTATTCCGCCGAATCGCTGAAAAGACGCTGGAATATCTCCAGGTGCCGCCAGACGAGGCACCCGCAAAGGTCGAGCCGGCCCGCAGAGCCACAGCGAGAAATCGTTAATAGAACGCCGCAGGGATAAGCCTAGCCGGCGGAATTGATGGGGAGAACCCGCATGAACGCCAGTTTATATCGGCGATGGCATTTCTGACGTGGAGGCGGGCTGGCAGAGTCTCATGCGCCGTTTCTGGCTTCAGCGGAGGCGGCGTGGGGCTTATCTGACGATGTCGCTGTTCTTTATCCAGGATGGGATTCCTCCTGGGAGGATTGCGTATGACCATTCTCCGCGTGTCATCTTGACAGAGATGACGGTTCCTGCGTGGAGTGGTTCATTCACGGCTGGTTTGAATGCCTCGCTGTCCCCTTTTCGCGGGATGGTTTCCGTTGCGGAGACGACTGCGAGCCTGTTGTGTTTAAGCGTATGGCATGTGATCATTGCCGAGCTTCCGAAGATGATTGCGGTTGCGGCCACGAGGACTGCGAGGGTGCATAGCCAGAGCGGCCGTTTCCAGAGCAGGATGATGCCGATGGCACAGAGCAGGCTCCATGCCGCGAGCGCAATTGTCACCCGTGTCGGGTATCCGATGTCGTAGTGGAAGAAGGCGATCATTCTGAGTGCGCCCTTGGCCTGTGTGTCGGGATATTTGTCAATGCGCCTTGATTGTGCAATCCTGAGGTTGTCGAGGACACTTCTCCTGTGTGGCGAGAAGATGAGTGCCTTTTTCAGGTTCAGGATTGCCGGGCCGAGTTCCCCCTTCTGGAGATAGAGCGCGCCCAGTTCGCCGTAGATTGTGGCATTTGCGACACCATCCGCCCGCGCCTCCTCATAGCAATCGATTGCGTTGCCAAGGTGTTGCGCTGCGGCCTGGACGTCCTCCGAGTTCTCCAGCGCGAGCCGTTTTTCCTGTTCGGCCTTTTGGAGGAGCTGCTCGGTGGTTGCGGCTGGCGCCATCGTCGGCAGCATTATTGCGACGAGCAGCGTTGCCCAGATGATATGCCCTCTTTTCTGCATAGTCTGATTGTCCCCTAGAGTTCCTTGACGGCCTCGTTGATTTCCCTGATGAATTCTTCGGCTGGGATTGACGCACCTGCGTATTTCGCCGCCTCGCACATTGAAAGTATCTTCTTCAGCGGCAGGATGTTCTCCTCGTCAATCCCTTCGTCGGCGAGGGCCTTGAATGTTTCCGGGTAAGTCGGTGCGCCGCCCCGTATTCCGGTTCTGGCGGAGAGGTATTTGCAGAATGCGTCGGCGACTTGCCGTGATGCGTCGTTGGATGCGCCGTTGATTTTCCTGAGTTTTTTCGCGAGGGTGTTCTTCAGCCTTCGCGAGGAGCTTGCCGAGAGGAGGAGGCTTGCGGCACGGCGTCTAAGCAGAACCCAGGATGCGGTGGCTGTCCAGAGGAGTCCAGGCAGGATGACGAACCAGAGGAGCCCCTTGCGCCCTCCTCCGTCATGCAGCGGCGACCATTCCTTTTTGCCGGCGTTTCCGTCCAGTGCGTCCAGGAAGAGTCCTGACGATTCGGAGAGTTTGGCATCGCGTCCATTTTCCTGTGTGGGCATGGCGATGGCCGCCGGCATGTCTGTGCCGTTGAGAGTCACAGTTTTGGTTTCATTGACTGTAATGGGCAGGGGATTCGTGGTTGCGAATCCGTAGCTTTTTGTTGTGGGGTCGAAGTATGGGATTTTGAACGAGGGGATTTCCTTTGCGGCTGTGGAGAGTGGCCGGATTGTGCGCTTGAAGGTTGCCGTGCCATCCTCGCTGGTCACGACCGGGTCGTCTCCTGCGACCTTGAAGAGTCCGTCGCTTGGCAGGAGCTTTCTGATGTCTGGCACTGCGTCATTTCCTGGAATGAATACGTTCTTCAGTGCAATGGTGAGTGTGATTGGGTCTCCGACATAGACCTCGTCCATGTCAATGGATGCTGTGGCGGTGAGTGGTCCTACGAGTCCGGTGAAGCCCTGTGGCTTGCCTTCCTCGGGAAAATCCTGGACATTGAGGGTGAGTTCGTTGGACGCGATGGTGTCCGTCTCCATCTTCTCACGTCCGCCGAAGATACTGCCGAAGAACGGGTCGTTGAACGGGTCGCGTTCTGAGCGCTGTTTTGAAGAGGCCCTGTTCGCCTGGAGGAACATCTGGGGGATTCTGAAGGAGCCGGGACGCTCCGGGGTCAGCCGATACGACTTCCGATACCTCTGGATCCTAACGCCGTTCTCAACGGCGCTGCTTGAGGAGAACTCATTTCTTTCACCGGATTCCTCAATCTTGAGGTTATCCTTCATAAGCTCAAACTGGGGGATCAGCTGGAAATCCCTGTAGACGGTGGAACTGGGCGCGGTAATCGTGACTTCAAGGGTCACTGGCACGCCGACAACGGCCTCCTCGGAGGAAAGAGTCTGCTGGAAAAGAATTTGGGAACTGGGAGGCAGGGGCTGAGACGAACCACCCACCTCGATGACAAGTTCCTGGCTCTCAAGGGTGCCGCCATCGTAGCCAACTGACATCGCCGGAATCAGAAGCTTGCCGCTCTTCTTCGGGCGAAGGCGCATCTGGTAGGTGGTGATAATCAAATTCTGGGCGTTCACGACTCCGTTGATGTTGGAAAAACTGCTCTGGCTCTGGTAGGCAGGGCCGCCACGCCCAATTATCTCAAAGTCAAAGGCACCAGGAGTCCGCGGCGCGGAAAAACTGGGATGGGAACTGCTTGCCTCGTTGTCGGAGATGCGGAAGGTCATCAGAAGCGTCTCGTTGGGCGAAATGCGGTTCTTGTCCAACGTCACCTCCAGCGTCGCCTTCGCAAAAAGCATTGCGGGCAACAGCGCAAGTGAAAGCACAATTAATCTAAAATATCTCATAAGTAGTTGATTATCAAGTAGTTACGAATTAAAGCCACTACCAGTCCTTCTCCACGGCAGAACGATTGCGTATCCCCTTGTTGCGCATCATGCGGCGCAGTTTCTCCCCATTGATGCTCTCCTGAAGCTCCGCGGGCAGGGGCTCGACTTCCTCCTCTTCCTCGCCGGCATTGTCCTCCTCGACAGGTGAAAGGCGAACAGACTGCTGCGCAGACTCCTCGTCTTCCCCGGAGGAATCCTCCTCCTGCTGTTCCTTCTGTTCCTGCTGTTCCTGCTGGTTCTGCTGCTCCTGCTGGTTCTGCTGCTCCTGCTGGTTCTGCTGCTCCTGCTGTTCCTGCTGGTTCTGCTGTTCCTGCTGGTTCTGCTGTTCCTGCTGGTTCTGCTGGTTCTGCTGTTCCTGCTGTTCCTGCTGTTCCTGCTGGTCCTGCTGGTCCTGCTGGCCCTGCTGGTCCTGCTGGTCCTGCTGGTTCTGCTGTTCCTGCTGCTCCTGCTGGTCCTGCTGGTCCTGCTGCTCCTGCTGCTCCTGCTGGTTCTGCTGTTCCTGCTGCTCCTGCTGGTTCTGCTGCTCCTGTTTTGGCGGGGTAAGTTTTGCTTCAAGTTCCTCGATTCGTTCCAGGAGTTTTTTTGTGGAGTCGAGGTTTCTGTTGATGGGGGGGAGTAGTTTATTGTTTTTTGAGAAGGCGGGGTCCTGGTAGATTTTTGATGCCTCTTCGGCTTCTTTCCGTGCGATGGCGAGTGGTTCCTTCGAGAGGCTGCGTTCTGCCTCGTCGCACTTCCTGTCCGCGTCCAGGACGAGTGTATTTGCGAGTGCCAGCCTTGCCTTGGATTCGAGTTCGTGGTTTGGCTTTTTCCCGGAGCCGTTGGTTTCAATGGTTTGACGGAGCCCCTCGATGGCAGTGCCATAGTCTCCGACCCTATAGTCGGCGATTGCCTTGTTGTATCGCAGTGGCAGGGGGACTTCCTTCTCCTTCGACTCCAGGTCTTCGACGAGCCTTTGGAAGCTGTTCCTGGCCTCCTCGAATTTCCCCTGCTGGAATGCCCTTACGCCGTCCTTGAAATCTCCGGCCGAGAGGGATGCGCATCCGAGAAGCACAAGAAGCGCGGCCGTGCGTCCTGTCAGGCGGATTCGCTTTCCTTCGGGAACAAGTGCTGCCAGGAGAAGCAGAATCATTGCCGGGAATAGGAAGAGCTGGTATTTTGGCTGGAGCTTCTGGACGGTCTGTGCCTTCAGGTCGTATTTCCGCGCGGAGTCGACTACCTGCCTGTAGATTTGCGCCAGGCTGAAGTTGTTTGTGGCGACGGGAAGGAAAATCCCCCCGGGCGTGGCCGCCGCCATCTTGCCGAGAGTCTCTGCGTCAAGCATTGTGCGGACAGGCTCCCCCTTGTATTTGACGATCTGGGGCGTTCCCCTCTTGTCCGGTATCCTCAGAAGCGTTCCCTGCTGGTTGTTGCCGATGCCGATGGCAATCAAGCGGACTGAATCGGCGCCGAGGCCTTTCGCCGCCTCGACGGGCATGGAGTCGTGGTCTTCGCCGTCGGTGATTAGGATGACATCCCTGCCGTCGCGCGGCTGTCCGTCAAAGACCTCGCGCTGGACTGCGCGTATTGCGTCTCCGATGTTGGTTCCTCCCCGTGCCACGGAGTCGACTCCCAGTTCGGAGAGCATCATCCTGAAGAACCCGTAGTCCTGGGTGAGCGGGCAGAGGACCGCATTGTCGCCGGCGAAGGCCACCAGTGCGACCCTGTCTCCGGAGAATGTGGAGACGCATTCCTCGATTTCGTACCTTGCGCGTTCAAGCCGGTTTGGGCGCAGGTCGTCGGCAAGCATGCTCTTTGAGACATCCACCAGGAACACCACGTCCCGTCCTTGTCTCTGGATTGTCTCCTCGACGGGATCCCATGCGGGGCCCGCGAGCGCGAGTATGAGAAGTGCCAGCCCGCACATTGCGAGAATCCACCGCAGGACTCCCGTTCCCGGAAGCTGGGATGCGCGTATGGCGTTCCGTGCATTCGGACCCGCGACCTTTTCCACGGTGCGCCTGGACCGGATTGACTGGATCAGGAGGACGCTTCCCAGTGCGGGAAGGATCCAAAGCCAGAAGAATGCTGTAGGAGTAGTGAACATTCGGTTTGTGAAAAAAAGAGTGCCCTGGGCTTAGAACGCCCTTCGGCAGAGAGTCGCCTTCAGGAACGCCGCCGCCAGTGCGAACAGCAGCCCCGCAAGCAGGAATGGGCGGTAGAGGTCGGCGTGGGTGACATAGCGTGCCGCCTCGATGTCGCTCTTCTCCAGCTCGTCGATGACCGAGTAGATGCCGGCAAGCCCGTCCGCGTCTTCGCATCTTTGGAAGGTGCCGCCTGTCTCGTCGGCGAGCATCTGGATTTCGCTCGTGTCGTATGCCTGGGGCGGGATCAGGTATCTTCCCATGGGGGTCATGATGTACGACGGCGAGGAGGAGACGATTGCAATCGAGTAGATTTTGATGCCGTTCTCCTTTGCGACCCTTGCCGCCTCCTCCATGGTGTAGGTCTGTTCGCCCTCGTTCTGCCCGTCCGTCAGCAGGATGATGATCTTCGACTTGATGCTGTAGCCGGAGGCCTTCTTTCCGGTCTGCCTGGAGAGGGTTTTCTCCGCATCCGCCAGGCGTGCCGTCGCGAGGACCACCGCGTCGCCGATTGCAGTCTGGACGTCATTCTCGTCTTCGCTGAAATCGACGCCATCCAGGGCGAAGGCAAGCGCGTCGTGGTCGAGGGTGAGCGGGCAGATTGTGTAGGGGAAGGACGCGAATGCAACGATTCCGACGAGGTCGTTGTGCCGACCGGGAAGCCCCAGTTTCCTGCTGCCCAGGACGAAGTCGCGGAAGATTGCCTTCACGGTCTCCAGGCGGTTCTGTGTCTTTCCAAGGAAGTCCATCTCCGCCGACATGGAGCGGGAGCGGTCGATTACCATCTCGATGGCGATGCCCTCCGTGCTCTGCGGCAGCTGCATCTGCCCCTTCTGGGGTCGTGCCAGCGCAATTGAAAGGCAGCACCAGGCTGCGGCGGCGCAGGCCGGCAGGAGCCACTGGAGGCGGAGTCGCAGGGTGCCGGGGAGTCCGGCTGCGTATTCAGCCGTTCCGAAGGGCAGAGCGGGGCGGTTCCTGCGGAGAATTGGCCACAGGAACCAGAAAAGGAGGGGGACGGCCAGCAGCGCAAGCGCCCATGGGGATTCGAAGCGGAAGGTCATTTGGATGCCTCCTCCGCCTCGCCGGCAGTCGTCCTGGTGGCCAGGATGAAGTTGCGGAGACACTCGGCCAGGTTGTCCATCTCGGCGGCGCTGGCCCCCATTCCCGCGTATTTCACCTTGTCGCACGCATTCATGAAGCGCATGAGCTCGGCGCGGACATCGCCCTGGAAGTTATCGTTTGCGCGCAGGACGTCAATGAATTCCTCGGTGGTCATGTTCGGTGCGGAAATCTCGAAGCGGGCCTCCACGTATTCCCTGAGGATGTCGGAGATGCGCTGGTAGTACTGCCTGATTTCCCCGTTGCCCGGCAGGTTTTCAGCGAGGAGCTCGTCAAGCGCACGGAGCGCCTCCTCGTCTGGCGAGAGTCTTGGCGGAGGGGGCGTCCCGTTGGCCCTGAAGCGCATTGTCAGCCAGCCGACAAGGATGACTACGAGGGCGACCCCCAGGATTGCGCACAGGATTGCCCAGGAGGGAATCTCGTGAAGCCGCTTTTCCGGGACGATGTAGGAGTCGTCCATGATTGTCGCAAGCGCCGGCGTTGTCGCCGCCAGCAGTGAAAAGTATGCCAGTCTGGTCTTCGGCATGTCTTTGCCTCTGTCTCCCTAGTGGCGTTGGCAGCGCCGCTTCAGGAAAGCCGATATTTTCTGTGCGTAGTCTTCGCCAAGCGCGATGGGGAGCCTGTCGACGCCGCATCGCTTAAGGCGTGAGTCAAGGATTGCCTTTGCCATTGAAATCCTGCGCGAGTATTCCTGGCGGACTGCGCGTGACCCGCTGTCGACGAGGACTCTGCGGCCTCCCTCGGGGTCTTCGATTTCTACGAGCCCCACATCCTCCAGTGCGTCCAGTGAAGGATCCCGCAACGGCAGGATGACAACATCATGCTTTTGCGCCAGCGTATGCAGTGGCCGCTCGAAGTCTCCGCATTTCAGGAAGTCGGAGATAATGAAGACTACTGCCCGTCTTTTCAGGACGCGTGCCAGGTAGTCGATTGCCGACGGCATGTCGGTGCCGTTGCCCGAGGGTGCGAAGCCCAGGACTTCGCGGATGATTCTCATTGCGTGGGTGGATCCCTTTGCTGGGGGGATGAACCTCTCGATCTTGTCGGTAAAGAGCATCAGTCCGACCTTGTCGTTGCTCTTGACGGCCGAGAAGGAGAGGGTTGCGCATGTTTCGGCCGCCAGGTCGTTCATGCTCCTGTCCAATGCTCCGAAGCGCCCAGATGCTGAGCAGTCGACCAGGAAGAAGACCGTCAGCTCGCGTTCCTCGTGGAAGCGTTTGATGAACGGGCGACCCTGCCGCGCGGTTACATTCCAGTCGATGGAGCGCACGTCGTCGCCGGGAAGGTATTCGCGGACTTCGTCGAACTCCATGCCTGCGCCGCGGAAGGCGGACTTGAACTCTCCGGCCAGGACGTCGGTGGTCTGCCTCCTGGAACGTATCTCGATGCGCCTCAGTTTTCTTGTAAGTTCCTTTTGGTCCATGAAATCACGTCACCTGAAGAAGAAAACGGAGTTGCGGACATACTAGGGCACAGGCACTGCGTCAAGCAGCTGACCCACCAGGGATTCTGCCGACACCTCCTGGGCTTCGGCCTCGTATGTGAGAAGAATCCTGTGGCGCAGGACATCCATCGCCACGTTCTTCACATCCTGCGGGGTCGCGTAGCCGCGTCCAGAAAGCAGCGCCTGCCCCCTGGCGGCCTGCGCCAGGAAGATGGTCGCACGGGGGGATGCCCCGTAGCGGACAAAGCCCTCGAGGTTCTTCAGGCCATAGTTGGCCGGATGGCGGCTAGCGTCCACAAGCCTTACGATGTACTCCTCCACCTTCGGATCCATGAAGATTTCGTCAAGGACTCCGCGGATCCGCAGGATGTCTTCGGGGGTCATGACGGGTGAGACTGTGCATCCGTCCTGGGAGGAGGAGTGCCTGCGGAGAATCTGGAGCTCGTCGTTTGTGGTCGGGTAGTCCACCACCACCTTGAACATGAACCGGTCCACCTGCGCCTCGGGCAAGGGGTATGTGCCCTCCTGCTCCACGGGGTTCTGGGTCGCGAGAACCAGGAAGGGCGCCGGAAGCTGAAAGGTGGTCTCCCCAATCGTGACCTGGCGCTCCTGCATCGCTTCAAGCAGTGCGCTCTGGACCTTCGCCGGGGCGCGGTTCACCTCGTCCGCCAAAATCAGGTTCGCAAAGACAGGCCCCTTCTTCGTGGTGAAATCGCCGGTCTTGGGGTTGTAGACGAGGGTGCCTATCAAGTCCGCAGGCAACAGGTCCGGGGTGAACTGAATCCTGTGGAAGGTGGCCTGGATTGCCTGGGACAGGGTGGTGACCGTCAGGGTCTTCGCCAGGCCAGGAACACCCTCGAGCAAGACATGCTGGTTCGCGACAAGGGCAATCAGGAGACGGTTCACCAGGTCGTCCTGGCCAATGATTACCTTGCCAATCTCATCACGCAACGACTGCAAGGTCGCCGCCTCCCTCTGGGCTTTCTCGCCAATGGCATTCGTATCTATGCTCGTGAACATGTAACTTCCTCCGTTGCAAGGAGATATGTGTGTAAATCCTGTAGGTGCGCACCCCCCGCGGGAAACACTCCCGCATCAACCGGGGCGACAATGGAAATCTAGACACATCCCGCCCGTGAAAGTTCCCGGCACCAGTTCAGGGAAATACAATCCTTCCTCTCCAGGGCGTTGAGGAGCCGGGGGCGACGCTGCGGGTGAACTCCGGCCTATTCGTCCAGGAATCCGTCCAGCAGCATCTTGATGGCGTCCTGTGTCGAGAGTTTCAGGAACAGATCGTCCGGCCTGCATAGTTTCACCGTTTCCTCAGGGAGTTCCTCGAGGAATTTTGACGGCGTATGTGGGACGAGCGTCTTTCCGTCCCGTCTTTTTCCCGCGTATGTGATGAATAGTTGTTTTCGTGCGCGTGTAATTGCCACGTAGAAGAGCCTTCGTTCTTCGGCCTCGCTTCCCTCCTCGAGTGCCCGTGCGTGCGGGAAGAGGTCTCTTTCCATTCCGGCGATGTATACGATTGGGAACTCCAGTCCCTTTGCGGCGTGGACTGTCATCAGCGTTACGCTGTCGTTCTCCTTCTTGTCGGAGTGCTGGTCCCGGTCGTTTGCATCCATGAGCGTCAGCTCCTCCAGGAGCGTCGCGAGGGTGCCCTCCGGTCCGTGCCGCTGGTCGAAATCCCCGATGGCGGAGAGGAGTTCCAGGACATTGTCGCGTCTTGCCATGGCGTTTTCCAGTGGCTTGTACATTCGTCCGAGCCCTTCGATGTATCCGATGGCGTCGAAGAGCGCCTTCACCTTGTCGTGGAGGTATCCCCCGCCTTCCGCGAAGGTTCTGCGGAAGCGTTGCAGGATGCCTACGAACGAGGCCAGCGCGTTTGCCGCGTCCTGGGGGAGTGTTGTCCTGACGGCCGGGTCGGCGGCCAGTTCCTGGATGCTCCTGTGGCGCTCCTTTCGCAGAGCGTGGAGCCGTTCCAGGGTGACGTCGCCTATTCCCCGTGGCGGCACGTTGACGATTCGGAGGAACGAAATGTCGTCGCGCGGATTTTCCGTGGCTGCGAGGATTGCGCCTGCGTCGAGGATTTCCTTTGTCTGGTAGAAGGATGTCCCTCCCACGATGTGGTATGGGATTCTTGCCTTGCGGAATGCGTCTTCCAGCGCCCTGCTTTGGCGGTTTGAGCGGAAGAGTATGGCGAAATCCTTCCAGTGGAGCGGGCCTCCGTCATGTGTCTCCTGGATGTGTCTTGCCAGGAACTCGGCCTCGGCCGTGTCGTCCTCGCACCGGATTAGCCTTATTGGCTCGCCTGTCTCCATTTCGGACCAGAGGTTCTTGACATGGCGTTGCCTGTTGTGGGAGATGACTCCGTTGGCCGCCTTGAGGATGTTTCCCGTGGACCTGTAGTTTTGTTCGAGGCGGATTATCCGTGCGCCGGGGTAGACCTGGTCGAAGTTGAGGATGTTTTCAACATCGGCGCCACGCCACCCGTAAATCGACTGGTCGTCATCGCCGACGACCGCCAGGTTCCCCTCCTTGCCGGCGAGCATCGTCATCAGCCTGAGCTGGACTCCGTTCGTGTCCTGGTACTCGTCAATCATAATCCGCTTGTACCTGGAACGATATGCCTCGAGGACATCCGGCGCCTCCTCCCAGAGCCTGACTGTGAGGCAGAGCAGGTCGTCGAAGTCAAGCAAGTCCATCTGTCTTAGGCGTTTCTGATATTCCTCGAAGACGAGTGCCACCTCGTCGCACTTTGGGTATCCCGCCTCCCGAATGTCCTCTGGCCAAAGGTATGCCGCCTTTGCCATCGAGATGCGCTGGCGCCAGAGCTTCGAGTCGTAGCCGACTCCAATCTGCCCGAGGCTGTTCATGATTTCCATCACGAGCCCCTGCTGGTAGCCGTCGTTCGCAATCGTGAAATTCCTGCTGTATCCCAGGCGGTCGATATGCCGTCGAAGCACCCGTGCGCAGAACGAGTGGAAGGTGCAGATTGTCATCGCCTTTGCGGGAATCGACCCCACATACGCTGAGACGCGCTCACGCATCTCCTTCGCGGCTTTGTTCGTGAAGGTGACTGCCAATATCGCCTCCGGGGCAATCCCGTGATTCACGAGATTGGAGATGCGGTGGACTATCACGGTCGTCTTGCCGGTGCCGGCCCCGGCAAGAAGCAGCAACGGCCCGTCCAGGCACTCGACGGCCTCCCGCTGTCTCTCATTCATCATGGCTTTCGGTGACAGGCTTCCCCCTGTCAAGGGTAATCTTCAGGAGGCCGGCGCGGAGAATACTGTTCGCTTCGCCGTCAGGCGTCCCCTGGCAAATCTGTATGGGGTCGCCCAGGACGATCTCCACCTTCGAGAATGGCCAGGGCACCTGCATCCTGTCCCAGCTCTTCAACTGCCAGCAACGGCGTGCATTGACCGCAATGGGATAGAGCGGCACCCTGCATAGCTTGGCAAGGGCGACTGCGCCTGGATGGACGGTGTATTTCGGGCCGCGGGGACCGTCGACGGTCAGCACGGGGCACTTGCCGGCCTTGACGACATGGGCAAGCTCCACAAGCGCCTTCGCGCCGCCACGGGACGAGGAGCCGCGGACGCAGTCAAGCCCGAAGCGCCTCGCTATTGCGGAGATGTATTCCCCGTCCCGTGACGCGCTGATCATTGCGGTGCATCTTTCGAGGACGCATCGTGGCAGCTTCAGGACGGCGGAGATGATTCTGTTGTGCCAGATTGCGAAGACCGCGGGGGAGTCGGCGGCACTCTCCAGGGGTGCGCCCGCGGGTGTGACGAACTTCACCCTGACGGTCAGGGCGTAGAGCTTCATCAGGGCGGCCAATATCACTACAACGAATGTGGGGAGCCGCCTCCGTTTCTTGAGGCTGAAGAGCTTCCAGGCCATCTGCTACTCTTCGTAGTAGAGAACCGCCCCGCAGTTTTCGCAGAAGACGAGCTCCCCCTTCTTCACCTGGATGTATCGCTGTGGCGTGAGCTGCCGGTGGCAACGTCCACAGGCGCTGTTTCCGACGGTCACCACCCATGGCAGGAGTGGATTTGCGGCCCGTTCCGCCCGCAGCCTTTCATAGCGTTGCAGCAGCGAGACCTCGACTGCCGCCGCGAGACCAGGGCGTTTTTCGGCTTCGGTGCGCGCCTCTTCTCCCAGCCGTCTTCTCAGCGCCTTCAGTTCGTCGCAGAAATCCAGGAATTTCCTGCCCGCCTCCTCGTAGGAGCGCCTGAGGTCGTCGAGCATTTGCCTTGCCTCCTTTGCCTCCTCCAGTTTTTCGAGCTGGTTTGTCAGGTTCCTGTCCAGTTCCTCGTCGAACCTTTCGAGTTGTGCCAGTGCAGCCTGGTATTCGTCATTCTTCTTGATGAATGCGGTCTTCTTCTTGAGGTCGAGTTTTGCCGCGTCTATTCCCTCCGCGTCCTTTGCGAGGGTGGTCAGGGTTTTTTCGAGGGCGAGTGCCTTTGACTCCGCCTGCGCCACGGGGACATGTGCCTGGAGCAGGGCGGCATTCTCCTCGGAGAATCGTTCGTCCAATCTTTTCAATTCGGCGTCGATTCTTGCCAGATGCAGGTCAAGTTCCTGCAGTGCAAGTAGATTTCCTGCCCATTCCTGCATTGTTCATCCACTCCTGGAAATTAGAGGCGTTTGTCTATTGAATCAAGGATTCGCCCGGTGACCTGCGAGAGCCATTCGGCCTCGTGCGGGTAGTCGGTCATCTTCAGCGGCCGTTCCAGCCCCTCCTGGAGGATTTCCATCACGGCGTCGCGCCCCGCCAGCGCCTCGAGGAGCTGGCATGCACGGTAGTCCTGCATGGCCTCGGAGAATACCTCGTAGTGGATGGAGTCGACGGGCCGTCCGTCGTTGCCCGGATATACATGGAAGGAGTCGCCGCCGAAGAATCCGTATCCGGCGGTGGTGGAGTGCCACGGGTTCAACTCCTGGTCCAGGGAGAATTGGGAGAACCAGAAGTTGTGCCCCCAGTGCAGGAAGCCCTCCGCGCCACATGCGTAGAGCAACACGCCCAGGACGCGGTTGCGGGACGAAGGCATTCCGAAGAACCTGTTGGGCACGTCCTTCCCCCAGTTGCAGCAGTAGTAGCACCAGCGTGCATCCAGGTCGAGCTCCTTGAACGAATCAAAGTAGTCGGTCTGTGGAATCGGGCGCCTGGAGATTCCCTCCTTGACGTATCTGGCGTCCGAGAGTGCGTCGAAGATGGGGAACTCCTCTGGGTTGAGGTGTTTTTCCAGGAGTGCCAGGCACTTTTTGTATGCCGCGACGGCCTCGCCGTTTGGTTCGTCGGAGTTGTGGAAGATGCACTTCCCCTGCAGTTCCTTTGAACGGAGGTAGTCCGTGAGCGCTGGCAGCAGTTGATCCAGGAAGATGCGGTATTCCTCCGAGTCGGAGGGCACGTCCCAGCCGAATCGCCTCTCGCCGTTGACGATGATTTTAGGCGTCGCTGTGGCGCCCCACTGGGTGAAGGCGTGGACCATCTCGAATCTTTCGATGCCGCATTCGCGGGCGGTTTCAATCCAGCGGTCAAGCAGCGAGAAGTCGAATGCGTACCTGCCTTCCGCCTCGGTGATTCCGATGAGCTGGCATGTGGGGCGTTCCCAGCCGATGGCGGTGTCAAGGGGAATGGACCAGAGCGGCGTGAAGAGGACGTTGATGCCGTGCCCGGCCATGTCCTTCAGGTAGTCCCGGAGAATGCCCCAGAACCGCTCGTCCTCGAATCCGCAGTGATACCACTTCTGGAGGCAGTCGGTGTGGAGCCAGGAACAGGACCAGAGAGTCTGCTTCGGCAGCTCCGCCGGGATTATGTCAAGGATGACGTCTATGCATTCCGGCGGGATTTCCGGGAGCCATTTCAGGTTGGTTTCACGCTTTGCCGTGGAGATGGCAATCCTGAGCGGATGCTTGCCGGAGGGGCATTCGCGCGGAATGTCCACCGACACCCAGATGCTGAGCCATTCGCGGTTGCATGGCATCGAGAGCAGCCCGCCGGGGAAGATTGGCAGCAAGGGGTCTGGGTAGAAGCCTGGCTCCGCCGAAATCCTGAATTGGTCGAGCGGGTCGCATGGATGGTCGCAGAAGACCATGCCCACCTGTCGCAGGTTCACGCAGTCGCGGAAGAGCGAATCCACATCGAACTTCACAAAGGTATGGCTCGGCGCCTTGACGGCAATCTGGAAGTTCAGGCGCTGCCCCTGCAATACCTTGAATACGTTGGATTTGCGTGGCGTGGCAGAGAGCTCCTCGCGGCAGAAGACCTTTTGCAGGTCGTCCAGCAGCCTCACTTCGTAGCGTTCGGAAACTTTGGTGTCCATTACGTAGACTTCTCCTCTCTATTCAAAGCTCTGGGTCTCGCCGCCGTTCAAGCCCATCGCAATCTTGCCGCGCTTCTCAAGCTTCTCGTAGAAGCTCTCGGCACGCTCGGCAATGTTCGAGAGATGGCGCCCAATCTTATGGAACTCCTCGAGCAGCTCGAGGTAGATTATGCCCACCTGGGGGACGCAAAGCCCCTGGTTGATGCGGGAAAGATGCTCACGCTCGCTGGCATTCAGCGCCTCGACCATCTCACGACGCAATATCTTCGCGCGCTCGATATTCTCGGGCGTATTCTTCTCCAACGTCAGGATGACCGCCTCCGCAAGCTCCCGGAGCTTCTCGTGGAGGGCGTCAAGCTCCGCGGTGGCCTTTGCGCTGAAACGGCGACCCTGGTCCTCCAGGTCGCCCAGGATCCTGCGGATGGGGACGGTGTGGTCGCCGATGCGCTCCGCGTCATTGGAGCAGTGCAGCAACAACGGAATCTGGCTCGCCTCGCCCGGCCGGAGGTCGCCGTGCTGCATGAGCTGCGAAAGGTAGTCCGCAATCTCCTGCTGCCGCAGGTCGACGTCCGCCTCCCGCTTCTCAAGCTGCTTGACTACGCGCTGGTTGGATTCGTCATTGTGGTTGTAGATGCAGATTGCGCAATCGACCATCCTCCATGCCTTCTGGAGCATCTTCCGGATGGCGGCGGTGGTCTGTGCCAGTGCGATGGAGGGGGTGGCGAGCAGGAGCGGGTCGAGCCGCCTGAATTTGAGTTCCTTGCGATTGACGGGGATGATCTTTTCGCAGAGTTTCGCCAGCTGTGGTATGAAGGGCAGGAAGATGATTGTCGAGATGATATTGAAGATAGTGTGGCCGTTTGCAATCATTCGCGGCAGTTCGGCTCCGGGGGAACACCAGCGGATGACGGTGAAGAATATGGGTTCTGTGCCAATGCGGATCCAGAAGGTGACGGCGATGAGCAGGACGCCGATTGCCTGGGTCAGCGTGTGTGCCATGGCGGCCTGCTTTGCAACGCGGTTCGCGGATATCGCGGCAAGCTGGGCGGTGATGGTGGTGCCGATGTTGGAGCCAAGGGCCAGGGAAATCGCCGTGTGGAAGTCAATGAGCCCGTTGTTGGCCATGATGATGATAAGGCCGGTGCACGCGGAACTGCTCTGGATGATGACGGTCACCAGCATTCCAACCAGAATCGCTCCAAAGACCGAGCCAACCGGCATGACGCCGGATGCGTCGGGCGCACAGTCGAAATACTTGATTGCGGTCTTGAGGAACTCAAGGTCCTTCAGCGTCCCGTTCATGAGTTCCATGCCCAGGAAGAGGAAGCCGAAACCGATGATTACCTCGCCCCAGTGGGCGACGAGGCGGTTCTTGGCCAGCCCCAGGAGCAGTCCCGCAATGATTGCGGGATAGACTATCACGCCTATGTTGAAGGCGACCAGCTGGCCTGTCACGGTGGTGCCGATGTGGGCGCCGCAGATGATGCCGATGGACTGCTCAAGGTTCAGCAGTCCGGCGTTGACAAAGCCCACGACCATGACGGTGGTGGCCGCCGACGACTGGATGACGCATGTGACCCCGGCGCCGGTCAGGACCGCGACGTAGCGGTTCCTGGCGAAGAGGCGCAGGATGGAACGCATCTTTGTACCTGCAACTTTCTGAAGGCCGTCGCTCATCAGCGTCATGCCATATATGAAAATCGCGACGCCACCAAGAACGGCAAGCACGTTCTGAATCATGAATGCTCCGAAAATGCAGGGGGGAAACTATAGGATTCCTAATGAATTTCTAACATTGTCCGACAGCCGCCTAATATAATCCCACAGCTCCCCGCATACGTGGAGAATGAAAGAAGCCCCGGGGATTTCCTCCAAGAAAAGAGGGAAATGCCGCGGGGCTGTTCAGGAAAGGGAAATGGTGACGCCGATTTGCGAATGCTCTGCTGTCAAAAAAGATAGAGCTTTGAAGCTCCAATGCAAGTAATGTCCAGAGTGCCATAACTCGGCGTCACCGGACTTAAGATAGCCCTGTGCGGTGCGTTTGCAAGCAGGGCGGCGCAAGAGGGGCAAATCCCCCTCCCGCCCCGGATTCGTCCTGGAGGCGAAAGGGGGATGCGTGCCAGTGCGCTCTAGTCCTCGGGGACTTCCCATTCGAAGGGGAAGTCCCAGGTGATCTTCGAGGCGGACTTCTTGGACTTCACCTCGTCAACGAGGCGTTCGAGGAAGAGCTTCTGGCATCCGAGGTGCTGCATCGTAATCCACATGAGTCCGTCGGGCATGTTCTCCTCGATGACCTTGAGGTTGACCACGAGGTCTTCCGCGGCTCCCTGGAGGATTTTCGTTGCCGCCGCCGTTCCGCCGGACTTCCTTGCGAGCGCGTCCTTTGCCGCCAGGAGCGTCACGAAGAATCCAAGCTGGATTCTCACGCGCTGGGCTGTGGCGATGATGCTCTGCAACGACGCCGTGTGGAGGTCGTTCCACTTTCCATCCGCAAGGATGGACGCCGTCTCCTCGGTGATGGCGATGGCTTCGTTGACAAGCTTCGACAACTGCTTCGCGGCATCCTTCTTCGCCGCGAGCTTTTCGAGAGCCTTCGCGGGGTAGGGCGAGAGCAGGGCGCCCTTCTTGGCGCCTGCCTTGATCTCCAGGTGGTTCCAAAGGAGGATTTCCTGGTTGATCGGGCTGCCGGAGAGCTTGTCCAGCCTGTCCAGGACGGAAAGGTATCTCTCGGAGTAGACGCCCCACTCCAGCTCGGCCCAGCGTGTCCTGAGGGCGGGGATGGTGTCCTCCTTCCATTCGGGAGTCTCCCAGCACCTGACGCCCAGCATCGCAAGCTGTTCAAGGTATGCGGGGTCAAACTGCCCGCGGACAACCACGCCCTCCGCCTTGTCCTTCATCGCCTTCCTGACGAATGCGTCCACGCCTTCCAGGTTTCTGGTGAAGCATCCGTAGTTGCCCTTGTTGGCGCGGGGCGAGAGCCAGGCGGTGGTCAGGGCGAACTTCTTCTCGGTGTTCTTGACGAGCTTCGTCTTGAGTTCGTTGCCCGGGTCCTCCCAGTCGATGACAATCCTGGAGGCGAATGTGGCGTCCTTGAGGAGTTTCTCCAGGTCTGCGCCAAGGAGTTTTTCGCCCTGGAGGAGCTGGTCGCTGTACAGGACGACCTTTCCGACGCCCTTGCCGGTGAGATATCCGACAATCCACTGCAGGAATTGCGCGAAGAGCTTCGCGTGGGTGGACTTGCGGCACTTGGCGCATTGGCACCATACCGACTCGGGGGCTCCGTCTTCGGCATGGGGATGGATGTCGGAGAGGTCGTCGAACCCCAGATGGAAGTATTCCACGCCGTCGGGGAAGTGCATTTCAAGGAACGCGCCTAGGAATTCCTCGAGTGCGTCCCTGGCGGCGTTTGAGGAGAGGCAGAGTCCGTATCCGGTGGGCTTGCCCTTTTCGTTGCAGGCGGAGAGCGCCGGAATCAGCCTCGGCAGAAGCGTCGAGCGGCCAAATAGGTTCATGGCGGGGAAGATGGTGATGCCGCGCTCCCGACCGTATGTCAGCACGTCCGCAAATTCATTGTTCTCCGCAAGGACAGGGGCGACCTCCCGGTCGTACCAGCGGTCGTACTTGACATTGTAGTAGCGAAGACGGCTCTTCGAGACGGGATCCCCCGGCAACGGCTCCTCGTGAATCGCGCTCATCAGAAACTCGCAGGGGCGGTTCGTCTGGTAGGCACGTACGTCGGGACGGCAGTCGTAGACGCCGATGCCGCAAAGATTCAGGTGCATCGCGCTCATGTAGTCCAGTGCCTGGAACCATTCGGCAGTGCTCATCCGCTCGGTGCCCCAGTCGGCGTCCATGACCATTCCGCGCAACGGAACCACCGGCCAGTCGCGAATCACCAGGTTCGGCACCGCACGCCCCTTGAACATCATGTTGAAGAGGAGGGAGAGCGTCTGCGCCGCCCAGACCGTGCCGGCCTGATAGGGGGTGCGGATGAATACCTCGCTTCCCTTGATTTCCAGCTCGTAGAAGTCGTGGCGGAGCTCCGATGGAATCCTCGAAAGGTCAAAGGCGTCAGGCCCAAGCACCTGCGCGTCAACGACATACTTCTTCTTGTTCGCGACGACGCGCACGCCCCCCATCGTCAAAATCGAACGCAGGGCCTTGCGTTGGATCGGGAGGACGTTGCTTGTGGAGAGACGGACATCCATCGCCAGTTCGCTGATGCCTTCTCCTAGTATCACTTCCTTGGGCTGGGGAAACAGTTCGGAAATCTCAAAGCGACGGCTTGTGGCCATTCTTACGCATCTCCACAAATGGGTGTATAATACAAAACGCGACGAAAAGGGGCGCCCCTGCCTGGAATAGGCATCCCTGGCAGGGCGCAAAATAACGAGTCATAATATAAACGCCCAAGCAAAGTACGCTGGATTTTCCTGTTTTATGGCGCTGGGCGCCGGAATGCGGCACGGAATGGAGGAATAGATGACGCTGGCCATTGCCACTGGATACGGGCTTTCAGACGCCCGCGCCGATTGCCCGCGTTTTGCGGAGGACTCCAACAAGTATTCCCGTGGGAAGCTTGTGGTGGCGGGAGGGTCGCGCCGCTACCCGGGCGCGCCGTTGCTTGCGGGATGCGCCGGGCTTTACGCCGGCGTGGGGCTCGTGGTGGTCTGCGTCCCATCCTCGGCGGAGATTCTCTCCACGATTCCCAAGTCGTTGATTCTTCGCCGGATTGAGTCTTTCTCGGAGGCGGGCGTCTTCGATGGCGGAAGCATCGCGCCATGGAAAAACGAGCTTTCGAAGGCGAAGGCGATTGTCCTGGGGCCGGGAATGGATTCGCGGCCGGAACTGGACGGGTTCCTGGCGGAGGCGCTGGCCGTGCCATTGCCAAAGGTGGTGGACGCGGATGCGCTGAACAGAATCGCGGACTGCCCCGCGCTCCTGCCGTCACGGAATCTTTGCGGGACGATGGTGCTGACTCCGCACGAAGGGGAGGCCGCGCGCCTTGAGCATGCCTTCGGAATCCCCTCCGGGGGCGCCTCGCGGGAGGAGAGGGCGGCCGCCCTAAGCCGTGCCACCGGATGCGTCGTCCTGCTGAAGGGGGCGGGCACGCTTGTCGCGGAGCCAGGGGGCTCCCTGACAGTCAACACCTCCGGCAACCCGCGCCTTGCCACCGCGGGCACGGGGGATGTCCTCTCAGGCGTGATAGGCGCACTCCTTGCCAACGGCCTTGCGGCGCCAGCCGCGGCCCGCCTGGGAGCATTCCTACACGGGCTTGCCGCAGACAGGACGGAGTGCTTCATCGCAGACGATTTGCCCCGCGCCGTGGCGAAGATAATTGCCACAGAATTATATTGAGGACGTTCTTCAGGGAAATTCCAACAGTCAAACAGGTTTCAAGAGTCATCATGAAAAAGAATACGTTCATTGTTTTTGCATTCGCCGCCCTTCTCGCACTGTGCGCATCCTGCGTGCAGCCCCAGTATCTGCAAAGCTCCCCCAACGCATCCATCAGCAATGAGAAGTATGCAAGGCTCTCGGGGACATATTCCGCCAATCTGGGATGCAGCCTCTTTGAGGCGGACAAGGCGGTGCGGGCGGCCGCGCCTACGCTGAATCTCCACGAACTCTCCAGGGAAAACAGAATCTCCTCCATCCACTACGAATACAAGGATGTCTATGACACGAGGGTGACGGTCCGCCTGGACGCCGACCCCAATGGCCAGGCTGTGATATCAATCAAGTTCGCCAAGACGGGAGACAAGGAGTTCTCCCAGAAATTCCTCGCCGCCATTGACGAGGCGCTGCTCGGGAAGTAGTCCGGGTCTGCCCGTAAGTCACTCGTGTTGACAGCAGGAAGCCGTGACAGGCGCACACAGGCGTGCCGGTCACGGCTTCTCTTTTTTTGCGGAATCGCCAGGGCGGATTCCGCCTTGACGGTCGATTCATTTCATACGCGGAATGCTTCCTGGGATGCGTCCGCCGGCATTCTCCAGTCGCCCCTGGGTGAGAGGGCGATGGTTCCGACCTTCGGGCCGTCGGGCATTGCATTGCGCTTGAACTGCTGCGAGAAGAACCTTCGGTAGAAGAGTTGCAGTGTCGAGGCAATCTCCTCCCTGGAATAGAGGCCGCCGAATGCGGAATGCGCGAGTTCCAGGATGTTTTGCGGGGTTTCCCCGTATTTCAGGAAGAAATAGAGGAAGAAGTCGTGCAGGTCGTATTTCCCGATGATGGCCTCGGTGTGTTGCGCACCTGGCAGCAGCTCCGGTGAGACAGGGGTTTCGTTCACGTCGACCAGCCGTTTGGCGAGCTCGGGGGCGCATCCTCTCGCCACGTATTCGACCATGAACCGTATCAGCGTCTTGGGAACCCCGCAGTTTACGCAGTACATGGACATGTGGTCCCCGTTGAAGGTGCTCCACCCAAGGGCGATTTCGGAGAGGTCCCCCGTGCCTACAAGGAGTCCGTGTTCCTGGTTTGCCAGGTCCATGAGTATCTGGGTGCGCTCCCGCGCCTGGGCGTTTTCATAGACCACGTCCTGGAGTCCAGGGGCGTGGCCGATGTCCTGGAAGTGTCCTTCGACTGCCCTGGCGATTGGGATTTCCCGCAGTTCCGCGCCGATAAGTTCCGCAATCGCGGCCGCGTTGTTCCTGGTGCGGCTGGTGGTCCCCATGCCTGGCATTGTGACTGCCAGGATGAAGTCACGCCCGCGGCCGAGCATTTCGCAGCATCGGTCGCAGACCAGCAGCGCAAGGGTGGAGTCAAGACCGCCGGAGATGCCGATGACAAGGCGCCTTGCGGAGGTGTGCTCCACGCGACGCGCAAGCCCCGACGCCTGGATTGAGAAGATCTCCTCGCATCGGGCGTCACGCTCGGGGGAGCCCTCCGGGACGAAGGGGTGGCGAGGCAGGGAGAGACCATCGGGGGACGAGGCCTGGGGCATCGGCGAGATGTCGACGACGCAGGGCGGCTCCCAGTCGGGACGGACGTCGTTGAAGGAGGTCCATGAACGGCGCTGCGCGTCAAGCCACCGGGGCACGAAGTCCATGGGGACAAGTTGGGGCTTGCGGGAGAAACGCTCGCTCTCCGAACAGCACCTCCCATTGAGGGCGCAGACGGCATGGCCGCTGAATACCAGGTCGGAGGTGGATTCGTAGACGCCCGCCCCAGCCAGGATATACGCCGCGCAGAGGCGGGCGCTCTGGCTTGTGACAAGCATCTTCCGGTATTCCGCCTTGGAGACGAGCTCCGGGCCGGCCGAGATGTTCACGACAAGCTGCGCGCCATTGAGCGCCATCCTGTTCGAGGGAGGCTCCACGACCCAGAGGTCCTCGCAGATTTCGACTCCGAAGCGGAAGCCGTCCTTCGCCTGGTAGATGATTCCCGGTTCGAAGGGAACTTCCCTGTCCTGGAAGAGATATGGCGCGCCATCGCATTCAGATGCAGGGCGGAAATGCCTCTTTTCGTAGAATTCGCGGTATTCAGGCAGGTAGCTTTTCACCGTGAGCCCAAGCAGCTCGCCATTCTGCATGACTGCTGCGCAATTGAAAAGCCTCGTCCCCTTGAGGATGGGGACTCCCGCGATGAGAATGGCGCCGTTTCCCTCGCGTGTGGTCTCGCACAGCCTGGCCAGCGCGTCAAGGGACGCGTCCAGAAGCGCACGCTGCTCGAAGAGGTCGCCGCAGCTGTAGCCGGTAACCGCCAGTTCCGGAAAGGCCACAAGGGACGCGCCCGCGCTGCAGGCGTCAAGATACATCTCACGCATGACGAGGGCGTTAGATGATGGATCGCCTAGATGAAGGGGCGGAACGGCCGCAAATACTCTGTAGATGCCGTCGATGGACATGTGAATGGGCTCCTGTGGTGAAAATGCTCGGCAAACAGCACGCATACTATAAATCCGCCGCCAATGCACCACGACTGGCAATTCCGACAATGTGAAACGCCCTGTCCCGCATAATGCCCGTCCCCGCGGCGCCAGGCTTGACTGGAGAGGCCTCCAGCCCTTTTCCATGGGGCGGCGTCGCGGTTATGCGGTGGCTTTAATCCCGCTGCCCGACTCCCCACCGCCCACTCTACGGAAAATGCCCCGTCGGAGACAATCCGGCGGGGCATTATTGGGGGCACGAGTCAGTGCTTCAGCCTACTTGCTGTGGTACTTGGTGTGGAGCAGGTGGTGTGCCTTCTCCGAACCGGGTTCCCCGAGGAACTCCTCGTAGAGCTTCTTGATGTCGGGGTTGTTGTGCGACATGCGGAGCGGCTTGCTTGCGTCCTCGAGGTAGAGTCCGCGCATGCGCTTCTCGAGCAGCGTGCTGTCGCCGTGCGTGAAGGGCTGTCCGCCGCCGTTGATGCATCCGCCGGGGCACGCCATGATTTCGATTGCCTGGAAGCGGTTGGGCTCCTTGCGGACCATCTCCAGGATCTTGCGGGCATTTCCGAGGCCGGAGCAGACTGCCGCGTTGACAGTCAGGCCCGGGGCGATCTCGACCTTGGCCTCCTTGATGCCGTCAAGACCACGGACGGCGCGGAAGTTGATTGCGTCGCCGGTGAGGTCTTCGTTGGTGAGCACGGAACGAACCGAGCGCAGGGCCGCCTCGAGGACGCCGCCGGTGACGCCGAAGATATCCGCCGCGCCAGTGGACTGGCCCAGCGGGCTGTCGAACTGCTCGTCGTTCATATTGGCCAGGTTGACGCCGGCCTCGCGGAACATCCTGCACAGCTCGCGGGTGGTCAGGACGTAGTCGACGTCGCGGACGCCGTCATGCGAGAACTCGGGGCGCGCGGCCTCGTACTTCTTCGCCTGGCAAGGCATGACAGAGACGACGACCAGATCCTTCGGCGCTACTCCGATCTTTTCGGCGTAGTAGCTCTTTGCGATTGCGCCGAACATCTGCTGGGGAGACTTGCAGGAGGATGGGATGTGGAGCAGGTCGGGGAAGTTGGTCTCGATGAAGTTGATCCATCCCGGGCAGCAGCTTGTCAGAATCGGGAGATTCTTGTTGGCCTTGATGCGTTCGACCAGTTCGTGCCCCTCCTCCATGATTGTGAGGTCTGCGCCGAAGTTGGTGTCGAAGACCTTGTCGAATCCCAGGGCGCGGAGACCCGCGACCAGCTTGCCGGTGACAGGGGTTCCTGGCTCGAAGCCAAACTCCTGGCCGACTGCGACTCTGACTGCCGGGGCTGCCTGGACAATCACGGTCTTCGTCTTGTCGTTGATCGCGTTCCAGACCTTCTTCACATAGCTGATGCCGGTGATTGCGCCGACGGGGCATGCGTTGACGCACTGCCCGCAGAATGTGCAGGAGGTGTCCGCCAGCGGAATCATTGACGCGGTTCCGACCTTCGCGGAGAATCCGCGGCCGTAGCCGGTCAGGGTTCCGACGGTCTGGACCTTGTTGCAGACTGTCTCGCAGCGGCGGCACATGATGCACTTCGAGAGGTCGCGCATGATTGCCTCGCTGGAGTCGTCAACCGGGAACTTGTTGACCTCGCCCTGGAATTCGATGTCGCGGATGCCGAATTCGGCGGCCAGCTTCTGCAGTTCGCACTCCTGGTTCTTGGGGCAGGTGAGGCAGTCCTTCGGGTGGTCGGAGAGCATCAGCTCGAGGACGGTGCGGCGCGCGGTCAGGGCGCGCAGCGAGTTTGTCCAGACCTCGACGCGGTCGTTGGTGATCGGGGTCGCGCATGCGGGGACCAGGATTGGGCGCGGGCGGATGCCGGTGGCCTCAACGAGGCAGATGCGGCATGACGCTGGCTTGTTGGAGACACCGCATCCCAGGTCCTTGCAGTAGCAGAGGGTCGGGACATTGATGTTCAGCTTCTGGCAGGCTTCCAGAATCGTGGAGCCAGAGGGGACAGTCACCTTGGTTCCGTTAATCGTAACAGTTACGTCACTCATTGTATTATTCCCCCTTCTACTCCTTGACGATTGCTTTCTTGGGGCATCCCTCGATGCAGGCGCCGCACTTGATGCACCTCTTCGGGTCGATGAAGTGCTTCTGCTTGAGCTCTCCGGTGATGGCTCCGACGGGGCAGTTGCGCTTGCACTTGGTGCAGCCGATGCAGTCGTCGGTGATGGTGAGCACGTAGAGCTTCTGGCATGTGCCCGCGGGGCACTTCTTGTTGATGACGTGCGCCAGGTATTCGTCCTTGAAGTATCTCAGGGTGCTGAGGATGGGGTTGGGAGCCGTCTGGCCGAGTCCGCACAGTGCGGTGTCCTTGATGGTATTGGCGAGTCTTTCGAGTTCATCGAGTGTCTCCTCGGTGCCATTGCCATCGCAGATCTTCTCGAGCATTTCCAGCATTCTGCGGGTTCCGATGCGGCATGGGGTGCACTTTCCGCAGGATTCGTCCTTTGTGAATCCGAGGTAGAACTTTGCCATTGCGGGCATGCAGTCCTTGTCGGAGAGGACGATCATTCCTCCCGAACCCATCATCGAGCCGATTTTGGCGAGGTTGCCGTAGTCGATGGGGGTGTCCAGGTTTTCCTTGGTGATGCATCCGCCGGAGGGGCCGCCGGTCTGGACGGCCTTGAAGCCGTGGCCGCCGGAGATGCCGCCGCCGATGTCGTAGATGATTTCGCGGAGGGTGGTCCCCATGGGGACTTCGACCAGTCCGACGTTGTTGATCTGGCCGGCCAGCGCGAAGACCTTCGTGCCGGAGTTGCCGGAGACGGTCTTCTTCCAGTTCCCCTTCTCGTCGGTCTCAATCTGCCAGTTGCCAATCTTGGAGTACCAGGCCGCCCCCTTCTGGAGGATGACGGGAATCGAGGCGTAGGTCTCGACGTTGTTGACGTTGGTGGAGCATCCCCAGTAGCCGCCGCCGATGTTCGCGGGGAACGGGGGCTTCGTGGTGGGCTCGCCGCGCATGCCCTCCATCGAGTGGATCAGGGCAGTCTCCTCGCCGCAGACGAAGGCGCCCGCGCCAAGCTTGATCTCGATGTCGAAGTCGAAGCCGGTGCCGAGGATGTTCTTGCCAAGAAGGCCAATCTCGCGGGCCTCGTTGATTGCAATCTGGAGGCGGCTGACCGCAAGGGGGTATTCAGCGCGGATGTAGACGAGTCCGTGCTGGGCGCCGATGGCGTAGCCGCCGATGGCCATGGCCTCGACGATGCTGTTCGGGTCGCCTTCCATGATGGAACGGTCCATGAAGGCGCCGGGGTCGCCCTCGTCCGCATTGCAGACGATGTACTTTTCATCGGCCTGGGTGCCTGCCGCGATCTTCCACTTGAGTCCAGTGGGGAAGCCCGCGCCGCCGCGGCCGCAGATTCCGGAGTTGAGGACTTCCTGGATGACCTCTTCGCGGGTCATGTCGCAGAGGCACTTGGCAAGCGCCTGGTATCCTTCGCTGGCGATGTATTCGCGGATGTCCTCAGGGTCGATGAGGCCGCAGTTCCTGAGGGAGATGCGCTGCTGCTTCGCGTAGAACGACATCTTCGCGTAGTCGTGGATGCGCTCCTTCAGCATGGGCTCGACATAGAGCAGGCGCTCGACCAGCTGGTGTCCGACGACATGCTTCTCGACAATCTCCTTCGCGTCCTCGGGGGTCACCTGGACGTAGAAGACGTTGTCGGGCATGATCTTGACGATTGGCCCCTGCGCGCAGAAGCCGAAGCATCCGGTCTGGACCACCTTGACGTCCTGCGAGAGCCCCGCCTCCGCGATGGCGTCACGCAGATTCTGCATGAGTTCGCCGGAGTTGGACGCGTGGCATCCGGTTCCTCCGCAGCAGAGGAGCTCCTTCTTGGTGGAGTTGATGTCGTGTTCGCTCACGCAGCGGAGCGCGAGCATTCCCTTGCAGGCCTGGTAGGCCGCCAGAAGATCTTTCTTGCTTGTGATCCTTTCCATGGTCCTTTAGCCCTTTGCCTTGTATTCGTTGACAATCTGAACGGCCTTCGCGGGGGTCACCTTTCCGTAGACCTTGCCGTTGACGACCATGACGGGGGCCAGACCACAGGCGCCGACGCAGCGAAGCGCGCTGATGGAGAAGAGGCCGTCGGCCGAGGGGACGGTGTCCGCCTTGACGCCGATGACGCGCTCGAGTTCCTGGAGGACCCGCTCGGAACCCTTCACGTAGCAGGCGGTGCCCAGGCAGACGTCAATGCGGTACTTGCCCTTGGGCTCCGTGGTGAAGTAGTTGTAGAAGCTGACGACGCCGGAGACCTGCGCTTCGGTGAGGTAGAGCTTCTCGGCGACGTGTTCCTGGACCGCGCGCGGAAGATATCCGAAAATGTCCTGGGCTTTGTGCAGGACCTGGATCAGGCGGCCGCGACGACGCTCGTCATCGGCCACGATGCCCAGTCCGTCAATAAAGGCGTCGAGTTCGGCGAATTTCGCCTTTGCGCCCTCTGAGAGGTTGGTGCAGCAGCACATATATGAGGTTACCTTGGGTTGGGGGTGGAGGAAAAAACGGAGTCAAATCATCGTTTTTCTGGGGAACTATCCCTGGATATCCGAATGAATGGCCCTTGCAACGACCAAGGTGCCTTTGAGGGAACGCATGGGTCTCCGCGCAGCCACGCGAAGAGTATCCCGCTTTCACCGAATCAAGGAATTCGGGTAATATAGCAGGCAGGAAGGGCTTTGCCCGGAGGCGGCGGCCATTACTTCGGAGGATGGCGGGGCAGGGCGCCCCAATGGTATATTATCCATGACGGACGATTCCACCCCAGGCCGGCGGGCGGAACCCCGCCGTGGCAATCCGACGAGAAGGAGAAAGACAGCCTTGACCTCCCCAAGCCCCAATACGGAGAGACTGACCGCCGCATGCGTCCTGAGCATGGTCGGCGGATTTCTCGACATATACACATACCTGTACAGGGGAGGCGTCTTCGCAAACGCGGTGACGGGCAACATCGTCCTCCTGGGGCTGAACCTTGCGATGACGAACTGGGGCGCCTGCGGCAGGTACCTTCTCGCGATCTTCTTCTACGCCCTGGGTGTCTTCGCCTCAGGGGTCGTCCAGCACCGACTTGCCGACTCGCGCCGCGTGGTCTGGCACCAGGTTGTCCTCGCGCTGGAGATGCTCTGCCTGGCGACGGCGGCCTTCATCCCATACGGCGAGCTGGACTTCATCGTGAACGGCCTCATCTCATTCGTCTGCGCAATGCAGGCGCAGAGCTTCCGCCTGGTCCACGGGCTTCCCTTTGCCTCCACCATGTGCACCGGAAACCTGCGCAGCGGCACCCACGCGCTCTTCAACCACCTCGTCAAGAAGGAGGACGGGGAGCTCGGCAAGGCCTTCCACTACTACCTGGTCATTCTCTGCTTCATCGCCGGCGCGGTCGGAGGTGCGCTTCTGCTCAAGGAACTGGGCCCCTTCGCGCTCCTCGCCGCCCCCGCAGGGCTGCTGGTCGCACTGCTCCTCGTAAGCTCCAAAAGACAACTCGTCCTCTTCCGGAAGACGCTCTTCCCAAGGGAATAGACGGAAGCACGAGCGGAATGCGGTTCGCCATTCGACTTCTGGAGGATTGCCTGGCAGGCAGAGGGACGGCATTCCGGGCAATATCACATAACATGTTGCCATTCAGGATGTTATGACTTTTTTTGTTTCCGCTCTCCACGCCTCTTGCCTCAAAATTCGGTGGTTTTCACTCCATTGCACATAACCAAGCCGTCTTAAAGAAATGAGAATTCTTCTTTGCCTACTACTCTGCATGCTTGTCCTATGGACCACCAGTTGCAGCATGTTCCATTCCCCGAATCAGGTCGTGTTTGTCCAGTCCGAGCCATCGGGTGCGACAGTCCGTTGCAACAATGGCCTGAAATACAAGACTCCTGCGGCGATACCCGTCCCCCGCAACCGCCTTTTCTATGCGGAGGTTGTCCATGAGGGATACAAGCCCTCCTATATCACCAGCAGCACGCATGTCAGCACCACAGGCGTTTTGGATATCATAGGCGCATGCGTTTTCATCATTCCGATCATCGGCGTGGCGTTTCCAGGTTTCATGAGCCTGGATTCGACGTATTTCAACGTCGACATGGATCCGGCGCCCGACGGATTGTAACTGAATCAGCCAATTAGGACGGTTATAGTCGTACGTACCACACACACACTCAACTCTTTTTTCAAGCGATATGCGCATAGCTTTCTTTGACACGAAGCCGTATGACAGGGGTGCCTTCGAGGCCATTTCGGGGGAGTATCCCTTCAAAATCGACTACTTTGAGAGCCGTCTGACTCCCGCGACGGCGAAGCTTGCCGCCGACCACGAGGTCGTCTGCGCGTTTGTGAATGACGACCTTGGCGCGGAGACTGTGGGAATTCTTGCCTCTCTCGGGGTTCGTCTTTTGGCGTTGCGCTGCGCCGGATTCAACAACGTCGACCTTGCGGCCGCCTGTGGCCGCATGCAGGTCGTGCGCGTCCCGAAGTATTCCCCGTATGCGGTTGCCGAGTTTGCGCTGTCGTTGCTGCTTTGCCTGAACAGGAAGCTTCACCGGGCGTACAACAGAGTCCGCGAGGGCAACTTCGCCCTTTCCGGGCTTCAGGGGATGGACATACACGGGAAGTGCGTCGGCGTCGTCGGCACCGGCAAGATTGGCGAGATATTCGCGCGTCTGATGAATGGCTTTGGCGTCAGGCTGCTGCTTTCGGACCCCTATCCCAACGGCAAGCTTGCAGAGGAACTCCACGCGGAATACGTCCCCCTGGAGAGACTCTACCGCGAAAGCGACATCATTTCGCTGCACTGCCCGCTGACTCCCGAGAATACCCACATGATTGACGCAAGGGCGATTGACGCGATGAAGGACGGTGTCATCCTCATCAACACGAGCCGCGGGCGCCTTGTGGACACCCCGGCGCTGATCGAGGGGTTGAAGTCGGGGCACGTCCGCGCCGCGGGGCTGGATGTCTACGAGGAGGAGGCCGGATACTTCTTCGAGGACCGTTCCGACAGGGTGATTTCCGACGACGTGCTGGCGCGCCTCATGGCGATTCCGACGGTTCTGCTTACCTCGCACCAGGCATTTCTCACGACCGAGGCGCTGGAGAATATCGCCCGGACGACACTCGACAATGTCCTGGAATTCTCTGAAGGCCGCCCTTTGACGAACGGGATATGCTCCGGATGCGTCCGCAAGGACTGCCCCTCCTCCGGCAAGTGACGAAGAGCCGCGGAGCCCTCGCCGGGCAAGCCGCTGCGCCCGCCCTTGACCCTGCAAGCCGGGGGCGACCCAGGCGAAGCCACTCCTCCCCCGAAGAGGGTTTTGCCCTCAAATACGTCCCATCCCTCATAGCAGAAACGTGAATGGGTTTTACAATATGGGGGTAGTCCGTCTGTTCGTCTGGATTTCACTGGTGTTTTCCTATTTAACACTTTTTTGTTCCATACATGTCGAAGCCCTATTTTTCCCGAATACTTTTGAAGATCAGCGGCGAGGCGCTTGGCGGCGACCATGGTGGCCTTGACGCGTCGGCGATTTTCCGCAGTGCGCAGCTGATCGAGGAGTCCGTCCGAAGCGGCGTCCAGACGGCCGTGATCATTGGTGCAGGCAATCTTTTCCGCGGGCTTGAGGGCAGCCGCCAGGGAATGGAACGCATTGGCGGGGACTACGCCGGAATGCTGGCGACCTGCATGAATGCGCTTGTCATGCGCGACGCGTTGCAGAAGCTCGGACTGAAGGCCGAAATCCAGTCGTCGCTGCCGATTGCCGGAGTGCTTCCCCCCTTCGACTACAGGGAGGCACAGCGTATGCTGGACGAGGGGACGGTTGTCCTCTTCTCCGCAGGAACCGGGCATCCCTTCTTCTCGACGGACACCACCGCCGCGCTGCGCGCGCTCGAGGTCAAGGCCGAGGCAGTCTTCAAGGCCACAAAGGTCGACGGCATCTACACGGCGGACCCCGTCACAAATCCCGATGCAACGAGATTCCAGCGCCTTACCTACGACGAGGCATTGAGCCGCCATCTCAAGGTGATGGACTCCAATGCCTTTGCGCTCTGCCAGGACAACGGCCTTTCGACGGTTGTCTTCAAGGCGTCCCAGCCAGGGGTCCTGAAGGAGGCTCTTGCGGGGAACTTCGAGCACGCCACCCTAGTCACAGTCTAGTCCGTGCCGCACTCCCGGAAGCGGGAGCGGCCCATTGTAATCGAGAGAATAAGCAAACAGGTTCCAACACACGACAGACCAAGGAGATACACGAATGCCAACTGCCGCAGAAATCATGGAGACCACCCAGACCGCGATGAACAATACCGTCGACGCACTGAAGAGGCGTTTTGACTCCGTGCGCACAGGCAAGGCCTCCCCCGCGCTCGTCGAGGGCGTCATGGTTGACTACTACGGTTCCCAGACCCGCCTGAAGGACATCGCGGCCATCAGCGCCCCCGAGCCGCGCCTTCTGAAGATCCAGCCCTGGGACATCAATGCCGTAAACGCCATCCAGAAGGCGATCCAGGCCAGTGGACTTGGCATCACTCCCGTGACCGACGGCAAGGTGATTCGCCTTCCCATCCCCGAACTCTCCGAGGAGCGCCGCAACGACATGACGAAGCAGGTCAAGAAGTTCGCCGAGGAGTCCCGTGTCGAAATCCGCAACGCGCGCCGCGACGCCAACGAGGCAATCAAGGAAGCGAAGAAGAAGTCCGAGATTACCGAAGACGAGCAGAAGAGCCAGATTGACCAGATCCAGAAGCTGACCGACAAAATGATTGAGAAGGTCGACGCCATCCTCGCGGAGAAGCAGGCCGAACTCATGGCCGTCTAACGGCGGAGCGACAACCGGCAAAACGACGGCATCGTCCATCCCCCGTGCATGGACGGTGCCGACTTCGTCCCCTTCATTAAATAGTATCTGTCCCCTAAACCACGTAAATAAATAGTTATTCAATGGCGAACAGACTTGCCTCCGCTCTCCTGACCATCCTCTGCCTGGCGTCCTTGGCGACAGGGCTTCGCGCCCAGACCACGGGGTCGGTGACCAAGACCGTCCAGGGCAACCCGACCCTGGGCATCACCAGCTTTTCCGGCGACGCGTCCGCCCGGGGGATTCTTGAGACGATGCTTGTGCGTTGCGACTGGTTCCAGGTGGTGAAGGACTCCTCGGCGGACCGCGCCCAGGCGCGTCTGGATGTGACTGCCTCGGCCAACGCGTATCTTGTGCAGGCACGCATTTCAGGGGCGCAGGAGCGAATCGTCCGCGTAAACGCCTCCGGCAGCGACTGGCATGACGCGGCGGCGAAGGCGGTGGACTCGCTGCTCGCCGAACTCTTCGGGGTGCCCGCCCTCTGCACACGCCCAATCGCGTATGTGAAGACGGACGCCGGCGGGAGGAAGGAGGTCTTCACCATTCGCATCGACGGCAGCGGCCAGAAGCGCCTCACCCACAACAACGCGCTCTCAACCGAGCCGGCGTGGGGACATTCGGGGGCGCTTGTCTATACCCTCAACCAGAACAACGCCCTCAAGATTGTGCTCGTGGACCTGAAAAACAACCGTCAGCGGACGATTTCCAGCTCAAGGGGGCTCAATGCCTCGGCTGCGCTTTCACGTGACGGGCGGTATGTTGCGCTGCCCCTGTCCCTGGGCAAGCAGGTCGACCTCTATCTCCTGGACCTCAAGGAGGGGCGCCGCACGCGCCTTACCCAGGACCGCGACGTGGAATCCTCCCCCGCCTTCAGCCCGGACGGGGCGCAGATCTGCTTCGTGTCGGACCGCACCGGCCGCCCGCAGCTCTACCTGATTTCGACCTCAGGCGGAGACGCGCGCCGCCTGACCAAGGGTGCCTCGGAGTGCGTCTCCCCGGACTGGTCCCCGAAGTCCAACAAGCTGTGCTACTCGACACGCGTGAACGGCCAGTATGTGGTGGCTGTCATGGATCCGTCGAATCCCCAGGGAGGACATGAGATTGTGACCGACGCGGCAGGCAACTGGGAGGCTCCCAGCTGGGCGCCTGACGGACGGCATATCGTGTGCACACGAGCCACTGGCGGAAAACAGGACCTCTATATGGTTGACACGCTCCTCCATACCTTCCAGCCACTGACAAGGGGCGCAAGACTCTCGCTGCCTGCATGGGCACCCGCAAAATAACGGGATGCCTTCTTCAAAGACAATTCGCAAGATGGAAGAAAAGGACGAAAAACTGAAGAAGCCGGACGAAAAGAAGCAGGCGGAGGAGAAGGGAGGACGGGACCCGGGAGACTTTCTCACGGAACTACTGGACAAGCTGGACGGCATCGGATTCAGGCCCGTTGGCGTGAATACAGGCGCCCCGGCACCGGAGGAACCCCCGCAACCCAAAACCGACCCGCTTGAACTCGTGAAGAAGTTCTCCTTCAAGCCAAGGGAGATACGAGACTACCTCGACCGGTATGTCATCAGCCAGGGGGAGGCGAAGAAGGTGCTCGCTACGGCTGTCTGCGACCACTACAACCATGTGCGCCGGGCCATCGAGAATCCAGAGGTCGCACGCAAGGACTACGCCAAGTCGAATGTCCTCATGATCGGCCCCACGGGAGTCGGCAAGACTTACCTGATGAGGTGCATCGCAAGGCTCATCGGAGTCCCCTTCGTAAAGGCGGACGCGACGAAGTTCTCCGAGACCGGATACGTTGGCTATGACGTCGAGGACATTGTCCGGGACCTCGTCAAGGCCGCAAACGGGGACGCGACGCTCGCACAATACGGAATCGTATACATCGACGAGATTGACAAGCTGGCCGGACGCGCCGGCGACGGCCAGAAGGACGTGTCGGGCCGCGGAGTCCAGGTGAATCTCCTGAAGATGCTGGAGGATTCGGACGTGAGGGTCATTGCGCAGAATGACATGATGGGGCAGATGCAGGCGATGATGGATTTGCAGCAGCGCGGAAAACGCCCCCCCTCAACCATTTCGACGAAATACATCCTCTTCATCGTGTCGGGCGCATTTGACAAGCTGGACGAACTGGTCCGGCGCCGCCTCGGCTCCACCGTGATTGGCTTCCACTACGGGGACGAGGGGCAGGGCTCTTCTGAGTCCGACGAAGGAGCGGAGCTTCTCAAGCACGTGCAGACCGGCGACCTGGTGAAGTATGGCTTCGAACCGGAGTTCGTGGGGCGTTTCCCCGTGCGGGTGGTCCTGGACGAACTGGGGGTTCCCGAATTGGAGAAGATTCTGACGACTGCCGAAAACGGCATCTGGGAGCAGTATGTCGAGACGATGGCGGGATATGGAATCGAGTTGACTGCCGACGGGGACGCGCTCCGGCATGTGGCCGAAGCGGCAGTGCGGGAGAAGACAGGCGCCCGCGGCCTCCTGACTGTCCTGGAGCATTTCTTCCGCGACTTCAAGTTCGAGCTTCCCGGCACGGGAGCCAAGGAGCTTTGCCTGACTTCGGAGATGTTCATGCATCCGCAGGAGGCTCTCGCCCATATCCTCGATGAGAACCGGGAGGCCGCCCTCAAGCTCTCATACGGCGAGGTGGCCGCCTTCTCCGACCGCTTCTTCGAGCAGACCGGGTTCCGCCTGGAGTTTTCCCCCGAGGCCACCGCCAGGCTTGTCAACCAGGCAGCCGCCGAGGGAAAGACAGTCCGCGGATACTGCGAGAGCCAGTTCAAGGATTTCGAGTACGGCCTGAAGCTTGTGGTGAAGAACAATCCCGACGTGAAGAGCTTCCGCCTGGATGAGCAGGACGTGGAGTCTCCCCAGCAGACTCTCACAAGCTGGATAAAGAAGAGCTACGAGGGGAAATAGGCGATGAAGGAACGCAGGGTGGCAGTCGAGAACAACCGGGGAATCCACCTGCGGCCAAGCGGAATCATCGCCCAGGCCCTCAGGGGCTACACTGGCACCGCAAGGGTGGTCACCCCAGACGGGACGGTCAATACAATCACCGCATCACCCCTCTCGGTCATGGCGCTCTCCCTTGCAAAGGACGCCGTGGTCACAGTCCAGGTCGAAGGACCCGACGAGGAGAAAATGCTCGACACTCTCTGCACGCTCTTCGCACGAAAGTACGAATATGGCAAGTAGAGGGTAGGGAGAAGAAAGTAGGGAAGAGTGCTTGGCTGGCGCGCGTGGGCGCGCCCCGCACGGCACTTCTGCCGCGCGGACCCATAAGCGCCTCCGGCGCATGTGTTCTCGATGTCAGCCCACTGCAAAGTGTCCACGCACTCCCCTCTCCTCCCTACCCTCTACCCGACGGAAGCCCACTGCAAAGTGTCCACGCACTCCCCTCTCCCCTCTTCTCCCTACCCTCTCCCTGACGGAAGCCCACTGCATAGTGTCCACGCACTACTCTCTCCCCTCTTCTCCCTACCCTCTACTCCATAAATGCGCTTCCTGACAGCCATTTCCTTTGTGATATTCGCTCTGGCGTTTTTCCTGTTGCCATCGGGTGTCGAGGAACGCCTGTCCCGCCTTGGCCGCCTCTTCGTCTCACCGGCGGAGGAATTTGGTGCAGTGTCACAACGTGTTGCGCGAGAAGCACTTGGTGGTCTGCCTGAGGGAATGACGGTCGAGGAGCGCGATGAATTGCTCTCAGAGCTGGCCCGTGTGAAGAACGAGTTGTCGGTGCGCGATGCTTCCGAGGAGTCGTTGCGTGCGGAGAACCGTCAGCTCCAGCGGCTGTTGCGCCATGTCCGCCAGCCCCGGGATTATTCCCTTGTCGTGGCGGAGGTGGTTGGCCGCGGGGTTCTGTTTGGCCGCAGCGAGTCCCTTGTCATCGACCGTGGCGCAACTGACGGCATTCTCGCTGGACAGGCCGTGATGACAATTGACGGCGTGGTCGGCGTGGTTGTGGATTCGACTCCACGCCAGGCGACGGTGCGCCTTTACACCTCCAGGAGTTTTTCGCTGGCGGCCGAGGTGCCGGCCAAGCGGACGAGCGGGATTCTCGAAAACAGGGAGGGGAGGGTGATGCTGACGATGCCGATGGGGGATGCCTTCGACTCCCTCCTGCCAGGCGAAACCCTGTGCACAAGCGACCTGGGAAGCGACATGATGCAGCCCGGACTCAATATCGGCGTCATCGAATCCAAGGAACGCCAGGCTGACGACGTCCCCGCGTACGTGGTTCGTCCAGCGGCTTCCACAGGCGATATCCGGTATGTGATGGTGGCGATTCGGGGGAAGCGCTGACACCGATGTTCTTCAAGATATCCGATCCCAATGCCCGTTCACTAATCGAGGTGGAGGTGACTCTTCATCCCGAGGCGATTCGCGACGCACTGACCGCCCGCACCGGGTGTCTTTGGGGGATGGTCTGGCTTGCTGGATATCTGGCATTGCTCTACCTTTCGCTGGGCTACGAACTTGCCAGCCACAGATTCTTCCCTGAACTCGGCTTTCATCCGGTGCCGTTGATGCTGGCATATCTGGCATTGCGCGGCGGGATGGCAGTGCCGATGGCGCTGTCGCTCGTCTGCGGGCTTTTACTTGATTCAGGCTGGCGGATGCCGCTTGGCGTCAACGCCCTGATTCTGGTGCTTTCGACTTCGGCGGTTGCGCTTGTCTCCCACGAGGTCAAGGGGTTCCCCTGGCGAAAGGGGTGGCTCGCATCCGCACTCGCGGGAGGGCTTGGCAACCTTATATTCACTCTTTGCCGCGAATTTGTCATCTGGGAGAACCTTTCGCGCATTCTCCTGACCGTCGGCGTCAGCACCCTGCTGGCTGCCGTGGCGTATATGCCGGCCATCTCCGCCGCCTTCGATTTCGTCAAGGGAGGCAGGAGATACCGCAACATCCCAATGGCAATCGACCCGGAGCCCCAGGACAGTGGCGGCTCCGGCGCATGAGGGCGCCCTCCCACGCCTACGCCTTCCTGAAATCCCAAACGCAACCCCTGCCGAACCGTGTCTCCTCTAGCAATCAAACTCCTCCTTCTCCTGATCTTCGCCGCGGTAATGGTGGGAGTCGGAATCTACTGCCACCGCCATTCCACTGACGTGCAGGGCTTTGTCCTGGGCGGCCGCTCCGTCGGCCCCTGGCTTACCGCGTTCGCCTACGGGACAAGCTACTTCTCGGCAGTCGTCTTTGTCGGCTACGCGGGACAGTTCGGCTGGAAATACGGAATCGCCTCCACATGGGCCGGCATTGGCAACGCCTTCATCGGCTCCCTCATGGCATGGTCAATCCTCGGCCGCCGCACCCGCGTCATGAGCCAGCACCTGGATTCCGCCACAATGCCACAGTTCTTCGGGGTCCGCTTCGGCAGCCCGGCGCTGAAACTCGGTGCTTCCGCAATCATCTTCGTCTTTCTAATCCCGTATACGGCCTCCCTCTACAACGGACTCTCCAGGCTCTTCGGAATGGGATTCAACATCGACTACTCGGTCTGCATCGTCCTGATGGCGGCGCTGACTGCGGTCTACGTGGTCGTCGGCGGATACATGGCGACTGCAATCAACGACTTCATCCAGGGAATCATCATGCTCTTCGGGATTGTGGCAATCATCGCCGCCGTCCTGGTGAGCCAGGGCGGCCTTCAGGCATCCCTGGCAAAACTCGCGGCAGCCACCGATCCGCAGACGCCCGCCATCGCCGGAGTGGTCAACGAGGCCACCCCGGGAATCTTCATCTCGTTCCTCGGACCGGACCCGCTGAACCTCCTCTTCGTGGTGCTGCTGACTTCGCTCGGAACATGGGGGCTGCCACAGATGGTCCAGAAGTTCTACGCAATCACAGACGAGGGAGCCATCCACAAGGGGACTGTCATCTCGACCGTCTTCGCGCTTGTGGTCGCAGGGGGATGCTACTTCCTCGGAGGCTTTGGACGGGTCTTCGCCGACAGGATAGACATCGCGGCAAACGGGTACGATTCAATTGTGCCGACAATGCTGGAAAACCTCAGCCCGTCGCTGATTGCGCTTGCAGTCATCCTGGTGCTGGCCGCATCCATGTCCACGCTGTCGTCCCTCGTCCTGGCATCCAGCTCGACGATGGCCATCGATTTCATCAACGGCTGCGTCATGAAGGACAAGATGAATGTGCGGCAGCAGCTTCTCACAATCCGCCTCCTCGTAGTCGTCTTCATCATCATTTCCGCGGCGATCGCCCTTGCCCAGTACAACAGCAAGGTCACCTTCATCGCGCAGCTCATGGGCATCTCCTGGGGAGCCCTGGCAGGTTCCTTCCTGGCACCATTCCTCTACTCGCTCTACTGGAAGCGCACCACAAAAGCCGCATGCTGGGTCTGCTTCGCCTCGGGAACCCTCGTCATGGTTGCGGACATGGTCCCCGCGACACGCGCAATGCTCCCGGCAATCATGCAGTCACCCATCAACTGCGGGGTCATCGCAATGCTGGCGGGGCTCGTCATCGTCCCGGTCGTAAGCATCTTCACACGCGCCCCCGAAAAGGCGGAAGTCGACAGAATCTTCTCGTGCTACGACAGAAAGGTGGTTGTTTCCGTGAAGACGGCAATCGAAAACTGCGAGGCCGCAAAGTAGTGCGAAAGACAGGAAGACCGGTTTTTGCATCTCCCCGTCCCCCAAATGAGGACAACACTCATGCGGGAAAAGGAAAAAACTGGATGTTTGGTAGTTCATAACATCTTTATTTCAAACATGTTATGAATTACCTTCCCGTTTCTGTCCCCACCTGCCTGCTCAGATAACACACCAGCCACGTCTTCACTCCCGTTTTTCTCGCTACTGGAATCAACAGCCCACGGCGGTCTTTTTTCTCTTGTCATCCCCTTGTTTTTTCGTACAATGATACTGGGAACAGTCAATAATCCCTGTATTTGTGTTCCGTCAAACAAACATCCCAACCCAACGCCAGAGAAGCAAAAAACATGAAGAAGTCGTTCACCCTTATAGAATTGCTTGTCGTGATTGCGATCATCGCAATCCTGGCCGCCATGCTGCTGCCCGCCTTGAGCAAGGCCCGTGAGAAGGCACGCCAGATCAGCTGCGTCAACAACCTGAAGCAGATGGGTCTCTACCACGCGATCTACATGACCGACAACGAGGACTACTTCATCTCCTCGTTCCCGCGCAGTGCAGTCGCCAACAACAGCATCCTGCCATGGCCCGTCTATCTTGCGCTCGAGCACAATGCCGGCGAGAAGCTATTCACCTGCCCGTCCTGCAACATCTCCCTGGCCGAGGACATTGCAAAGACCCGCGCCGACCTGACGTACTACCTCGACAACCAGGCCGAAATCTGGAAGAAGTTCTCCTACGGCGTGAACTTCGCAACCTGCGGTCTCTGGCAGGACAGCTGGTCCACTGACAAGCGCGTCGCGGTGAAGCTCTCCCAGTTCTCCAACAAGAACGGCTCCCCCAGCGCGGCAATCTGGGCGGCAGACTCCACCCCCGTCGCACTTGATCCCGATAGAATCCTCAGCGACCACACATTCTCCGTCGGAACCACCACCACCATCATCACCTATCCCAAGAGCGGCGGCTGGTATCCTGTCCGCATCGCACATGGCGAGATGGCAAACGTGGTTGCGCTTGACTCCCATGTCGAAAGCCTCCGCAGGGAACAGCTCGAAATGGAGACCCACTCCAAGGACGAGCGGAACATTGAACGCTGGAACCCCGCCTACACTGACGCGGGCGAGTACAAGGACTACAGCAAGTAATACCTGAAGCAAACAGAAAAGGCTCCTGCGTCGCCGCCAGCGAGGCAGGAGTTTTTTTCGTTTCAGGAGAGAGAAGGGATAGGGGTGCAGGCCGGAGGGTGGTTGTTGCATAACAGCCCTACCTGTGTTATGTTATGTATTGCTGTCAGGTTCTCTCCCCTCTGCCATCGTGCTCCCTTTTAAAGGAAACTTGTCATCTGTTTGTTTTTTTCACATAATGGTGTTGGGGATAGCTGAACCCTATGTACGCGTTCCGTCAACAATCCAACTCAACATTGGAGGAATAAGCAAAATGAAGAAGTCGTTTACCCTCATAGAATTGCTGGTCGTGATTGCGATCATCGCAATCCTGGCCGCCATGCTGCTTCCCGCCTTGAGCAAGGCCCGTGAGAAGGCCCGCCAGATCAGCTGCGTCAACAACCTGAAGCAGATTGGTCTCTACCACGCGATCTACATGACCGACAACGAGGACTACTTCCTCTCCTCGTTCGCGAGCCAGGTGAAGGTCGGGACGGCCACCGTCTATGTCCCATGGGCGGTCTATCTTGCTCTCGAGCACAATGCGGGCGAGAAGCTCTTCACCTGCCCGTCCTGCAACATCTCCCTGGCCGAGGACATCGCAAAGACACGATCCGACCTGACATACTACATCACAAACGAGGAGGCGATCGGGCAGAAATTCTCCTACGGCGTGAACTTCGCGACCGCAGGACATTACCAGTGGTCTCAGGCTGAAGACAAGCGCATTGCAGTGAAGCTCTCCCAGTTCTCCAACAAGAACGGCTCCCCCAGCGCGGCAATCTGGGCCGCGGACTCCACGCCCAAGTCGCTTGATCCTGACATCATCCTCAGCAACAAGACATTCTACGTCGGGCCGACCACCTATCCCAGGTCAACCGCATGCTGGTATCCTGTCCGCATTGCACACGGCGAGATGGCAAACGTCCTCATGTTCGACTCCCATGTCGAGAGCCTCCGCAAGGAACAGCTCGACATGGCCAGCTATCACAAGGACGAGCGGAATCTCGACCACTGGAATCCCGCATACGTCGACAAGGATGGCGAGTACAAGGACTTCAGCAAGTAAAACCTGAAACAACAAGCAATGGGCTTCTGCATCGCCGCCAGCGAAGCAGGAGCCCTTTTTCCATTCAGGGAGAGGGATAATCATCAAGGGAGGAGACGGGGGGGGTAAGGAACTTGTCTTTTTCCTGTTTTTTCGCATAATGGTGGCGGGGAATATTAAAACCCTACATCCATGTTTCATCAGCGGTCCAATCTACCATTGAGAAGAATTCACCAAATGAAGAAAAAGTTTACCCTTATAGAGTTGCTTGTCGTGATTGCGATCATCGCAATCCTGGCCTCCATGCTGCTGCCTGCGCTGAGCAAGGCCCGTGAGAAGGCACGCCAGATCAGCTGCGTCAACAATCAGAAGCAGATGGGGCTCTACCACGCGATCTACATGACCGACAACGAGGATTATTTCATCTCCGTATTCACGAGCGTAGTCGAGGTCGGCAATGTCGGGCTTTCGGTTCCCTGGCCCGTCTATCTTGCGCTTGAGAACAACGCCGGCGAAAAGCTCTTCACCTGCCCCTCCAGCAACATCTCCCTGGCCGAGGACATTGCGAAGACCCGCGCCGACCTGTCATACTACCTTGCCAATGAGACGGCAATCGGGCAGAAGTTCTCGTATGGCTTGAACTATGCGACTGCCGGCCACTACCAGTGGTCAGTGGACAGTGACAAGCGCATTGCCGTCAAGCTCTCCCAGTTCACCAACAAGAACGGCTCCCCCAGCGCGGCAATCTGGGTCGGTGACTCCACCCCCAAGGCGTATGATCCCGATATCGTCAAGAGCAATATGACCTTCTACATCGACCCGCTCGTCTATCCCAGGACAAACCCGTGCTGGTATCCTGTCCGCATCGCACACGGCGACATGGCCAACGTCCTCATGTTCGACTCCCACGTCGAGAGCCTCCGCAAGGAGCAGATCGAATTGAAGTCCTTCAACAAGGACGACCTTAACATCGCCCGCTGGAGCCCCAAATACGTCGACGCTGGCGGCGAATACAAAGACTTCAACAAGTAAAGGCAAAATGGGCATCTGCCTCGCTGGGACGACGCAGGTGCCCTTTTCGGTTAGGGAGCATGGGTGGAGAGTGGGGAAGGCTTCTTTTCCGCTTTCTCCCATGCTCCATTGTTTTTTTAGGGTGCAGGCGTGGCCTGCGAGCCGCATCAGGGGTTGCAATATGTAGATTCCAGAAAAAACGGAGGCGTGGAGAATATGGGGAATGCATCCGATGAGCGTCAGTGCCAGCCGCGTCAAGGCTTCTTTGAGAAGCTGAAGTCGTTCCTTGCCTTCCGTGATGCGCCGTATCTTGGTCTGTTGTTTACCGCCGCCTGCGGGACATTGTATTGGTGGTTTTCCCAGGCGTTGGTCCTCTATGTTCCGATTGGGGGATTACTTCCGAGATTGCTTTTGGCGGCGGGCGCAGGTGTCGTCCTGTGTCCACTGTGGATTGCCATTTCCGTCCTGGCGCTCCATGCCATTGTGACGACCTTGGGGAAGTCCAAAGGGCTTCATGCCTTCCTTGTAATCGCGGGAGTGCTCGTCAACCCCATTGGAATCGGGTTGATTTGCTGGAGTCTCTTCAGACAACGGAAGTGGCTGCCTTTTATCCTGATGTTGGCAACGGGGCTGCTTCTTTGCCTTCTGCCCGTCTTCTACCTCCTGGACATGGCCTGGTGGCTGCCGGTGGACTGGCTGTTCGTCGTCCCCGTGGCGGCGTTTGCCGTAACGGCCCTGTCCAGGCCATTGCCGACTGGGAGGACCAGCCGCCTGCAGGTCGCCTGGGCGTTTCTCCCCTGCGTGCTGGCGTGCTTTCTCCTGGGCTATTGCAAAATGCAGGAGTGCGGCATCCGCCGCGACACTGCAAGAATCAAGGCCAGAATTGGAGAACGCCTGGACTGCCCCATGGACACTGAAAGCCTCCGGCAGCGCCTGGAAAGCGGCTTCCCCGTATCCCAGGAGCCGCTGAAGACGCTTTTCGCCATCAGGGAGGACATGGACGGCGGGGTCTTCCAGTATCTGAAAGGCCATGAGAGGCGGGAGGAGCTCAAGGCGATTCTCCAGCAGTTCCAGGAGACGCATGCGGACTATGTCAATGCCGCCGAGGCATTGATGCAGTTGCCCCCACAGAGAATCCAACACAGGATTCCGGATGACAGCGAAAGCATTTACTCCACACCTCTGCCGGAGGCGAGGTGGTTCAGGGCAGTGGCACGGTATTATGGCGTGATGATGCGGGCAGATGCTGGAGACAAGCGGCGCGTGGCGGACTGCAACCAGGCCATGGCGTCCGTCAGGGACTGGCTGTTGAAGAACACCATACTCATTGAGACCTTAGTCGCATCTTCCATTGAGCAGATACGCCTGGGAGCCCTGTGTTATTGCCTGCCTTATGCGGAATACACGGAGGACGAGTGGCGTATGCTTGTGGGCGGGGAGCTGGATTGGAGGGATGCGTATGCCAGGGTAATCGCTGATGATCTGGTCTGGCAGGATGAACTCATCCGGTGGATCTTCAATGTCTCAGGGAACCCCGCCGACTTTGTCAGGAGGGAGCTGGATCTGCCTGGCTCTATGCCGAGGGCTATTCTTCGCCGATGGGTCGAGATGGATTGCCACCTCGGGCTGAAATATGCCGAAAAGCGCATCAGCATCGTGCTGGACGGAGACGAAAAGGATGCCCTGGCCCTTGAGGAGGAAGCCAGGGAGGCGTTCGACCGGCAGTTCGCCCTGCTGAGCATTATGATGCGTCCAAATACCGCAACTATCATGACTTTAATCCAGCAAGCCAGGAAAAGGCATGCCATGGCAATGCTGGCATGGCAGGTCATGGACTACCGACGCCGCCACGACGGAACGCTCCCCGAATCACTGGCCGACCTCTCCCCGGAAGGCGGCATGCCTTCGGTGGACGGGACGCCTGTTCTCTATGAAAAGGGTGAACTGGAAATCCAGGCGCGGAATGACGCACGCACGACATTCCAGGGATTCAGGCTCTACTGCCCAGATGAGGGCACGGCAGGCACCACTGGCAAGAATGCAAGGTGCTTCGTCCTGGTTCCCCTCGAAGAATAGAAGAGACTCCGCCCCGGCGCGGGAGCCTTGGAGAAACACCGTCGCCGTGATACATTACGATTGTGTTCGGACAATGGCTAAGTCGGATGCACAGGCATCCATGAGGCACGGGCGTTAAGCAATACGGCGGCATCGGCGGCAATGTATACCAGGAAGGCATGCGATTCCCTTGCAGGGGTGGCATACTTTTTCTGTGCATGAACGACACGGCTGCTTTTTCTGGAGGTCAATCACAATGGCATGTTTTCTTGTTCCTGCGGCAGAGGCAGTCGTCACGACGCTTGCCGCAAAACTCCTGAAGTCTAGGGAGAAGGCGAGGAATGTTGAGATCCGGCTGCCTGACGGTTCCGTAGAGACGGCGACGAGGATCCCCTTCTCCACGAAGCTGGGCTGGCTGAACAAGCTGCTCTGGGGCGGTTCCGCCCTTCTTGCCTTTGAGCACGTATGGCACGGCGAGGTCGTCCTCTTCTTCCCGTTTCTTACTGCGGTGAGGGATGGGGAGACATCGGAGATGCTGGCGGAAATGGGCAGCGCCGGCGTCATGATGGCGGCTCTTGTCACGGTCGTGTGGTTCGGCATGCTTGCCGTTTCCGCGATGGTCGAAAGACGCGCCCTGGCCAACTCGAAACTTGTGGAGGAATCCTGACAATGACCCTTCTGGTAACTGTCTTTGCCGCCATCGCCAGCACAATCGTATGGTACAAGGATGCTCCCAAGGGCGAGATGAAGGTCGCACCCCTCTGCTGGATGTATTGGGGCGCCTCCCTGATGTGGCTTGTGGATGCAATCTTCGAGTATGCCGAGGAGGGCGCGGATTACTTTGCCCCAGCGCCGCTTGACATGCTCAACGACCTCTACCTCGGGCTCTCCGTCGTCGCCCTCGGACTCGTCATCTGGCTTGTCGTCCTCCTTGCGAAGGATCCCAAGGGCGTCGTCAGGGCCGCACTCTTCAGAAGGAGCTGAACCACCCAAGGGGCGCGTGGACGCCTCTGCGCCAAAATGACATGACAACAGGGCGCGCACCCCGATTTCCCAGGGGTCGCGCCTTTTTTCGTGCCTTGACGAGCCACCCACATGGCCAAAAAACTGGTTTTCAGCCCATTTTTTTGAAGAAAGGGGTTGTTTTATCGCCGGTTATTTCCGATAATACGGGAAGAACGGGGTGGCGGGTTGCCATCCCCCGTTTCATTTGAATCGATTTTCCCAACCGGTATCTCCAATCGCAACATCAACCCTCACCTGGAGGCAGACTAATGAAGAAATCCTTCACTCTTATTGAGCTTCTCGTCGTCATCGCGATCATCGCGATTCTGGCGTCAATGCTTCTTCCGGCCCTTTCGAAGGCCCGCGAGAAGGCACGCGCCATCAGCTGCACCAACAACCTGAAGCAGCTGACGCTGGGCAATCTCCTCTACGCCAATGACTACGATGATTACCTCACCCCTGTCGGATATCGCACCGCCGGCAACCTGGCGGAACTCGGATTCGGCGGAGATTGGATCAAGTCCGGCGACGGCGCAATCGAAAACGGCCACTATTACTTCTGGTTCACCCTGAACCCGCTCATCCCCGGCGCCCCATGACCTCAAACGAGTGGCTGGACAAGGACCCCGCCGCACATACTCAGGATGCCTCCGGCAACCGCCTGAACGGCACCGACAAGAGCTCCTGGCACAAGGTCACCCTCTGCCCCTCCTGCCCCACCTCAAGCCGCGTCATGGGAAACAACGGATACCAGGCCAGCTGCGGAATGAGCTTCCAGCCCTCCCTCAAGGGCGGCAGCTGGACAAAGTCACACTATATGTATGACGATGCAGGCATCAACGGCGCCGACTGGCACCGCGTCAGCTCCATCAAGTACGCCTCCATCCATGTGAATCTGGTGGACGGAGCGACCTGGGAGAAGGGCTACAAGCCCATCTCCGACTCATACATGACTGGCCCCAAGTCCATCTGCGAGGACAAGGATGTCTACTTCCGCCACAGCAACCAGTTGAACCTCTCCTTCAGCGATGGACACGTGGAGAGCGTCGACATCCAGAAGGCAAAGAACACGAACAGCACCTACAGCCGGTACTATCTGGTCACCGACTACTACTGGCACCCGAACTGCGACATCCCCGGCGGCGACAAGCGCTAGCCGGACTCAGCCCCGTGAATGTCACGTGAGGCTCAGTCGCCCCACGTGACGCACGGGCAACCAACCACCTTTGCCCAGGAGCCCATAATGAAGAAATCCTTCACCTTGATTGAACTTCTCGTCGTCATCGCAATCATCGCGATTCTGGCGTCGATGCTTCTCCCCGCACTTTCGAAGGCCCGTGCCAAGGCCCGCGCAATCAACTGCATCAACAACCAGAAGCAGTGCGCGCTGGGGCTTCTGCTCTACGCCGACGACTATGACGGCTACATCATCACCGTCCCCGGCAGTAAAATTGGTGCGTGGTGGTACTGGCCGGCCTGCTACTCTGACGGCGCCATCTACCGGAAGTACCGCGATACGGCCGGCGTCGAGTATGGTGCCCTGGGGCTGGGCTACATCCCCGTGGGCGTCGATCACTGCACAATCTTCAGCTACGGCAAGAAGACAGTCACCGCCGATGACCAGGTGCAGGAACACACCACCACCGCATACGGAATGCCCAACTACCGCCAGAATGTCATTGACATGTCGAACGAGAGCTACGCGACCTGGGGCAGCGTCGAAGTCAAGACTGTCGCCCCGACCGGCAATGGCGGCCGTGGCCTGCGCATTGACTCCGGCAAGACGCCCGCCTCGGTGCGCTGGGTATTCTCCTGCTCGGTGCAGTGCGCCGACAACACTCCCACCACCAAGGGTTCGTCCACAATCGGAGCACGCGACTACACCTACAACCCCAATCTGGCGACCATCGCCGCCATGCACAGCGACATGGCCAACATGGCGTTCTGGGACGGGCATGCCGAGGCAGTCACTGGCGCCAAGGCTGCGGAGTACTGGTGCCGTGGCAGCAATGCGGCCGTCAAGCAGTGCGCAATTGTAGTCGGCAATAAACTTGTGCCGTTCCCCACGGTGGACGTGGATCCGTACTAGCAGGCGGCCCGTCCAGCAGGTTCATCTGTTCGGTCTACTCGACCGCCCAGTCATCAATTCCCCGCAAAGGAGAGCCTATCCAATGAAGAAATCCTTCACCCTGATTGAGTTGCTCGTCGTCATCGCGATCATCGCGATTCTGGCGTCGATGCTTCTTCCGGCGCTGTCGAAGGCCCGTGCCAAGGCCCGCGCCATCAGCTGCACCAACAACCAGAAGCAGTGTGCGCTGGGCGTCCTGCTCTACTCCAATGACTACGACGGCTACATCATCACCGTCCCCGGCAGCGCCTGGGGCGCATGGTGGTACTGGCCGGGAGCCTACTCGGATGCCGCGTTGTACAGGAATTACCATGATAATTACGACGGCTATGGCGCTGTCGGCCTGGGTTACATCCCCGTGGGCGTCGACCACTGCACAATCTTCAGCTTCGGCAAGAAGTCGTTGGCTTCCGACGGCTCTGACATGCAGGAGCACATCACCACCGCATACGGCATGCCCAACTACCGTAAGGACACCTTCGATCCCGGGAATGACACCCATGCGACCTGGGGCAGTGTGGAACCCAAGACCTTTGCCGCGACCGGCAATGGCGGCAAGGGACTGCGCCTTGACTCCGGCAAGGTTCCCGCATCGTCACGCTGGATCTTCTCCTGCTCGGTGCAGTGCAGCAACCGCGTGCCCACTGACAAGGGGCACTCTCAGATCGGTCCCCGCGACTATACCTACAATGACAACCTGGCGACCGTCGCCGCCATGCACACCGACCAGGCCAACATGGCGTTCTGGGATGGGCACGCCGAGGCGGTCACGGGACCCAAGGCGGCTGAATACTGGTGCCTTGGCGGTAACGCCGCCGTCAAGCAGTGCGCTATCGTGGTGGGCAACAAGCTCACGGAATACAATGATGTCAAAGTCGAGCCCTTCTAGGGCATAGGCGCGCCTTCCAAAGGAAAAGGGCTTCGAGGCCGCAAGGCATCGGAGCCCTTTTTGTAGTGCGCCCGAAGCCGGGCAACGCAGGGGATGCTGGGCTTTCCCCGTGCCCGGAACTGCATTGCGACGCACGGAAGGCAAATTGCCTCCGGAAGCGACAGGCCCAGGCTGTTGCCCTGCGGGAGACTCTTATATTCTGCCCATGGACAAGCGTGGCACCGAAGGGGCGATCTTCGCCTCCGCAAATCTCTGGCACATTCTATTCACGATAGCTCCGCCCGTAATGGTGGCGCAGCTTCTCCAGGCGTTGTACAATGTCGTGGACAGCTATTACGTGGGCAAGTTCTCCGCAGAGGGGGTTGCCGCGTTGTCAATCGTCTATCCAATACAGTTCATGACATTCGCATTGGCCGTCGGCACGGGCATAGGCGTCAACACCCTGATGTCAAAGCTCTACGCCCTTGACGAGCACAAGCGCGCATACTGGGCCGCCGACACGGGAACTGTCCTGGCAGTCATCATGTGGGTGGGCTTTTCCGTACTGACGGCGCTGTTCCTGGAGACCTTCGTCAGGGGTTCCACGGACAATCCTGAGACTGCCCGCTATGGGATGATCTACGGCCGCCTTGTCTGCTACGGCAGCCTTCCTGTATTTCTGGAGAGCATCTGGACCAAGGTCCACCAGGCTGGCGGCAACATGCGGCTTCCGACGGTTGCGCAGGTGACAGGCTCCCTGGTGAATATCATCCTGGACCCAATCCTGATTTGGGGATGGGGCATTGTGCCGGCGCTTGGGATTGCCGGCGCCGCGTACGCGACCCTCGTCGGCCAAGTGGCTGCCATGCTGATTGTCATGAGGGGCGGCCTGAAGCCCCCGCCGCGCGTCTGTGAAATGCCGACGCTGACGAAGGAAATCTACAAGCTCGGCATTCCCTCCATCATCATGTATTTCCTGATGACCTTCTACATCGTCTTCCTGAACATGATTCTGGGAAGATTCTCCGACGCGGCCATCACGGTCCTCGGGCTCTACTACAGGCTCCAGAGCTTCTTCTTCATACCGCTCTTCGCGATGCACGCGTGCATCGTCCCAATCCTCAGCTTCAACTACGCCAGAAGGGAATACGGGCGTTGCCGGCAGATGATGCGCAACATCACAATCGTCTCCCTGGCATTCATGACAATAGGCACCGCGTGCTTCCTCCTCATTCCCCGATGCCTCCTGAACATCTTCACACCGACGGATGAGGTCCTCAGGGTCGGAATCCCTGCATTCAGAATCATCGGAATCAGCTTCTTCCCGGCAGTATTCTCAATGACGCTGCCAATCTTCTTCCAGGCTGTCGGACAACTCGCGCCAAGCATCTGGCTCTCTCTCACAAGGCATGTCTTCTGCCTGATGACGCTCTTCTACCTCCTCTCGCTAATCGGATTGGGCTGGACATGGGCGGCATTTCCGCTGGCCGAGTCCATTACGGGAGGTGTCGGGATAATCCTGTATTACCACCACTGGAGAACGCTGAAACTGCGGGCAATTTCATAGAAGGAAGTGCAGTAAACCGTGAGTTTTTGCTCCGCAATCCTACGCAGATGGGGTAAATTCTGCGAAGAGGACGCCTTGAGGCATTGCACGCGGGATGCCGCCGGTGGCTAATCGAGGAGGAGCAAGGAATGAATATCAACGAGCTATTGAAAACAGAGGGCAGGAATGTCGAGTTCAAGGTAGATTTGCCAAAACGGAAGGAGACGTTTCTGAAAACAGTCGTGGCGTTTGCCAATTGCCAGGGCGGCTTCTTCGTTTTTGGCGTAAGTGATGTGGAACATGCGGTCATCGGGATGAATGACGAGACGCTCTTCCAGGACATGGATACCCTCACCAACATCATTTCCGACAATTGCGAACCGACCATCATGCCCAATGTATATCCCGTCACTGTCAAGGGTAGGAGCCTCATCATAGTGGAGATCTGCACGGGGCGTCAGCGTCCGTACTACATAAAATCTCTTGGCATGATGGATGGCACCTACTACCGTGTTTCGGCAGAGACTCGCAAGGCAGATGAATGCATGGTGAAAGAACTCATGTTTGAGGGGGCGCATCGTTTCTTTGACAAGACGGTCTGCCTTGGGCTTGAGGTTTCCGATGGGGACATTGCTGCGCTATGCCAGTCGCTGTATGAGAAGGCGTTGTTCTACCAGGCGCCAGGCGGTGGCAACACTCCCATTCGGGAGGTCTCTCCCACTCAACTGCTCTCCTGGGGTATCTTGACAAAGCACGAGAGCCGGATTGTCCCGACAAATGCATACGCGCTTTTGACGGGGCATTATCTGTTGCCGAGCATGATTCAATGTGCGTTGTTCAGGGGCACAACGAAGAATGTGTTTCTGGACAGACGCGAATATGAAGGACCGATTTGCGACCAGCAGGAGGAGGCATACCAGTTTGTTCTGAGGAATATCAAGCTGGGTGCGCGCATCACGGGACTGTATCGTCAAGATGTCTACGAAATCCCCCCTGCCGTCATCCGCGAGATATTGGTTAACGCCGTCGTTCACCGCAGCTATCTGGCAACTGGAAACATCCAGGTGGCACTTTTCGACGACCGCCTGGAGGTGCTCAGCCCAGGAAAACTGCCCATGGACCAGAGCATAGAGTCAATGAGGAGCGGGTTTTCCAAAATCCGCAACGAGGCGCTTGCCAGGGCGTTTGCCTATATCGGGCTAATCGAGGGCTGGGGGAGTGGCATCCCAAAGGTCAATGCGCTTCTGAAAAAGGCCGGGTTGAAGGAACTGGAAATCAGCGGAGGAGACTTCTACCTGAAGTTCACCGTCTACCGAAACCAGGATTTTAATCCAATGGCGGAGGAGACGCCTTGCGGCAAGATAAGAGGCAATACCGTCAGTGAAGCTGTCGGTGATTATGCCGGTGATCATGTCGGTGATCATGTCGGTGATCATGTCGGTGATAATCGTTGCAGGGAGTCAGTCATCCTGGGATTACTCAGTGGGGATTCGGGGATTTCCGCAAAGGAGATTTCATTTCGTCTTCATGTTTCGACACGAACAGTTGAGCGTATTTTAAGGCAATTGAAGCAAAGTGGGAAGATAGACCGTGTAGGCAGCGCCCGTTCCGGCCATTGGATTGTGAAGGAGCCGGGGCAGGCATTTGGCAAGTAGTCATTTTGTTCACCCCAAGAGGAGAGAAGATGTCAATTCAACCGTTGTTCGATTCAGGTTTCGCATGTGAGGTGGAGCAGTCCGACGCAGTCCTGTCATCGGCGTTGAGGGAGTTGTCCTGTGACTATCCCGTGCTTTGCGGTGGTGCCGGGAGTTCCCGTCTTGTATTCAGGCGTGGCACTGATCCGTCTGTCGCCTCTGTGCGGATGGTTTCCGGCGGTTTTGAGATTACATACGGCTCCGTGGCGATGGCGTTGCGGATGGTCGGCAACATCATCTCGGGAATTGTCCCTGGCACGGAGGAGTACTGCCCATTCCGGATGTTCGGCATCATGCTCGACTGCTCCAGGAATGCGGTGATGACGCTGCCCAACCTCAAACGCTACATGCGGCGCCTGGCAATCCTCGGCTACAACATGCTGATGCTCTACACCGAGGACACCTACCGCATTGAGGGCGAGCCATTCTTCGGGCTGATGCGGGGCGCGTATTCCCCCGAGGAAATCAAGGAGATTGACGACTATGCGGCGTCTCTGGGAATCGAGGTGATTCCCTGCATCCAGACCCTCGCGCACCTGGAGCAAATGTTCCGCTGGAATTGCTACAAGGACATCAACGACCTCAATGGCATCCTGCTTGTGGACGAGCCGAAGACATACGAACTCATCGAGAAGATGATTGTAACCTGGAAGAATTGCGTCCGTTCCAGAAGAATCCACCTTGGGATGGACGAGGCGCACGGCATCGGCGACGGGAAGTTCAAGAAGCTTCACGGGGAGGAGTCGCGCTTCAATATCATCAACCGCCACCTCGGCAAGGTGATGGAAATATGCCGCAGGCACGGGCTCGAACCAATGATGTGGTCGGACATGTATTTCCGGTGCGGAAGCAAGACCGACGACTACTACGACAAGGAGTGCGTGATTCCCGAGGAGGTGGTCAGGCAGATTCCGAAGGACGTCGAACTCGTCTACTGGGACTACTACAATACCGACAAGGAGTTCTACAAGGAGTGGATTGCCCGGCACCGCGCGCTTGGAGGCGAACCCGTGATGGGCTCGGGAGTCTGGACATGGAGGCTCTTCTGGTATGACCATACCCTCACCAGGAAGACCGTCATTCCATGCATCCAGGCATGCCGCGAGGCAAAGGTGAAGGATGTCTTCTTCACCATGTGGGGGGACGACGGGGCGTACTGCGACTACGACAGCGCCATGGCGGGGCTGGCCTTCGCAAGCGACCTGGCCCATACCGGCGCGGCAAATGACGCAGTCCTCGAGGCAAAGTTCAGGCATCTCCTGCATGGGGCAAGCTACAAGGATACGCTTGCAATCGCAAAGAGCTCGTATTTCTATCTGCCTGGCATCATCTGGGACGACCCGATCATGCAGATGTTCATCGGGGCATTCTACTTCGACGGCGAAAAGCGCGGCATCTATGACGACATCAAGTTCGATTTCGCGACAGCGGTGAAGAGCATGCAGGAGTCCCTCGATTCGCTTCCACGCAACCCCAAGTCCACGGAGGGCGGCTCGATTCCGTATGGCCGTAGGCTCCTCGAGTTCGCCATCGCCAAGTGCAACTTCGTGAAGTCCTATCTTGACGCATACCGCAGGAAGGACAACCGCAAGGCCGTGGCGGGGGTGATTCCCATGGCCGAGAGGCTGCTGCGCGTCTTCAGGCAGTTCTCCGCCGAGCATCACAAGGTCTGGTTCAGCCACAACAAGCCCTTTGGCTACGAGACGGTCCAGGTGAGGCTGGGGGGCGAGGAGGCACGCATCAAGGAACTCGTCAGGCGCCTCAAGGAGTTTGCGGAGGGCAGGGCGCAGACCATGCCCGAAACCGATGACTTGATTGGAATCGGCGAGTCTCTCAAGGAGTCCTGCGGCTTCTGGGCGCTCTATCCGACTGTCTCCCACGGGACGATCATCATCTGAGGCACATAGCCAACGGCGGCGGACTTCCAGGCGCCGAGTGCGGCGCCTTCACATAAACAACAAACAGGACATGCAAAAATGATCATTGCAGGATGGGATACTCCCTATTTGAATTTTTCCATGGAGTTGAAGCAGCTTGAGGAGGAGGGCAGGGTGGTTCCCGACGGAATCCGCGAGCGCTTCAAGATGCTGCACCCCGAGGCGGACGCATTCGCCGAAGGAATTCTGGATTTGTGGAAGGAGGTCGAATCACTTCCGATGCGGGAGGACTGGCCATACGAGGAGCCAGACGAACTGGAGGAGATTCGTGCACTGCGCCCAGATGGGCCGCGGACGCTTCAGATGAAACTCTCCGACAGCGAACTGCTGGAACGCTTCCACGGCGCATGGCGCGGACGCTCCGTCGGATGCGCCCTGGGAAAGCCCGTGGAGGGCTGGCCACGCAAAAGGATTAAGGAACTGCTCGTCAAACGCGGCGAATGGGAGCTGGATGACTTCTTCCGCGGAAAGCTGGACGACCAGGCGCTATACTGCCCCCTCTCCTGGAGGGAGAATATCAGGTGCATGGAGGCAGACGACGACATCCACTACACAATCATCGGACTGAAGGTGCTGGAGCAATACGGACGGGATTTCAAGTGGAGCAATGTCGCAGACTGCTGGAACGATAGCCTCCCGTTCGATGCAATCTGCACAGCCGAGACACAGGCAATCCTCAACTACAACATCAGGCATCCACGCAGGCACCGCAACGGGAATGTCTCCGTGACAGCGGCATTCACACGGCGATTCAACAATCCCTACCGTGAATGGATTGGAGCCGCAATCCGTGCGGATTTCTGGGGATATGCGTGCGCAGGACGCCCGGAGATGGCGGCTGAGTTCGCATACCGGGACGCATGCTGGACACATGTTAAGAACGGAATCTACGCGGAGATGTTCGTTGCGGCGGTGATTGCCGCGGCATTCTGCGAAGACGACCCGGTCAGGCTCATCGAAATCGGACTCTCCGAAATCCCCGCCAAGTGCCGTTTCGCCGAGGCGGTCAGGACATCCCTCGCGTGGGTCAAGGAGTCTCCCTCCTGGGAGGTGTTCATGGACAAGCTGGACGCCAGCTACAAGGGAATGAGCGGCGTCCACGCAATCAACAACCTCCAGATCGTGGTCATGTCGCTCCTCCTCGGAGGAAAGACCATCGACCGGACTGCCGCGCTGGCTGTCATGGGGGGAATGGACACGGATTGCACGGGGGCAACCGCAGGTTCAATCATCGGCATCCTCAATCCTGAAAGCCGCCTGGCTGAAAGGCTGAACGACACGATAGAGCCCCAGGTCATCGGAGAGGGAGTGGTCTCCATGAGGAAGCTGGCGGAACGCACCCTCGCAGTCTACAAGAAGCTCGCGGAATAGCCAGAAAACCACAATAAGGCGAAAGGCGCCCCGGCGCGGTGGATTCTCCGCATCGGGACGCCTGTTTTTTGTAGTTGTATAACTATTTGATTGTCAAGTAGTTACGGTTCCTCGAAGGTGAATGTCTCCGGAATCCTGGGGACAAAGCCGTGGTTCGAGCCCTGGTACCAGTTGATCTTCTTCGGGCATTTGAGGTTGTTGTATAGGAGTGCGATTCCCGAAGGCGGGCAGATGTAGTCGCCAAGCCCTGCACGGGGGATTTCGACAGGGCAGGTGATGCGCCGTGCCATGTAGACGCAGTCGAAGTACTTGAGGCCTGGGACGTATGGAATCCTCCAGGGGCCCGAGAGCCTGTTGAAGGCGTCCTCGCCCCCCACGTCGCACTGCCATGGGACGGTGGGGTATGCGCTGGTGAAGTCGTGGTCGAGGGCGGCCGCCCAGACGCTCTGGAGTCCTCCCTGGCTTGAGCCGCATGCCACGAGTGTCTTCCCGTCCCATTCGGGGAGTGTCTTTGCGAACTCCGCCGCGCGGAGCAACCTCATGACCATTCCGTGGAAGTATGCCGTATCCGGGGAGAGATTCTGCTTTGGGTCGAATGCGTAGCCGTAGTCTCCGCTCTTGATTTCCTTGTTGAACTGTTCGTAGTATTCGTCATCCTGCAGGAGGTCTGCCCCGTGTGCGTTGACGGCGAAGGAGATTTTGTCATTCGCGAACCATTTCGGGATTTGCTGGAAGATGTCCTTGTGTGAGGAGTATCCGTCATAGTAGCAGTAGACGGGGAGGCTCTTTTCGGCGGCGTTTTCGGGGATGCCCAGGAATCCGGTGACGGGGCGCGGTGGCGCGCAGGAAATCTTGACTGCGTAGACGACTACCCCGTTGTTGCGGAGCACCTCCTTCCTCTCAAGGAGTTCCATCGGGCATTTTGCCAGCTTCTCCTTCTGCTTCTGCCAGTATTCGTCAAAGTCCCTTGGCTCCGGGGCGGCGATTAGCTTTTCCGGTTCGGCGCCGGCTCCGCAGTCCAGGGTGACGGCATTTCCGTTTTCGAACTTGATGTCATTCCCGGTGGCGGCATCCTTCAGCTTTGCGAAGATGTGGACGAATCCCGGGCATCCGATTGATGTCTCCAGGGTGACTGGCTCGTCATGCCGCCACACCAGGTCTCCGTTTGCGAAGACCTGGTCGTCCCCCTCCCGCACCCAGCTGATGACCGTCCCTTCGGGGATGTCCTTGTTCATCTCGCCGAAATTGAATGTGAAGACCACCTTGTCCCCGGCCTTGTATGAGACTGCCGGCTTGTCGGTTGTGGCGTTGAAGTAGGTAAGGGCTTCGTTGAAGTCGGCAAGGAGCATCATCGCCGACACGAAGAGAATCGGAAGAAGGAAGAATCGTTTCATAATGGGGGTGTGACTTGATGTTTTTGGGGGGAGAATTCCTTGGGGAAAACGACAATACGGGAAATATATGGCGTCGCCTGGCCTCTGTTGCCCATGAAGCGAGAAGCCGCGCCCCGAAAAAAACAAGGAGGAGCGCTGGCAGGCAGCCTCCCCTCCTTGTCACGGACAATGTTTTTGATTCGGGGTTATTTCCTAAGGGAGCATGGGCCTCCCACGCAGCCTCCTGGGCAGGACATGACCTCGAGGAAGTTCGCAGGGAGCTTTCCGGCCGCGTAGAGCTTCAGCATTGCGAGGGTCTTCTTGTCGATGCCGTTGATGGCCTTGGAATCGAGCTTGAAGTCCTCCTTGAGGCCTCCTGCCTCCTGGATGACGGCCTCGGTGACGCCGCAGCTCCTCGAGAAGTTCCGTGCGGTGGCGATGGCAGGGCGCGGAATCTTCCAGGGCTCGCAGGCGATTACGTCAATGTTGTTGCCTGCAAGCATTCCGCCAAGTTCCTCGAAGCTGAGGACGTAGTCGACGCCCTTCCGGATCGCCTCCATTCGCTTCGCAACGCAGGGGCCGATGAAGACTACCTTGCATCCAGGATGCTCCGCACGGGCAATCTGGGCGGCGAAGACCATGGGGCTGGGGGTCGTGGAGACGTATTTCATGAAGTCGGGAAGAAGCTTGCGGACGAGCTCCACGTATGCGGGGCAGCAGGAGGTGGTCATGAGCTTTTCGCCGGCGTTCATCCTCTCCTGGAACTCGCGGGTCTCGTGTTCGGTGGTCATTTCGGCGCCGAGGGCGACCTCCATTACATCGTGGAACCCGAGCCTGCTGACGGCGGTGAAGAGCTGCTCGATTGTTCCTGCGAACTGGGAGGTCGCGGCCGGCGCGACCATTGCGACCACCTCCTCGCCACGCTTAAGCGCAAGGAGGACGTCCAGGAGCTGGGACTTCTCCATGATTGCGCTGAACGGGCACTTGGAGAAGCAGTTTCCGCAGGAGATGCACTTCTTGGGGTCGATGGTGGTATGCCCCTCCTCGTCCTTGTGGATGGCGCCGGTGGGGCATGCGTCCTCGCAGGGGACAGTCGTCTTGACAATTGCATGGAACGGGCAGACGGAGACGCACTTTCCGCACTTGATGCACTTGCTGTAGTCGATAGTCGAGGTTTGGTTTACGATGTCGATGGCATTCTTCGGGCAGTTGTACATGCACGGGCGTGAGAAGCACCCCCGGCAGTTGCCCGTCACAACCACCCTGGAGCTTGGGCATTCCGAGCATCCCGCCTCGCAGACGGAGAGGGGTATCTTCTCGGAGTCGGGGTCTGCGACCGGGGTGGGGCGTTCGCATGCCTCGCGGTAGTACGAGGCCAGCGTCCGCGCCTCGTCTGTCTCCTCCTCGCAGGAAAAGCCCAGCAGGCTCATTACGCGGTATTTGATGACGGCGCGGTCGTGGTAGATGCAGCATCTGCTGGAGCCGCCCTGCTTGGGCCGCAGCGCGATGGGCAGCCTGTCGAGTTCCGTCTCGAGCGTGCCGTCGTTGAAGGCACGGACGAAGCGGATCATGAGTTCTCGCCTTAGGTATACGGAGCCGTCAATCATGGAGGAGTTGGGCTTTTAGGTGGGGATGTTGGTTACGTGGCAGGCGGCGCATTGTGCCGGCGTGCCTTGCGTGGCGGTGTCGTGCGGGCGTCATCGGGAGGGCGGCGGCTCGCGCCATCCTCCCTGTCCATTGAGGAGGCGTGGGTTAGAGTGGCGAGTTCTCGAGGATTTCGCGCATTCTCTCGTAGATCTTCTCGGCGGTCGCCTTTTCGATGATTTCGCCGTTGAGCTTGACGTATGGCGCGCCCGCCAGCTTGCTGTCGTTGCACAGTCCGAGGCATGGGAGAGCCCTGATGTCTGCGCGGCTGCGCAGGTCGGTAGGCATCTCGTTCTCGATGTTGAGGAGCTTGTCGGCGCCGAGCATGAAGCAGGTGGTTCCGCAGCAGATTTCAAGTTGCAGCTTCTTCATTTTATGTTTTGTCCCTTTGTTTATGTGTGGTTGCGCGCCTGCGGAGAGCCGCCAGCGCGTGACTGGTTGCTGAAAAAAGCGGTTTGCCGTCAGAAGAAGGAAATCTCAACCTCCTTGCGGTATTTTTCCGTGAGAGCCCTTGCGATTCTGCGGATGACTCCCCGCCTGAGCTCCAGGTCCTGCGGGAGGCTGGGGTCCTGGTGGGCTTCGTTGACCTTCGTGCCGACCACGAACTCGATGTGGTCGTGCTGCATCATCATGTCGATGATGCGCTTGACGGGCGAGGGCAGGGTGGAGGCCTCCTCGTCGTTCTCCAGGGCGACGCAGACCTTTGTCAGGGTGAGGATGCCCTCCGTGACAAGGGCGACCCCTGGAATCCTGCCTGCCGGCGGCAGCTTGTCTCCCGGCTTGAGGTGCGTAATGTCAATCTCGACGCGCTTCCCAAGCACCCTTTCGACGATGTTGGCGGTGGTGCCGCCGCAGATGATCGTGTGCTCCTCCCCGAGGTCCGCCTTCAGGGCGTATTCGCGGTCGTTTTCCTTGTGGTAGGGAGGGCCTGTCAGAAGGCGCATCACCCGTGGCGTCCTGATGTAGAAGACAAGGCAGGAGATGTCGTCCTTGCAGGTGTTCTTCGAGATTGCGTATGCCTGGTATGCAATCGACCGCGCCAGCGCGTAGGAGGAGATTTCCGGGTTTGCGGCGATGCGTTCCTGGGCGTATGCCATCTCGCCGCAACGGCGCCAGCCAAACTTGTACTGGGAACCCTCGCCAAGGCCGGACTGGGTGACGCCGTCGGAGGCGACAATCAGGCGGTCGCCAGGCTCAAGCTTGATTTCGTAGCACTCCACCTGGCGGTCGGGCCAATGCTGGGAGACAATCGTCTCGTGCTTGATGGGGGGGACCTCCTCCGTGCCGCGCAACTGGATGTATTGCGGGTTGCCCATCTCGATGACACGCGTGATGCCGCCAAGGCGCAGGTCAATCATCGAAAAGGTGGCGTAGCTTATCTTGCGGACTTCGCAGACGGGCAGCGAGTCCATGATGGTCTCAATCGACTGGAGCATGTCCATGTTCGACTGCAGGAAGCGAAGCGCCATCGTCGTCGTCATGTTGGCGAGGATGTTCGCCTTGACTCCGCTTCCAAGCCCGTCGGAGAGGACGGCCAGGTATCGGTTCTCGTTGGCGAGATGCTCGATTTGGATGTCGTCGCCGCAGGCGGCCTGTCCAGTCTTTGTGAACTGGAAGGACTCGACTTCTACAAAAACCTTCGAGGTCATTGCTCGTTCTCTCCGTGGCTTTCGTAGCTTCCCGCGATTTCATTCAGGAGGATTTCGGTGTCGGCGACATGTTCGCCGAAGAGCCTCGCCACCTGCTGGACTGTATGCACGTTCTTGCGGATGACCTCGCGGGCCTTCTCGGCAATTTGTTCACGTTGCAGCTCGTTCTTGGTGATGTCCTGGATGACGGCGCCTGCGAACTTCCCCTTCGCAATCGTGAATACGCTGATGTTGATGATCTTGTCCTTGAACTTCTGGTTGAACTTCTCGATTTCGCCGCCATTCTCGATGACGCTTCCGAAGAGGTCCGCAAAGTCGGGGAGCGTATTTGCGACGGGGATTGTGTTGAGGTTGCCGAGCGCGTCGAAGACATCGGTCATCTCGACCATCCGTGCGAAGTTCCTGTTGCATTCGCTGATGTTGAGATGCTCGTCAACGAGGACGACTGCCGCCGGGATGAAGCGGATGAGGGCGTTGCTGGTGCGCTCGAAGTTCCTGCGCAGGTAGGTGTGGCACATTGCCTCCTCCGCCTTGTCCTCCAGAAGGGCCTTCGCGAATTCCCGGCAGGTGCTGTAGCCGCAGGCTCCGCAGTTCAATTCGTCCTCGCGGCTGAACTTCCCGACCCTGGCAAGGGCGCATGTGATGTCGTTTTCGGAGGGCTCCACCACGTCCACGGGGTCGGACTTCAGTTCATCGTGGATGTTTTCGGGGCATGTGCGGTCGCAGCTTGTCTGGAAGCTGCTGAGGTTGTCGGTCTCGGTGATGGTTTCAAGCCCCGCAAAGCCCTGGGGGATGACCGGCCCGTTCACGCAGCCGCCGTGGCAGGCGAGGCATTCGAGGAAGATGCGCCGCTGGGAACGTCCTCCGTAGTAGTAGGAGAGCATGCGGTCGAGGTTCTCAAGGCCTGAGACGGATATGTAGCGGACGTCCCTCTGGCCGTCGCGGAGGGTGTCGTTCATGCCGCCCTCCACCGAATAGAAGCGTCCCTCCTCCGCCGGCTGAATCTCGATGTCGGCGGTTTCTTCCTCCACAAGGTGTATGTCCTTCTCCTGGAGGAGTTCGTCCAACGCCGCAAAGGTGACCGCCAGGGAAAGCAGCTCGGGATGCCTGTCGGCCTCGTTCTTCTTCGCGGCGCAGGGGCCGAAGAAGACGACCTTCGCGTCGTCCCCGAAGCGTTCCTTGACCAGCCGGCAGTGGGAGAGGATTGGCGAGAGGAAGGGGGCGATGTATTTCGTGGCCTCGGGGTGGTACTTCCTGATGTAGTCCACGCAGGCGGGGCATGCGCTGGAAATCACCAGGGGCAGGTCGGTGGTGTGCAGGAACCCCGCCGTCTGGTTGCTGACAATCTGCGCACCCAGGGCGGTCTCGCTGACTCCCTTGAAGCCAAGGCGCTTGAGGGCGGCCGCAAGCTGCCCTAGCTTGACGCCGGGAAAATAGGCTGGGAAACTCGGCGCAATGGACGCATGGAGGTTGCCGCCTTCGTCCAGAAGACGCTTCAGGCGGGAGAGGTCGGAGCGGATCTTCTTCGCATGGGAGGGGCATACCTTCACGCACTCCCCGCAGGCGACACAGCTCTCGGGTATCACGGAAGCCTTGCCGTTGACTATCCTGATGGCCTTGCAATGACAGTGACGGACACACTTGTAGCAGTCCTGGCACTCATTCTCAATGGTATAGACAGGCTCAAACATCTTTCTTTAAGGATTGTTCCCTCCGCTACAACAAAAAAGCAAGCAATGAATTGGAAATGCACATAACATGTTTGTTTTCAACATGTTACGCAATCATCGCAACTTCTCCCTCCTCCCTTCTCCCTCCTTCTGTGGACGCACGGCGAATGCGCCGTGCGGGCGCGCCCACGCGCGCCATCCACGCACTCCCCTCTTCTCCCTACTCTCTTCTCCCTACCTGACGGAAGCCCACTGCAAAGTGTCCACGCACTCCCCTCTTCTCCCTACTCTCTTCTCCCTACTTCGGAAAGTAATGATTCAGAATATCGAGCATTGCCCCGCCTTCGACGTGCTTGTAGATTTTGTCATTGACAATCACAATTGGTCCGTCGGCGCAGTTTCCCGTGCAGAGTCCTCCGCAGAGGTCGATGTCGATTTCATCGGAGAGGCCGCGTTTGGCCAGGAAGTCTTCGGTGATTTTGACGTTTTCGGCGTTTCCCCTGGCGAAGCAGGAGCTGCCGATGCAGATGACCATCTTGATCTTACCCATTTGTCCCTATGGATTTTCAGGTGGCTAGTTTTCCTGGTCGAGGCAGTTTGCGGGCGGTGCCTCGTTGAGGATTGCGAGATGGGGTCTGGGCATGAGGTCGATTCCGCTCCAGTTAAGGATGCGTGTGATTCCCGCGTGTCCGAGTTCCTCTGCGGTCTTTTCGGCCTGGCGGTGTGGGACGCAGAGAATCGCCGTCTTGACGGCCAGCCTGGGGATGAGGTTCTCGAGCTTCTCCATCGGGAAGATTTCGACGCATTCGGAGGAGACCTTGCTGTCGCTGAATGCGGCGAGGAGTCTCACTGCGGGACCTGCGAAGTTAGGTTCCTTGACGAGGATTTCGCCCAGTGCGCCTGCGAAGACGAAGACCGCGTCCTCCTGCTTTCCTTCATAGCCGGCTCCCGAGGCGCGCGCCTCGGAGATCTTCTTCAGAATTTCCATCTTGCCTTCTCCTTGTTATTGTCCGTCCTGTTTCCAGGATGCTGTATGTCGTGGTGTAGTGAATCCAGATACGCAGAACCCTCTTCCTGAAGTCGGGAGACATCTGGAAGAGGGCGGGGCGTCGCCCTTTGGAGTTCTCGTCCCGTGCCCCGCGTCACAATGTGGTGGTCGCGGGCATGGGGCGTGTCATTCCCGGCAGGCTATTTCCCGTAGTATGCGGCGAGGTAGAGCTCCTTGATTTCGGAGATCAGCGGGTAGCGTGGGTTGGCGCCGGTGCACTGGTCGTCATAGGCCTTGACGGCGAGTTCGTCAAGCTGTGCGAGGAAGGTCTTCTCGGTGATTCCCTTCGCGTCGAACCAGGGCTTCATAGCCTTGGGGATGTCGAGGGCCGCCTTGAGTTCGTCGACCTTTCCGACGAGCTTGTCGACCAATTCGTCGTCGTTCTTTCCTGTGAGACCGATGTACCTTGCGACTGCCGCGTAGTCCGCCTTTGCATTCGGGTAGTGGTACTGTGGGAATGCGGCCTGCTTTGTCATGCAATCCACCGCATTGTAGCGCATAATGTAAGTGATGAGGAAAGCATTTGCCAAGCCGTGGGGCACATGGTACATGCCTCCGAGCTTATGCGCCATGGAGTGGCAGAGCCCGAGGAATGCGTTTGCGAACGCCATGCCGGCCATTGCGGAGGCGTTGAACATGTGTTCGCGGGCGATTTCATTCATGGGGCCGTTGTTGTAGCACTCGGGCAGGTACTTGAGGATCAGTGCGGCGGCCTCGTTTGCCAGCGCGTTGCAGTAGTCGCTCTGCATGCAGGAGACCCTGGCTTCGAGGGCGTGTGTGAGTGCGTCGATGCCGGAGATGGCCGTGAGCCCCTTCGGGAGCTTCATTACCAGCTCGGTGTCGATGATTGCCATGTTCGGGGTCAGCGCGTAGTCCGCCAGCGGGAACTTCTGCTGGGTGACCTCGTCGGTGATGACGGCGAAGGGCGTGACTTCGGAGCCGGTGCCGCTGGTGGTGGGCACTGCGACCATCATGGCCTTCTTGCCGAGTTCAGGAAGCTTGACGATGCGCTTGCGGATGTCCATGAAGCGCATGGCCACATCCTCGAACTTGACATCGGGCAGCTCGTACATGAGCCACATGATCTTCGCCGCGTCGATTGGGCTTCCGCCGCCCACCGCGATGATCACGTCGGCGTCGAAGCTGCGGAGCTGTTCGAGCCCCTTCTGCGCGAGCTGGATGGTGGGATCCGGGGCGACGTCGCTGAAGACATGTGTCGCGATGCCCATGTCGGTGAGCTTCTGGAGCATCGGTCCGAGGATGCCGGTGCCGTAGAGGAACTTGTCAGTGACAATGAAGGCGCGCTTCTTGCCCGCAAGATCCCCCAGGGCGGTGCAGAGGCAGCCGTATTTGAAATAGACCTTCTGGGGGACGCGGAACCAGAGCATGTTTTCCCTCCGTTTGGCGATGGACTTGATGTTCAGAAGATTCATTGGGCCGACGTTTTCGGAGACGTAGTTTCCGCCCCATGAGCCGCAGCCCAGTGTCAGCGATGGGTTGAGGGCGAAGTTGTAGAGGTCGCCGATGCCGCCCTGCGAGCTTGGCGTGTTGATGAGGACTCTGCTCGCAAGCATGATGTGGCCGAACTCCCTGATGCGCTCCTCGTTCTGGGTGTTGGTGTAGAGGACCGCAGTGTGCCCCAGGCCGCCGTAGTTCAAAAGGGCCTTCGCGTTCTCGATTGCCTCCTCGTAGGTGTCAGCCTTGTAGAGGGCGAGGGTGGGGGAGAGCTTCTCGCGGGAGAAGGGGACGTCCAGCCCGACGCCCTTGACCTCGGCGATGAGCACCTTCGTCTGCTCGGGGACCTTGATGCCGGCCATCTTGGCGATGGTGAGGGCGGTCTGGCCGACAATCTTCGCGTTGATCTTGCCGTCGATCTGGATGACCTTGCCGACCGCGTCCGCCTCCTTCTTGTTGAGGATGTAGCCGCCGCGCTTCTTGAACTCGGCCTTGACCGCGTCGTAGATCGGCGCGAGGACAGTCGCCGACTGCTCGGAGGCGCAGATCATGCCGTTGTCGAAGGTCTTGGAAAGGAGAATCGAGCTGACGGCCATCTCGACGTCGCAGGTGTCGTCAAGGATGACTGGGGTGTTTCCGGGGCCGACGCCGACGGCGGGGGTGCCCGAAGAATATGCGGCCTTGACCATGCCCGGACCGCCAGTCGCCAGAATCAGGGCGACGTCCTTGTGCCCCATCAGGTAGCCGGACATGGTGACGGTCGGCTCGTCAATCCAGCCGATGATGTCGGCAGGGGCGCCGGCCTCCACAGCGGCGTCAAGGACAATCTTCGCGGCCATGTTGGTGCAGTGCTTCGCACGGGGATGGGGGCTGAAGACGATGCCGTTGCGGGTCTTCAGGGCAATCAGCGACTTGAAAATCGCCGTGGAGGTCGGGTTGGTGGTCGGGACAATGCCTGCAATCACGCCACGGGGCTCCGCGACCTTGATCATGCCAAAGGCGTCGTCAACGTCAATGATGCCGCAGGTCTTCAGATGCTCGTACTTGTTGAAGATGTATTCGGAGGCGTAGTGGTTCTTGATGATCTTGTCCTCGACTACGCCCATGCCAGTCTCCTCGACAGCCATCTGGGCCAGGGGAATGCGCATCTTGTTCGCGGCAAGGGAGGCCGCCTTGAAAATCTTGTCAACCTGCTCCTGGGTGTAGTTCGCGTAAAGCTCCTGGGCGGCCTTCACCTTCGCGACAATCGCGTCAACGGTGGCCTTCTCGGCCGCGTCCTTCTGCTCGGGAGTCAGCTCAACCACGGGTTTCACCTTTTCCTTCTTCATCTCTCTATGTGCTCCTGTTCTATTAGGGGTGGGGGGGTGTCTGATGAGGTTAAATTATCATCACATGATAAAAAACTATCGTAAACAGCGCTAATGTAGCCCGGAAAAAACCACTTTCAATCGCATTCTGTCAAAAAAACGAAGAAATTCTGCGGAATTTTCAGGAAAAGTCACCTTTTGTCCAATTTCGCCCTTGCCTATGGCTACTCTTCCGAGGGTTGTTGTGGTTCTCCCGCCTCCGCCTTCTTGATTTTTGCGGAGAGGACTGCCAGGCCGCCGGCGATGACCTCCCGCTGGACGATCACGTCCTTTGGCACCTGGAGGCACACGTTTGCGAAGTTCCAGATATACTTGATTCCGAGGGAGACCATGACATCCGCGATGAGCTGCGCCCCGACTGCCGGCACGCAGATGATTCCCACCTTTGGCGGCGCCTTCTTTAGGATGTTGCGGATTTGCGCTATGTCGTGCACCTTGAAGCCGTGGATTTCGCGGCCTATCTTCTCCTTGTCGGAGTCGAATACGGAGGTGATCTTGAAGTTGTATGCCTTGAAGTCGGAGAAGCCCAGGAGGGCGGAGCCCAGGGAGCCGGCGCCGACGAGGGTCGCCTTCGATACGCTGTCCCAGCCCACAAGCCTCAGGATGGCGTCGATGAGCTCGTTCACACGGAAGCCATAGCGCTTGTTGCCCTTGAGGCCGGTCATGGCCACGTCCTTCCTCACGAGGATGTGGGGGATGTTCATATACTGGGCAAGGTCGGCGCAGGAAACCCACTCCTCGCCCGCAAGGCGCATGCGGAGAAGACGGTGCAGGTAGGTCGGCATCCGTCGCATGGTTGGAGAACTCTGGATCTTCATCGCACTCGTCGCAAATGGTGGGGCTCAAGGAGGGCCAGTGGGGATTGCACGGGAATTGCAGGCCGCGGGAAGGTAAACTGCGCCAGGCACTTGGCGCTTCGGCGTCCGCCCCGTCCCGCAACATGTTCTTAATATATCAACAGAATCCGGGGCGGCACAAGGCGACATGGAATATTTTCCGCAGTTTTGCCACGCCGTGGCCGGAGGCGAGTTCGGGTTCACTCTCTTCTTTGGGCTACATTATCCTCTGTTTCATTCAGTGGTCGTGGAATCTTCATTCATGGAGTAGTTTTTCTCATGAGTCGTCTCTTTTCGGCTTTTTTGTTGTTGTCCTTCGCATCCCTCTTGTGTTTTGCCCAGTCCCCTGAGATGCGGATGCAGTTTTATGCCCAGGAGCGTGGGGAGGCGGCTCCTCCGGTTCCGCAGGCCCGTCCGGTCATTCCCCCTCCCAGGTTTGAGCCAACCTGTTCCTTCGGGCTGGGGCTTTCCTCCAGATATGTCCGCGAAGGCTGGTGCGAGAATCCCTCCATGGTTTCTGTGATGCAGGCCGAGGTCTCGGAGAGCGGCCTCTACATGGGCGTAACGGGAACCTACAACTTTTCAGGGACGGTCGGCCGCCGCCGCCACTTCCAGGACGACCGCTTCTACATGGGCTATGCGCTGGGCTTCACCAATACAGGGGTGATGGGGCCGGTCGTCGTGGACCTTTGCTGGACCTACAACGGATATCCCGGCGAGAGCGAGGAGAATTCGGGAAGCCTCTCGATGAGCTTCCTCCTCAATGAAATCTGGCAGAGCGGCAGGTTCGCCCTGACGGGGGCCTTCACCCTCGAACACAACTACGGCAAGAATGCCACATTCGCACTCACGGACGCAACGCTCGTCTACTCCGTGACGGAGGACGGCTCGTGGCAGTGGGCGAATAGCCTGATGCTCTACTGGGGCGACACGAGAAAGCTCCGCAGGATGACCGACGGAATGGTGGGAGGCAACGCCTTCTACACGGCGGCATGGAGGTCGTCCCTCACCTGGAATGTCAACGGCACATGGTCTGTCGAGCCATTCGTCCAGACGGACATGCACCCGGACAGCCGCTCGCGGGACGCGGCACGGGACGACGCATTCAACTCGGCGGTCACCTTCCTGGGCGGCATCCGCCTGAACTGCCACTTCTAGCGGACTGGGAGGCAAAGGCACCTTGTCCGCCGATTTCAGCTATTGGCGCCGCAACCTGGCGGTCCTGTGGGTCTCGCAGTTCGTCTCGCTGTGCGGCTTCTCCATGTCGGTCCCCTTCGCGGCATATTTCATCCGCGAACTCGCCCCGGATGCGGGGGAACCGCGCATACGCTTCTACGCAGGGCTCTCGTCGCTCCTGACACAGGCCGCCTTCATGGTCGCCGCGCCACTGTGGGGGTGGGTCGCAGACCGCTTCGGACGCAAGAAGATGGTGCTTCGCGCCGCATTCATGGGGACGGTGGTCCTGGGCCTCATGGGGCTTAGCAGAAGCGTCTGGCAGTTTCTGGCGCTCCGTTTCTTCCAAGGATGCTTCACGGGGACGATTGCCGCGTCGACCACCCTGGTCGCATGCAATACGCCCCGGGAAAAGCAGGGATTCGCCCTGGGGCTGCTGTCAAGCTCGATCTTCTCGGGGGAGATGGCCGGGCTCCTCGTGGGAGGCGTCCTGGCGGACCAGTTCGGATTCCGAAACTCATTCCACATCTCCAGCGGACTCCTGCTGGTGACGACCCTGCTGGTGCTCTTCCTCGTGAAGGAGCAATTCACGCCCGAGGCGGGAGACGCCGCGGGCAAGCCCACGGGCGCGGGGGGATGGAGGCTGACCTGGACGACTGTCCTGCTTCCCGCGCTGCCCGTCCTCGCAATCTACGGATGCAACTCGCTGGCGCGCCTGATGGACCAGTCCCAGATCGCCCTCTATGTCGAACAACTCAACGGGGGCGTAGACTTCCCCGGGCGGGAAATGTTCACAAGCTGGGTGATGGGAGCCGGCTCGCTGGGGGCCGTCACGGCGGGATTCCTGCTCGCCAGGCATATTGACGGACGCCCCGCAAGGATTGCCCAGGCGATGGCGCTGACCGCATGCCTCGCCGTCCTCGCAATGGCGGCGCTGCCATTTGTTCTGCCCTCGGAACCACGCGTGTCCCTGCCAGGGGTCGCAGTGGGAACCACCTGGGGGGTCCTGGCAATGATTCCGCTGCGGTTCATAATGGTCTTCTGCGGCGGCGGGATGGAGCCAATATGCACCTCCTGGATTTCAAAGGTGACGGAGCCGGAACACCGGGGCGTGATCTTCGGATACGCACAGGCGGTCCGCTCGTCATGCTCGGGACTGGGACACCTGGGTGCGTGCATAATCGCGCCGGCACTGGGGGTGAACGCGCTCTACTGGACGATTCCCGCGGCGTTCCTGGCGCTGGCCGCAATGGTCGCACTCTTCAGGAACCGCATTGCACAGCGCATACGGTGCGTTCAGTCAAATTATATAACATCTTCTGACGCAAGTAGTTAGCATTACTATGCCGCCAGGCCGCGCTCTCTATGTGCCGGGCCAGGACTGAGCCAGTGCCAGCGCCAGGTTCGAAAACCTGTGGTCATCCGTCACCTCTTTCCCAAGCCATTCCGGGCGCGGGAAGGGGTGGTCCTCCTCCGGCAGCTCCACCTCCGCAGTGGCGTGTCCCTCGAAGGGGCCGTGGTATTCGTCAATCTCCCAGACGAGTCCCGTGTCGCCGGCGGGGACGAAGAAGCGCGTCTTGCGGACTGTCGTCCCGCCGCAGAATTTCTCCAGCATCATCCATGCGTCCTCCACGGGGATCTCGTATTCGAATTCGACCCGCAAGCATCCGCTGGGCTTGCCCTTGATATTGATGTTCGCCCGGTCGCCGATGACGCGTATGCGGACAGAGGAGCCACCCTGGGTCGGGAAATACCCCTGCGTAATCTCCGAACTGTGGGTGGCCAGAGGACGCCATTCCTCCCCTGAAACCAGAAATTTCCTCTCCGTCTCTATTTTCATCGGTAGCCACCTGCCTACGAAGTGTATTATATTTGGAGTCCTATCCAAGTGTTTTTCCTGACGGCCGCCCCGCGCCCCGCGGAGCACCCATGGGGCGAAACCTGGGAACGGCGTCAAATCTAATACCTCTACCAAATGTCCACAGCCAAACGCATCCTCATCACAGGCGGAGCGGGATTCCTCGGCTCCCATCTTGCCGAAAGGCTCCTGAAGGCCGGGCACAAGGTCACCGTGATAGACAATCTATCCACGGGACGGATGGTGAACCTGGAGGGACTCGCCGCCGAATTCGGCGACAGGCTTGCCTTCCGCAAGGAGGACGTCAGGTGGATGGAGTTCGACGAGGATGTGGACGAAATCTACAATCTCGCATGCCCCGCAAGCCCGCCACGGTACCAGGCCGACCCAATCGGAACCTCGGAGACCTGCTTCCTCGGGGCGTTGAAGACCCTGGAGCTGGCACGGCGCAAGGGGGCGTACATCCTCCAGGCATCAACCTCCGAGGTCTACGGGGACGCGAAGGTGCACCCGCAGCCCGAGGAATACTGGGGCAACGTCAACCCGCACGGTGTGCGCTCCTGCTACGACGAGGGGAAGCGCATGGCGGAATCCCTCTTCTTCGACCACCAACGCCAATTCGGGACAAAAATCAAGGTGGTCAGAATCTTCAACTCCTACGGACCGAGGATGGATCCCGAAGACGGGCGGGTTGTCTCGAACTTCATAATGCAGGCGTTGCGCGGCGAGCCTATCACCATCTACGGCGACGGCTCCCAGACGCGCTCCTTCTGCTACTGTACCGACACCGTGGCTGGGCTTGTCGCGATGATGGAGGACTCCGTCGAGGAGTTCCCCGGCCCCGTCAACATCGGCAATCCAGGGGAGTTCACGATTCGCGAGCTTGCGGAGATGGTAATCAGGCTTACGGGAAGCAAGAGCAAGCTCGTCACACGGCCTCTGCCCTTGGACGACCCGAAGGTGCGCCGCCCGGACATCGGGCTCGCGCGGTTAGCCCTCTGCTGGCTGCCAACCGTCACGCTTTCGGATGGGCTTCCCCGCACCATCAAGTTCTTCAGGGACTGCATGTCCTGACGGCACCGGAGGGAAGGCGCTCCACCACTTTTTTCAGTCATAATCCATCGACAAGACGACCCCATCCAAATCCACCACAACCCCACAGGAAACATGGAAAAGCTAGCTGCCCAGTTTTACACAGTCAGGGAATTTACAAAGAACGCGAAGGATTTCGCGAAGACCTGCAAGCGTGTCAAGAAGATTGGCTACGAAGGCGTGCAGCTCTCCGCCATCGGACCGATTCCCCCGAAGGAAATCCAGAAGATTCTCTCCGGCGAGGGGCTGGAGTGCGTAGCCACCCACATCAGCTTTGACCGCATCGAGAAGGAGACCAACGCGGTGATTGACGAGCATCTCATGTGGGGATGCCGTTATCCTGCAATCGGCGGCTTCTTCCCCCAGGGCGGCACGGGACTCAAGCTCAAGACCTGGAAGGATTTCGTCAAGCGCTTCAACAAGTGCGCGGCACTCCTGGCGGAGGCTGGACTCTCGCTGGGATATCACAACCACTTCCACGAATTCCTGAAGCTGCCCGACGGATTGACATGCTACGAACACCTGATTCGTGAACTGGATCCCTTCAACGCATGGTTCGAAATCGATACGTACTGGGTCGCATACGCAGGAAAGGAACCCTCCGCACTCATTCGAAGGCTGCCCCACAGGGTCCCGTGCTTCCACCTCAAGGACGGCAAACTCGAGTCGAGAACCGATGAATTCGCCCCAAAGCTCGTGATCACGGAGGTCGGTGACGGAAATCTCGAATGGCCGGCTATCATCGACGCCGCAAAGTTCGCCGGAGCACAGTGGTATATCGTCGAACGCGACAACGGCGAAATGCCACCCTTCGAAAGCCTCGAAAAATCCTTCCACAATCTGCGGGACAGGATGGGGCTCTAAAGTCGGCACCCAACCAAAAGGAAACCATGGACATTCTCTTCTGCGGAGCAGGAAAGATGGCGACGGCCATCGCCGGAGGAATCGTCGCGAAGAATCTCTTCCCCGGCGACAGGATTGTCGCGGCCGATCCGTCGGCTGAGGCTAGGGACGCATTCTCGCGGGCGACGGGGCTGGAGACTGTCCCCGCCGTCACGGAGGAACTGGCCGCCGGCGCGGATGTGCTGGTCCTGGCAGTCAAGCCCCAGGCCGCCCCACAGGCGTTCTCGGAAATGCCGCCGCTGAAGAAAAACTGCCTCGTCTTCTCAATCTGCGCAGGAATCTCACTCGAAAAGCTCCGGACATGGTTCGGGGACGCACGGATGGTGAGGGTCATGCCAAACACCCCGCTGATGGTGGGAAAGGGCGCAAGCTGCTACGCACTCTCGGATGAAAAGGACGCGGCGGCGGACGGATTCGCCGCAAAACTCCTGGGAGCCCTCGGAAGGGCATGGAGAGTCCCCGAAGAAAAACTGGACGCAGTGACTGCGCTCTCCGGCTCGGGACCGGCATACTTCTTCGCGTTCATCGAGGCACTCGCAAAGGGCGGGGCAAAACTCGGACTGGATGAAGAACTCGCCCAGGAACTCGCCGTCCAGACAATGGCCGGGACGACGGAGATGCTGCTCCAGGGAAAGGGCACCCCCGGGGAGCTGAGGGTCGCCGTCACGTCGAAGGGCGGCACAACCGCCGCGGCGCTGGATGTGATGAAGACGCATGGCTTCGATGGAATGGTCCAGGAACTCCTTGAGGCCGCATGCAAGCGGTCAATTGAGCTTGGTAGGTCGTAACTCCTTCAGAATCAATACGTTATGAATGTTCTCATTACAGGCGGGGCAGGATTCATCGGGTCCCACCTCTCGGCGGCACTGGTCGCCGCCGGAGAAAAGGTGACTGTCCTTGACGACCTCTCCACAGGGTGCGTCGATAATCTGCGCGGCCTAGAAAAGGGCGGCTCCCTGGAATTGCATGTGGGCTCCGTCAATGACGCGAAGCTGGTGGATGAACTGGTCGCAAAGGCCGACTTCGTATACCATCTCGCCAGCGCCGTGGGGGTGCGCCTCATCATCGACCAGCCAGTCCACACCATTGAGAGCATCGTGGGCGGCACGACCGTTGTCCTGGAGGCGTGCAACCGCCATTGGAAGCCCTTTTTGCTGACGAGCACCTCCGAGGTCTACGGCAAGGGATCCAGGATTCCCTTCAACGAGGATGACGACACCGTGATGGGGGCGACCTGCCGCCGCCGCTGGAGCTATGCCTGCGCGAAGGCCCTCGACGAGTTCCTGGCGCTGGCGTATTGGGTGGAGAGGCACCTGCCGATTACGGTGGTGCGCCTCTTCAACACCGTCGGGCCGAGGCAGACCGGACAGTACGGGATGGTCGTCCCCACCCTCGTCACCCAGGCGCTTTCCGGGAAGCCGATTACGGTCTTCGGCGACGGAACCCAGTCGCGTTGCTTCACCCATGTCTCCGACATTGTCGAGACGCTGATGATGATTCCAGAGGCTCCCCAGACACACGGCCAGGTGATAAACCTCGGCAACGACCAGGAAATCACCATTCTCGGGCTGGCGGAGCGCATCAAGGAGCTGACGGGCAGCCCGTCGCCCATCAAGATCATCCCCTACGACCAGGCGTATGGCCCGGGGTTCGAGGATATGCACAGGCGCGTGCCGGATCTCTCCAAGGCCGCACGGCTTCTGGGATACCGACCCACAAGGAGCCTGGACGACATCCTCCATGATGTCATCCAGGACAAGCGCGCCAGGATGTCCCTGGGTTAGAGAAGAAGCCTGTTTTGCGAGTGGAAGATGCCCCTTGTCTGCCGATTGCAAGTGATGCCCTGCATCAGCTACGACGTCGCCTCCGACGAGGAGGCCCCTGGAATCCTTTCCGGTGCCGCCCTCGTCGTCCAATGCGACGGCTTCCAGGAGCTGGGCGGGGTTGCGGAGCCCCCGAAGAAGGTCTCCCCCGAGGAGCTTCTCCTGCTTGAGCAGGATCGGACGCGCCGCCGCAGCCGCCGCATGGAGGGCGCATCGCTTCCGAAGATCCTGAGGGTCGCCACCCCAAGAGACAGGGAGACGGCCGCGGAAAACGACCGCCTCTGCCAGGAGGCGTATCCGAGGGTGCGGGAGATCATACGCCGACAGGGAATCCCCATGAGGCTCACCACGTTGCATTACTCCTTCGACCGGAACATGCTCCTCTGCGTCTATGCAGCCGAGGCACGCGTTGATTTCAGGGGGCTTATCCGCGAACTGGGGGCGACCTTCAACTGCCATATCGAAATGAGGCAAATCGGAGCCAGGGACGAGTCGGCAATCATCGGAGGAATAGGAATCTGCGGAAGACGCCTCTGCTGCTCGACTTTCCTCAAGAGGGAGGAGTCGGGGTACGCTCCACAGGCGAAGCCAGGCACGGGAGGGCAGTCAATCCACTGCGGACTGTGCGGCCGCGTAAAGTGCTGCCACCGATTCGAGGAACACTGCGAAATGCGACGCCGGCACGGCGGAACCCGGCACGATAACTGCGGGGGGGCTGAAGCATGAAAGGGCGCGCGTCAGCCATCCTGCGCATCCTCTGGTGCGCCCTGGTGTTCTTCCTGCCGCTGCGTTGGAACTACGCCGCAATATCGGTGGAACAGGCAAACTACCCCATGGATGCCTGGGAGTGGCTCTTCTTCACAATCCAGCCACACTTCCTCCTGGCCGCAATCTCGGGCGCACTCCTGCTCCTTACGGCCGCAATCCATCCGGAAAAGCCAGGAAGGGACGCGGCTCTCGCCGTGCCGGCGGTCGCCTTCTCGCCCGTAATCCTGGGACTCGCAGGACTTGTAAATACGACGGAGACCGCATACGCACAGGCATGGTTCTGGCACTTCTATACTGTCGCATGCATCTCACTGGGGGTGTGGTGGACGAGCCGGCACGACGAAAGGCTCCTGCCGTGGATGCTCCATACGGTGGCGGCCGGCGCACTCATCGCAATCCTCCAGGGATGGCATCAACACTTCGGAGGGCTCCAGGCCGAATACGAGGCACAGCTTGAACACGCAAAGAACACGGGGACCGCGCTCTCCGAGCAGATGCTGGCAAAACTCCGGCAGACCCGGTCAACCGGTAGCTTCGCTGACCCGAATGCCTACGCCGCGCAGCTCCTGCTTGCCTCTCCGTTCTTCGTGCTGGAGGCAATCCGCCTGGGCAGAAGAACCTCCACACCACGCGCCGGCGGCTGGATTCTCGGCGGCGCGGCCTGCATCCTGGCCGTGGGCGCACTTGTCTTCAGCGGAAGCCGGGGCGGGGTCCTTGGCGCGGTGGCGGGCGTCGCAATCGCGGCGCTTCTCCTGCTGGAACACCGTCTCACAACTCTCTGGAAGGCGGGGCTTGTCCTGGCGGCAATTCTCCTGGCATCCGTAATGATATTTGCACTTAACTATCTGTCCAAGAGGAAGATGGAGACAGTTACAGTCCGCCTGGAATACTACCGCACCGCAGTTGAAATCTATCGCGGGCACCCTGTCTTCGGGGCAGGGCTTGGGGAGTTCTATCCGTGGCACATGCGTCTGAAGGGATGGGAGGGAGACGACGCACGGGACGCGCACTCGGTCTTCTTCGCACAGCTTTCGCAATGCGGCATCCCGGGCGCGCTGGACGCACTCATCAGGCTCTCGCTGCCATTCCTGCTGGCGGCGGGACTCTTCCGGAGACGCCGCTGCAAGTCACAGGCGCTCTTCGCAATGACAGTGTGCGGGATGGTGGCGTGGAACGTCCATGCGCTGACCCAGTTCAACGACATGATTGTCTCAACGACCTCCCTGGCGGGCTTTCTTGGCCTCTATGCCTTTGGCCGGACCCGGCGCGAGGAGGCCGCCACGGCAGGGAGGAGTCCCCGTCCCCTCTCCGCGTATCTGCCCATGGGCGCCCTTGTGCTCCTGGGGCTGGGCTGCATCTGGTCGCTTCACCAGGCGCCAGGGGCGCGGGCGCACCAGCTGGCGGAGGACTCCCTTGCCGACAGGTATCTCTCCTACCAGCGCAGGAAGGCGCTGCTGCTTGATGCAATCTCGAGGGATTCCACCGCATTCCAGCCGCCAAAACTCCTGGCGGACATGGCGGTTTCCCGGGGAGACCTGGAGACCGCACGCCTTGCGGTCGACGAACTCCTGAGGCGGACTCCCCATCGAGCCACGGCCCATTGGCGGGCATGGAAGTTGGCGGTGGCGTCTGGAGACGCCGAGGGGGAGGCGAAGGCCCTGGAGGCTGTCGCTCGGTGGAATCCCACGGATTTGAGCCTGTGGCTTCTCCGCGGGGTCTCGGCAGCCCATCCGTCTCTGACAGACCAGGAAAAGCTGCTTGTCGAGGGTCTCCAGCTCGAAAAGCACGAGGTCACCGAGGAGTCGGTGCGAATCGGAGTCGCATTCCCGAATCCGCAGGTCAGACGCCTGGCGGAACCCCTCCTCGCAACTCTCCTCGACAAGGGGTTCGTGGAGGAACTCTCCGGCAGAAGGCTGGTTTTCACCCTGGAGGAACAGGAACTATGAATCGAGGTCTCGCAATTGTCATCTCCGGCCCCAGCGGCGCAGGAAAGTCCACCATCCTCAAGAAGACGACGGCAAGGATTCCGGGGATGGTCTTCTCGGTCTCATGCACGACGCGCAACCCCCGGCCAGGGGAGTCCGACAACGTCGACTACCACTTCATATCCACGTCCCAGTTCGAGGAGGGCATCCGCAAGGGCGACTTCCTTGAATACGCAGACGTCCATGGAAACTACTACGGGACTCCCAAGGCGCCGATGCTGAAGGTGGTCGAGGAGTGTGGAATCATGCTTCTCGACATTGACGTGCAGGGCGCACGGCAGATACGCGAAAACCTGTCGGGGACTCCCCTGGCGGAACTGGTGGAATATGTCTTCGTCGCCCCGCCGTCCTTGACTGTCCTTGAGGAACGGCTGCGCAAGCGGGGCACCGAATCCCCGGAGAGTCTTGCAAGGCGAATGGCGGACGCACGGGAGGAGATGGAGGCCACCTCGGAATACGGCTTTGTCGTGGTGAATGAAGACTCAGACCAGGCCGCCCGCCAACTCGAGGCAATCATCGTCGCGGCAACATGCAAGACATGCAGAAATACGACCTTACAGGAAGACTAGGGATGAACGACACAACGCTGGCGCTGGCCAAGGGCGAGCTTGAAAAATACGGGCTTGAGGCGGAAATCCGGCTGGAGGAGGGGCTCCCGTCCTTTGAAATCAGGCGCATCGACGGCAGGACGGTCATTGCCGCGCCGTCGCCGGTCGAGGCGCTCTACGGTGTCTACGACCTGGCGGAACGCTTTGGCGGATACTGCTTCTTCGAGCCAGGACGCGACAGGTTCGACGCATTGCAGAAGAGGGCTCTCCCGGGGGACGGGGTTGTTGTGGCCGCGCGCCGCCCGCTCCTGAAGCGCCGCGGATTCATCCAGGAGTTTCCATTCAATGAGGAGACGCCGCAGTTGTTCGACTGGATGGCGAAGAACAAGCTGAACTATCTCCTCGTCTGGATGAAGTACTACGACGAGCTTCCGGAGGATTTGAAGGCGATGGCGCAGGCCCGCGGGATTGTCATCGAGAGCGGGCACCACAATTTCAGCTACTGGATTCCCGCCAGCAAGTATGCAAAGACCCATCCGGAGTTCTTCGCGGAGATTGACGGCAAGCGCATCAAGCCCTCGGAGGGGAAGGGCGACCTGCTTCTGAGCGAACAGCTCTGCACCACGAATCCCGAACTGCGCTCGGAGATTGTCAGGAATATGCTCGACTACTGCGAAAAGCACCCCGAAGTCAAGGTGATCTCCCTTGTGCCCAACGACGGCTTCGGCTGGTGCGAATGCAAGGAGTGCTCCAAGTTCTACGACAAGTCGGAGAAGGGGGACTTCTACAGCGTGTCGGAACATGTCTACAAGGCGAACAGGATTTACCACGACCTGGTGAAGGAGGTGGCGGCACGCCTCCACGAGAAACGCCCTGATATCCAGTTGACTTTCTGCGCGTATGTGAACTACTGCGAACCCGCGCCAGGGTTCAGGCTGACACCAGGCCTGGCAGTCCACTTCGCACCGTACTGGCGTTGCATAAACCACCTTGTCGATGACCCTGAATGCTACTACAACTCCAACTACGCCAAGGATATAATGGAGTGGGAGGCAGTCAAGGACGGCGGCGAGATCAATATCTACGAATACTACATGGGAGTGAATTTCTATCTGTCGCTGCCAATGGTGCACTTCCGTGAGCTATTCCATGAAATGGGGTGGTACGAGGAACATCATGTCGACGGAATCCTGACACAGTTCCATATCCCCCACTGGAGCGTCTACGGACTGAACTACGCACTCATGGCAAAGGCGGCACGCGGCGAATCCCCGCAGGACGCAATCCCCATCCTCTTCAGGAGTCTCTTCGGCAACGACGGGGAGGCCTACCTGGACTTCTACTGGAATGTCAAGGAGATGCTGCTCCATATCGGAAAATGCCACATCCCACACCCGTATTCCCTCTTCAGACGCACCACTCTCAGCCAATTCAAGGAAATCCACCGTCAGGCGGGGGAACTCGCGGCACGCGACCCGTCCAACCGGCTCGGAAGGGAAATCCTGGTCTGGACAGAGTATCTCGTCAGGTTCAAGAGTCTCTTTGACGATTATCACGCAGGGGTTCTCACGGAGGAGATGCTGGACGAATTCCTGGCGTGGATCCATTCCTTCCGCACGACGCGGGTATTCGTCCACGAAAGGTTCGACATGTATTTCCAGGCACTGCGCTCATGCCTGCGCACAGGAAAACCCTGGGTCCACTTCAATATCGACTGGGAGGATGGATACGTGATTCGGGAGACAGAAAAGGACGGCGGGAAATAGAGCCCCCCGCGCCTCATTTCCCCATAATCACAATATATGTGGGGAAGCCTATGATCTTGAAGGACTTGGCAAGGTCGCGCCCAACCCCGTTGTCCCCCTGTATCCTCACACAATGGAACTCCTTGAGGCGCCGCTGGACGTCGCTGTTCTTCAGCGTCGTCGTGTCCATCAGCGTGCATGCCTTGCATGAGACTCCCCAGAAGTCCAGCAGCACGGGCTTCCCGTCCTCCATGGAGTCTGCGAGCGCCTGCCTGTAGTCTGTCCTCCAGAGTTCGTCGGCTTCCACTGAAATCTCCTTCTGGGGTGCGAGAAGGCGCCACCCATTCCAGGCGAACTGCACGGCAAATACCAGGATTATCACGCCGACCGCCTTCTTGACGTAGTTCATCCACGGACCTGGCTTCGGCAAGGACCCCATGCCGCCCCCAAGGAATGGCCACGGGAGCCCAAGCCCCGCCCCAAGCAGGAAGGGAAGCCACAACGCACCGTGATTGCCCTCGGCGTAGAGCCGGGCTCCAAGGACAAGCACCCATATCAGAACCGGAGCGACGCAGGCACCTGCAAGAAGCGCCGCCGCGACTCCAAGACCCGCGGCAGTCAGGAACGACCCCCGCCGGATGTCGGCCCCAGACCGCCGGAATCTGGAGAAGTCCAGGGAGATTATGTCAAACATGGAGAGCGCAAGGATGACGAAGAGCAGGGCGATTGCAAGCTGGAAGGCTGGCGAGCTGGTGAAGGCCCCGAAACGCCCACCGAGGGCAACAACCCACGCGCCAATGACTCCGTATGAAAACGCCATGGCGCCACCGTATGCCGCCCCAAGCATGAAGCCGTGCCCGCGCCCAGAACCTACGCCCCGCGCCCCAAGAATGCCCAGGGTGATGGGTATCATCGGCAGGACGCATGGCGTGAGGTTGAGCAACATGCCCAGAAGTATCGTGAGAAGACCCGCGAAAAGCCATCCATGGCGCGCAAAGACACGCTCAAGGAGGTTCTGCTGCTGAGGGGACGCGTCCGCGTCAAGGGAGTTGTCAAGCCACGCAAGGAATGAGGGCGAGTCGACATAGCCCTCAAGACGCCCCGTCACTATATGCCCCTTCGGCAACGGCTCCGCCCCGGAAGGCAGCTCCGGCCCGACCCCGGATGAAGGCGCGTCAGAAAGCGAGACCTCCTGAGGAAGGTAGCAGATGGTGCCGACACATCCCTGGAAGGTGAGGAGGATTTCGTCGGGAGCAACGGGCGGAACTACACGCCAGCGGAAAAGGGAGTTGCCAGGATAGTACCCTCTCTCGTCCGCATCAGGAGAGTCCTCCAGGACGGCGACCGAACCCTCGGGAAGCTCAAGCCCCAGAAAGCCGCCGGTTAGCTGCCCATCCTCCGGCGCGGAAAAACGGGCGACAACTAGCTGGACGCCTCCTTCCTCCATGATCTCAAGCGACGCGGAAAAGGGTGACTGCCCAAAAAGGGCGCCCCCAATGCATGCAATTATTGCAAATAATGCTATAACTCGTTGAAACATAGATAGTTATATTCGCGAGTAGCTCCAGGAGACCGGACGGTCGTTGTCGTATGGCATGTATCCGTGGAAGGGACGGGGATCCCCGTCGAAGACAAGCGGCAGAAAGTATTTGTCCCCCTCCCACATGGGATACTTGGAGAACTCTTCCAGTGGTATCCAGGAAAGAGTGCCCTCCTCGTTGCGGGAAAGCGGAGTGCCAGTGAATTCGGTGACAAGGAAGACGAATGTCAGCCAGTCCTCGCCGTGCGGACCAAATCCCGTCCAGTTCACTGTGCCGCGAAATTCCATCTTCTTCACCTCAAGGGTGGATTCCTCGCGAATCTCCCTTAACATCCCGGAGACCACGTCCTCGTCGGCCTCAAGGTGCCCCCCAAGACCATTGTATTTCCCGAATTGCTCGTCACTGGCACGCCCAATCCGGTGGGTCATGAGGACGGCAGAACCATCCGGCGAAAGGATGTAGGCCAATGTGCCTATGATCGGAGTGTAGGACATGGGGTAGGGAGGAGAGGGTAGGGAGAAGAGGGTAGTGCGTGGCTGGCGCGCTTGGGCGCGCCTGTAGTGGGGGGTAGGGAGGAGGGAGTAGGGAGAAGAGGGTAGTGCGTGGACACTTTGCAGTGGGCTACAAAAGTGGGGAGAAGAGGGTAGGGAGAAGAGGGTAGTGCGTGGACACTTTGCAGTGGGCTTGCGTGCTGTCTACTGGTTGCTCTTGAATTGCGCCAGCTCCATCTGCAGGGCGGCGTATTTCTGGCTGAGTTCCGTTCTTGACTGGAGAAGGCTCTGCATTTCGCTCTGGCTGGCGGCAATCCGCTCCTCGGCAATCTTCTTGAAGTGCTCTCCCATTATCTTCTCCTTCTCCTGGAGGAAGAGTTCCTTCTGCTGGGCGGCCGCCAGGGCGGTCTGGGCGTCATTCTCCCTCTTTGCAATCTCCTGCTCGCGCTGGAGAAGCTCCTTCTTCTGCTGAAGGAGATTCTGCGACTCCTCGGCCATTGCGGCACGGCGCTCCTGAACATCCGAGGTCAACCCCTCAAGCATCTTGCCACGCATCTCGGCAAGAAGCGCCTGCCACTCCTGGAGAAAGGTGTCGCACTGGAGGTTGGCGTTCTTCTGGAGCTCCAAAAGCCCCTTCGCCGTATCGTTCCTGGATTCCTGAATCTCGGCGAGCATCCTCTCCTTCTCCTTCGCAAAACCAGCCTCCGCAGCCACCTCGCGCGCCTGGACGGCCTCTATGCGCTTCGCAAGCTCACCCTCGCTGCGCTCGAGGTCAAGACGACGCTGACCCAGCTCATCGGCAAGCTTCTTCAGTGCTTCGTCGCGCTGTGCAAGACGAGTCTTGGCTCCGTTGAACTCGACAAGCAGCTGCGACCTCTCCGCAGTCAGCCCCTGCCGTACCTCGGCCTCCTTCAGCGAGAGCGCCATCTCGCGCTTGTTGATGGCGTCCTCACGCTCGGCAAGCTTCTCCTTCTCCTGTATCAGTTCCGCCTGGAGACTATCGAACTTCTCCTTGAGGGAGGCGGCGAGACGCTTGAAGTCGTCCAGAAGCTTTCCATCCTGCTCGGCGAAATTCTTGTTGAATTCCTCCTGCATCGCCAGGATTCTCTGTCCCTTCGCATCCAGTTCAGCCTTCAGGTTTCTCATTGGCTGTATATGCTCGTCAAGGGCGGCTGCAAACTCCGCCTTCGCATCGCACTCCTTTGCGATAATCTCCTTCTCCCGTGCGTCAAGCTCCCTTTCGCGCTCCGTGAAACGCTCCGCCGCCTCGTGGTATGCGGTGATGGCGTCAGCCAACGCGGACTGCTGGATGTCGAGATTGCGCTTCTGCTCCTGGTAGATCGTCTCCAGGTCGCTCCTGGTCATGATGGTTGCGCCAAGATTCCCCAGGTCCTGGAAACGGGCGGCAATCTCGTTCTGCTGACTCTGCAGAAGCGTCTTGATTTCATCGTACTTGGCCTGGACCTGCTCCTCACGCTCTCGCAGTGACTTGTCGCTGTTGAACCACCCCATCTTATAATCTCCAGTTTGCTCGGGAAAAGTAATGACCGCGTTCAATGGATAATACCAGGGATTAATGTAAGCGGAAGACAGACCCCCGCAGATAGGCACCACAACTCTTTTCAAGGATTTTTCCCCACCATCTTGAAATCCAGACCACGCTCGCTATATTAGGCGCCGTTCCTGAAAATCCCCCATATTCTCCGTCGGGACGTAGCGCAGCCTGGTTAGCGCGTTTGTCTGGGGGACAAAAGGTCGAGAGTTCGAATCTCTCCGTCCCGACCATTTTTACGAAGAAGCCAAGCGTATCTGCGCTTGGCTTTCTTCGTAAAAATGCCCTCCATGGCAAGAGCGAACACAGTGGGCGTCCCCAGCACAGCCGGGGCTTGTGCCGGAGGGCCTCTGTCACGCTGTGTTCTACGCCTACATCATTCGCGGCATTCCCTTCCCGAAGCAGCGCTATGTCGGCTACATATCCGACCTGAGGCAATGTATCGAAGCCCACAACTACGGTCAGGACAAGCACACGGCTCCATACAAGCCATGGAAGCTGGAAGCCTACATCGCCCTTGATTCAGAGGAAAAGGCACGCGCCTTCGAGCGTTATCTGAAGTCAGGTTCCGGTCATGCCTTTGCCTCCAGGCACTTCTAAACAGCCCTTAGTAAACTCCGTAGGACAGTCGCCCATTCCTTTTACATTTCTTCTTTCATCCCCATGAGCCGCATGGAAATTCTGTATACAGCGTGTATGTTTGACAAGAGTAAAGACAAGAGTAAAGACAAGAGTAAAGACAAGAGTAAAGACGGGAGTAAACAGTCATCATGTCGCTACCGATAAACATAAAGTCGCTTCTGGAACAGAGGATTGTCGAATCGACTCGCATTGAGTACAAGTCCGCCTGGAACCCAGAATCCGTACTGCATTCCATCTGTGCCTTCGCGAATGACATTGACAATTGTGGAGGCGGTTATGTCGTGCTTGGGGTCGAGGAGAAGGACGGGCGACCTGTCTTTCCAATCAAGGGGCTTCCACCGGAGAGCATTGACAGAATCAACAAGGAGCTAGTAAACAAATGCAGTCTGATTGAACCGCATTATCTGCCTGTGGCTGAATCTGTCGTGGTGGACGGCAAGGACATCATCGTCATCTGGATACCAGGCGGCGATTTGCGTCCGTACAAATGCCCTGTCGCATTTCCCACGGAGAAGGCACGTCATTGGGAGAAGGCGTATTACATCCGCAAGATGGCAAGCACCATCAAGGCCGGGCCGCAGGAGGAACGCGAGCTTGTCATGATGTCGAACAGGGTTCCCTTCGATGACAGAATCAACCACCATGCGGAAGTAGAGGACCTGCGTCCTGTGCTAATAGCCGACTTTCTGCACCGTGTCGGGAGCCGTCTTTACGACGATGCCATGACCAGGCCTTTGCTGGAAGTGGCTCGTGACATGAAGATAGTCGGCGGCACGACGGAGTACTGCAAGCCATTGAACGTGGGGCTGATGTTCTTCAACGAAGCTCCTGATGACTTCTTCCGCTACGCGCAGATTGAAGTGGTTGACAAGCCTGTTCCGACGGGAGAGCGCATGGTTGAGAAGGTTTTCAGAGGACCGCTGGATAAGCAGCTTCAGGAGGCGCTTGCCTACATCAAGAACTACATGCTGAAAATGGAGATCACGAAAGTGGATGGACAACCCGAAGCCATCCACACGTGGAATATCCCCTACAAGGCAGTGGAGGAGGCACTGTCCAATGCCGTCTATCACCGTTCATACGAGATATACGAGCCGATTACCGTCACTCTCACTCCAGAGAAGATGGAAATCCTGAGTCTTCCGGGGCCAGACCGTTCCATCACCGACGAGGACATGAGACGCTACCATTTCGTTGCACGGAAAAACCGCAACCGCCGCATTGGGGATTTCCTCAGGGAACTGGAGCTTGTTGAGGGACGCAACACGGGAATTCCCGACATCCTCCGGGCGATGGAGCAGAACGGCTCTCCCATGCCTGTATTCGAGACGGATGCCGACCGAAGTTATTTTCTGGTCATCCTTCCAGTACACAGCCGATTCATCCAAGGAAAGCAGAAAAACGATGTGCCAGCCGAGACAAGGAAAAGCGTCAGAAGGAATAGGAACTCGGCACAAATCAGGGAGCTGGCCTTGAAGTGTCTCAGGCGATGGGGGAAAATGTCCGCTTCGGAACTTGCTGTCAAGATGGGATACGCCAGTCTTACCCCTACGGTCTCGCGAATACTCAAGGAGCTGATAGCCGAAGGGATAATCAAGCAGTCCCATCCTGACAGTCCACACAGCAGGAATCAGAAGCTTTCCCTTGCCGAATTCTCTTGACGGGGATGGTGAAAACGGTTTTTAACACATGAAGGTACTGTCCGCTGTTGAAATACAGTGGGGGGAAGTAAGCAGGTCGATTTAGGGGTCTGACAACCAGCAAATCCGCACCATGAATTGAAGTTATTCGTGTCTTTCGTGTCCTTCGTGGTTCAATTCTCACCCCTCTCCCCCCTCAGGTGACGCGTGGCGGAACCGGTGCGCGGGCGCGCTCGAGCGCGCCATCCACGCACTGCTCTCTCCCCTCTTCTCCCTCCTCCCTTCTCCCTACTCTTGACTGTCGCCCACTGCAAAGTGTCCACGCACTCCCCTCTCCCCTCTTCTCCCTCCTCTCTGCTTTGGAAGCCCACTGCAAAGTGTCCACGCACTCCCCTCTTCTCCCTCCTCTCTACCTTCTACTTTTTCGTGGTTACATTTCATATCGTCTTGCTGAACAGGGCGTTAGAGAAAGCCTCCTGCGACTGGACACTCATTTTCACAAGATTCGCCGTTTTTCTTACCAATGTCGGTACAGGATGTGCTTGAAAGGTTATAGTTCGAAAAAACTTCGTCTGGCCGTCATTCTGGACGACCAACAACCCACCAACCAGGAGATACCCACCCTAAAATTCCTCCTTCCCCTCATTTGACATAGCCAGCGGCCATGCTCGCTGGCGTCTGTGCTTTGTGGCATACTGAAATTGCGACCTTCTGTAAATAAACACAAGAGCACACGGCGGAGCGCCCCCTCTTTGGGCGTCTCCTTTCGTGTTCTTGTGTAGGTTGTCGCAAGCCTCAGTATGCCACGAAAAGGAGGCGTCCTTTTTTTTGTAAGAAATCGATAGCACAAGATAGTTAGTGAAGTATCTGGGGATGCTAGATTGGTTGGACACAAAGTGTCATACGGTCTGGTGTATTGTATGCGTCAGGACTAGGGTAATCTACTGAATTCAAGCACAGGAATGCCGGCAAACAAGAAACAATTGGTGCGATTGGTTCGTCTTGTAGCGCAGCTCAAGGAGAACCGCTATCCCAATTGTGTCAGTTTTGCCGCGGATATGAGGAAGGCAGACATTGAAGAGAATCTCAACCTCTCCTGCACGGCCAAGACAATCGCGCGTGACATCCGGGTGCTGAAAAGGGATTTCAATGCCCCCTTCGATTTCGATCCTTCGCGGAACGGCTACTACCTCACCCACCACGAATGGACTTTCAGCTGTCCGCAGATATTCGATGACTCGTGCATGCTGTCGGCAGTGCTCGGAGCGCGGGTTGCCGAGCACATCTTCCCGCAGCCGATGAAGAAGCAGATCATGGACGCGGTTAATTACCTGCTGACGAACAACAACCCGGATTATCTGGACGCCGCGCAGGTGGATTCCCTGGTGGTGATCCCGTCTAACAGGACGAGAATAGACGCGAAGGTGTTCATGCCCTTGTTCTATGCCTGGCAGAACCATGTAATCTGCCATATCGAATACATGGACAGCAAGGGAAAAGCGACTGAACGCGACTTTGAGCCGCATGCCTTGGTCTTCTTCGATGGTGTCTGGTATGCGAAGGGATTCCGCCATGCCCGAAAGGAGATGCGGACTTTGGCTGCGACAAGGATGAAGTCTGTCGTTCCCACTGGACGTCATTTCAATCCAGACCCGAAGATTGTCGCCACGGCGAACGAAGAGGACATCTTTGACCGCGAGGTCGTTACCGATGTTATCGTCCGCTGCGATGACTATCTGGCGAAGATCATCCAGACGCGGCCATTGCACATTGAGCAAAAAGTAGTGCCGTTGGAGGACGGGGTTGTGAAATCCATGTGGAGGAAATGACCAAGTTTCGCCTCATAACCTGGGTCATGCACCAATGTGGAAGAGCCACAATCATACAGCCATAAAGTAGTTGCAGTGAAGTTGTGGTTTTTGCACAAGAGATTTTAACCAAACACAAATCATGAAATAGTCAGGAGAAAACAATGCCAGAACGTACTGTCATAGGAATTGATTTTGGAAGTAGTCAGAGTTCGATTGCCGTCCTGCGCATAGGCTCAACAGAAGCTCCTGAATTGCTTAATGTTGGTGGTGGACGCAATGGAGTCACGATTCCAACATTGCTTGCTGTTGATGCCAATGATGGTTCTGTAATTGATTTCGGGGCCAATGTCAGAAGGCATTATGCAGAGGAACAACAAGGTACTGTTATTTTCGCATCAAATTTTAAGAGATATCTTGGGAAAAATGTTGCTTCTAATGATCCAGATAGTCGCAAAGAGGCTAATAAGTATTGCAAACTATTCATATATGAGTTAGCCAAGTTTGTCAAGGAAAGATACAATGTCAAAGAATTGGATTTTAATGATTTTGAAACATGTCTTGCCTATCCTGCGACATGGTCAACAGAACAAGTTGAACTATTAAAGCAATATGCAAAGGAAGCAGGTTTTCCTGCTGACCCGATTCTTGGTATCAAGGCTATTCCAGAACCAGTTGCGGCAATGCATGCATTAAAAGTTCAGAATGCAGATTTCCGTTTCGGCAATTGCCCCGAATATTTTATGGTTATTGATTTTGGTGGGGGCACTCTGGATATTTGTGTAATAAGAACGGATACCCTGGGGCGAACGCCTGAAATTATATCCACCTCAGGTGATTCGGAATTAGGAGGAAAGGAATTCGATGATATTATAGAACATAAGTTTTTCAGGAATGTCGAGGGAGTGTCAAGAGACCAGTTGTCTGGACGAGAACTAGCAGAATTATCTGACAAGATCAAGGAAGCAAAGGAGACTTTCTCCGAAAATTTCAAGAATAATGAATTGGCTTCTTTCTCGTTCCATCTAACGGCTGGCCAATACTCTCTGACAATGTCTAGAAGCGAGTTTGACAATATATGCAAGGATAGAGGAATACCTATCTGCAGGAAGTAAACGGAACCTTGAAAGGCAAATTTTACTT
>OQWM01000006.1_pt1 | contig 89132 bp, 82 predicted proteins | sample 1691531 | NCBI WGS metagenome assembly OQWM01 (sample SAMN03418257, study PRJEB22391) | human gut metagenome | biome: human-gut; feature: organic feature; material: feces | host: Homo sapiens | place: Tanzania | collected 2013-01
ACTGACTGTAATCAGTTGATTACAGCTGGGCCTTCTCCATCATCTGCATCACATAGTGAGCAGCCAGGTCGGAGCTGGAGAAGGTGTCGCCCTTGGCACGCTTGTTGGGAGCCTTCTTCTCACGCTCGTTGTTCAGGTAACCGAAGGTCGTCTCGAACTCGGGCTTCACAACCCACTTGTCGCCAGCCTTCATACCGACGTTCAGCTTGACCTCGTCGGAGTTGATGTTGCGGCCGTCGTCCTTGGAGAAGGTGAAGTAGTAAGCTTCCAGCTCAGCCTTGATGTCAACGGTGCCACCGCTCTTCTGAGCACCGGAGCCACGGACGATCTTGCCGTTCGCAACCTGGAAGGAAACCTCGGGACGAGCGCACAGCATGGTCATGTACTGACGGGGCAGGTCAACGACGCCGCCAGGAGCCAGGGTCTTTTCAACCTTGTGGCCGACGAACTTACCGGTCTCGTCCTTGATGTACTCCTCAGTGGTGTACTTCACGGGCACGTCGCCGTTGTTGCGGACACGATAACCAACGATGTAGCTGGTCTGGCCCAGAACACGCTCACCGGACTCGGTCTTGCTGGTCACGATGATGTTGCCGTTGTCGCCGAAGCCCAGAGAATTGGTGACTTCCAGAGAACCAGACAGAGTGTGCATACGGTCGATCAGAGAAGGATCCTCGCTCATAGCGGAACGAAGAGAAGCCTTCATCTCGTCCAGCTTAGCCTTCTTGGCCGCCAGCTTCGCAGCGTCCTTCTTCTCGTCGACGTTGACCACGGGGTCGATACCGCCCATACCGGCATTGAAGATGTTGTCAGACATTTTGTAGTCCTCCTATAAAAAAGTATTTATTTATATCAACAAGCCTTGGACTTGCCAATATCATTTTGGTTTTGTGGTTTTTCCTACAGCCTATCTCTCAACCACACTCATATACTAACGCCGCCGTAACGGAAAGTCAATAGCTTTTTCAAAACTTTTTTACTTTTTTTCTGAAGTTTCTTTCTATCCTATACCTTAATAAAGAATTTCACCAACAACGGTTTTTCCGCGAGTGTCAGTTCCCATCTCTACAGTAACATCGAAAAAGTCTCCAGGATTAACTTTACTAGCTACGGTGTACGGCACCTCAATCTCGTAGGTACCAGATAAACCAGACAATGCACCAGTCAGCACTGACTTAACCATTAAATTAGAATTACTATCTACTACCTTAACGTAGTGGCTAACTTTCGTAATCGTGAAAGTCAATGCCACTCTCTCATCTTTGAAAGTAATACTATCATCTGTAGAGAACTCAATCCAGCCATTATTACTATCAACCTTAGCATCGCTTGCTGTATTAGGCTTATTATCAGGCTGAGAAGTCGAGGTGTTTTTACCACCGAGGTCAACTTTCTGAGGTTGCTCAACCACAGTCTCTACTTGCTGTTCGACTTGTTCATCAACTGTAGTTTTATTTTTGTTAGCCTCTATCTTTCTATCAGATAGCTTACTAAAAATGCCAACAATAACAACAGCCAAAACAACGACTCCGACGCCACAAAGAATAGCTGTCAATGAAGTTTTACGAGTAGCCTTCTTTCCAGATGACGCCTCAGCTGTATTCTCTTGTTCGTCGTCGTTCTCAACAGCCTCGAACCCAGTTTCAGTACCAGAGTTAATCTCCAGACCGTCTAAGTTGAAATCATCCTCAGAGTCAAATCCTTTGTATGCCATAATGCTGCTACCTCTCAAAGGAACTCAATCTTAATCATTAAAAATTATACCTTTCCTTATTTCAATGTATACATTTTAGACCAAATATCGCAAGAGTATAGACACCAAACCTATAAACCGAGCCAGAGCATATTTCAACTAGCCAAGATCATTCAAAAATTTTACTAATCTCTGCATCACTCAATGCTATCAAGTTTGCAATTCTTGAGCAAATGCTATAGTTAGTCAAAATCTCTGATGTACTGCAATCAATTATGGTATCCTCTAGTATCTTTATAGATGCTACCTTTTCTACTCTGTCCACCTTGATGCAGTAAGGCACAATGAATTTTCCTAACTGATCTACTCTCTGCACAGCTCTAATGTTTATATATCTGCTTCTGTTTGTTTTTGAAAAGCTCACTACTGCATCAATAGCTTCTTCTCTTGACAACATACAGTCAGTTAGTGCAGAAAACTCAGTATCTGGAGTTATCCTAAAGCCAATAACATCAGCCAGCTTGCTACCAGATATATTCATATAGGCATCTAGTATTGACTGAAATGTTTTTGTATCTGCAATAGCAGCTTTAACATCATCAAAGAAAGAATACTTACTACTATTGATAGACTCACAAATCTTTTCAATAGACTCTTTAGATAATATAAAAACAATATTATCATAATCCCAGTAATATACTTTAGGCTTACTGTAGCCAAATACAAAGCGTACAGTAACATCTGTTCTCTTTGACGCCAGCTCAGAATTCATAAATGCTATGGCTTCTCTACTTGATATGCCATCAGAAATACATTTATAGATTTCATCCTCTATATCTGCTTCCTCATTATGCTCAATTACAAATGAGCACTGCTCTCCACAGCTATTCATAAACCGAACACCGAATTTGTATGCCTCATCACCGCGACCCTCTGAGATTACAAGATTCGTAATGCCTGCCACGGTTTCAATCTTAGAGGAAAGTGACATAAGTGTAGCTGAGTTATCAACCTTAGAGTATTCAGAACTATTCAGCTGTATCAGCTCGTCCTGGCACATAGCCTTAAAATCTTCAAGAGTCATAATTTACCCCCTAATCTGCTGGTAGGCATCGTTAGCTTCCAATATATCAAGCAGCTCAGATGCTTTCTTAAGTTTAGAGTCATCCAGTGAAGTATTGCAAGGATCAATTAGACTGATAATACTTCCAGCCAGCTCATAATACACTGATAAAATGTCAACAATGTGCTCAGAGGATGTATTACAAGGTATAGAGTCCACAAGACTGCTAAACTCTTCCTCGTCTACGCTTTTTCCATGCGAGTAATAGCTTATAACAGACTGTGCCAGTAAAACTTTACCTATATTATGAATAACCTCGTCAGACTCATCATCTATAAGAGCATCACCATAAACTGTATAGGCTATTGCCAGCACAGCTGCTGAAATCTTATCTTCGTAGCTGTCTTTACCAATGAACAATGTATTGTTAGCCTTGTCAAAGGTTGACTTGCTTCCTCCGACGCACTTGATACCATATTCTCTGTAAGCAATACTCAGTAAACTCGATACCTTTATCGACTTAGAGTGCTCATCACAAAAGTCTTGGTACACATCAGCATCGAATGTTTCAGTATCCTTTATACTGTATATAGGAATTGCTCTAAGCCCAGACGTATCAGCCTCACGCCTAATCGTCCCAAGCCTAACTGCCTGGCTAATTTCATCGCTTGACAAATCAAGGTCTTTAATCTCTTCGTCAGTGTCAACATCGAAATACTTAACGTTCACGATATTGTCAGCAATCCAAATAGGGCTGCACTTACACTTTAGCTTACGCCCAATTACAGCCCAAGCCTGCTCTGACCTAAAACTTGTAGCATACTTGTTCTGCATCATTATAAGTACTCTGTTTACAAAACTTACTTCGCTTGTATTAAAGTTCCTAGTTGCAATTATTGCCAAATTCTCTGCTGTTATCACTGAATCTATATTGCTTTCGAATATATTATATAATGTATCAACATTCATACAGACTCACCACCAAATCATCAAGCCCTTATAAACTGTACAGTGCACAGAGATACTTTTCCAGTGTTCATATCGTACTGATAAATAGTCTCTTTCTTTACGCCAGGTGTCACGTGCTGCTGCTTACTAAGATACAAATTGTCTCCATCAAAAGCATACAGCTCAACGTTACGAGCAACTTCTTTAGCATCGACATACTTATCAGACCTTGCTATAAATATTCTACTGTTGATTTCAAAAATAAGCTGCTCACTTGTTATAATACCAGTGAAGTCAGGAAACTCATCACTGCTTGCATAATTCTTAAAATTGCACAGCGTACAGAATAAACTGTTTACACCGTACAGTTCTATATGCTTTATCTTATCCGCACCTGATTTTGTATCAGGTCTAGACAAAGGCTTTAAGTATAAGTCATATCCGTATACGTTTATTGACTTTTGCTCTGTCTCTATTTTATTAGCAGATCCAAGATACCATGCTTGTGTAGTCTCCTGAGTTTTTCTCCTGCCAGCAGTGTAAATATCAATAGAATACTCTGCCTTAGTCGCAGTATTTATAAGTTTGTTTGGCTTAAAAGTCTCTCTTTTAGGCACATTCTTAAAATTCAGAATGTTACCAAGTTCCCATTTTAGTATCATGGCCTGCCCATTACATGCTTCACAGAATGGTGCCATGAATGATGAGTAAAATGTAGAAGTAGGTTCACCCTTTAACAGCTTAGATGCAACCCAAACAAACTCTGCAAACCCTATATATGATCTATACTGCTTTATATCGAGATTATCAGGAAGTGCCGAGTCTACATGAACTATTCCCCAAGAATTATTGACAAATCCAAGTGCCAGCAAGTTATCTCTATCAAGCAGGACAAACAATCCATCGTTTGTCCACATTTGACATGATATGCCGATCTCCTTCTTTATAAAAAGACCAATAGTACAATACTTTAAGTCGCTATCAATACAGTAAAGAGGATAAGGCATTGCATTATAAGCTTCCTTATACTTGTCAATGTATTTTTGAGCCTTAGGAAAGTCAAGCTCAGACATATTACTGATAATATTCGGCAGTGTTCTGCCAATAATGGTATCTTCAGCAGCCTTCTCAAATAAATCAAGATTATCTATACTTACTACTTTGCCATTAACAATTTTATTCAAGTCTGACACCTCCGAGAATACGTATAAGAAGATTGCTTGTAGTTAAAAATCAAGGTCTGCCTCACCATCAATAATTGGTGCTATCTTCTCAACCCCTGTAGCTGCAACTTTCTTAACAACCTTAGCAGTCTTATTGAAAAACTTTCCAGAGGCGTTTCCGAATGAAGTGAACCTATTAAACATCCTTTGAGTTTTATCACCATTTACTGTACCATTACTGAATACTGTACTTGGCTTTACTCCAGAAGCCCTCGAGCTTTGTGGCTTTGCCGTTCTTGCATTTTTAGGCTCTTTTACATTGTTAGGCTTACTTAAGAAGTCATTAGAGTCATCAATTACTCCAACATCGTCGTCATCAAAGAACCCAGCCATATCAGGGTCATCAATCAAATCATCAGACGACTCTTCAGGCTCAGAAGTAGCCTCATTCGTATCATCTGCAAAGAAACCATCCAAATCTGAATAGTCAGGCTCCTCTACTGTATCTGGCTCATTGTCCTCATCTTCATCAACGAAGAAATTATCAAGGTCAGAGTAGTCCTCGCTATCAGAATCAGAGTCGCCATCAGACTCCTCAGCAGGCTCGTTACTATCTTCTGAATCGTCTGCAAAGAAGTTATCAAGGTCAGAATAGTCCTCACCACTGTCCTCATCATCCTCGCCAGTGCCATCTACATTTTCGTCACTGTCCTCGTCAAGTTCACTATCTGCTTCTCCTGACTCATTAGGGCCATCGCTCTGTGACTCTTCTGCATCCTCATCATCGGCAAAGAAACCAGCAAGGTCAGGGTCATCAATATAGGCACTGTCATCATCTTCATCCTGGCTCTCAAGTAAACCGTCAAGGTCGGAGTAGTCCTCTAAGTCTGACTCGTCGCCATTAAACTCTGCCATAGCCTCATCGCTGACGTCAAATGGGTCATTATCAATGACTTCATGCTCCTCCTGAGCATCATCAAAGTAATTGTCTGGAATATCACCATTTACATAGAGCTTATCAGCCTCAAGCTGTGACTTAATATCCTCGTCATCAAAGATTTCATCCATACTCATGCTGCCAGTGCCAACATTCTCAGGAGCATCATCATCGCCTCCAAAGTAGTCATCAGCATCAGCAGGAAGCTCATCGTCCTGCTCATCTGCTTCATCATCGTCTACAAGTGAGTCAAGCAGTCCGTTAAGGTCGTCATCGTCTTCCTCAGAGGACTCACTTTCATCATTGTCAGCATAAGTAGCATCTATAATAGAGTCTCTGTATGTTTCCTCAGGTGGCTCAGACTGCAATCTCTGCATCAGTATCATAGCCATAGCATCCAAGTTCTGAGGGTCATCCAGCATTTCAGGTATATCATCACTACTGATTGATACAACATTCTTGTCAACTTCTGGCAAAGCGTCTGTATCAAACTTCCGCAGCTCGTCTAAGGACATACCGAGTTCCTGAAGCATCGGATAGACTTGAGTCTTGATATACTGAAACATATTCATTTGTAGAGTAAGCTCGGCCATTTCCTTGAGGTCGTCAAGACTGTTACATTCGTCAACCATAGCCATGCACAGCTTATACCTGTACTTGCCCATTTCGTCCTTGACTTCCTCAATTTTAGACCGTATTCTGTCTCTATAGAACTCGACACCCTTTATATTATCCAATGCTTCTCACCACCTTCCTAAAGCACTAAAATATTATAAAAATATATTTATTTTCATACATGAGATTGCAATTCTGCTCATTGTAATAGAGTAGATATTTTAACCAAATGTCATAATACTCTCAACTAGCCTTTGTACAGACTCTCAAAGTTCACACTTTTATATGAAAATATACTACCAAATGACTATGCCTTATAACAGCCACACACCAAATAAACCTGAGCCGGTTGTACAATGCCTGACAAAAATCATCAGTGTATATTGAAAATGCTTACTAACTTTTATTTTAACCGCTTAACCAAGTTTTAAGCAAAGAATATTGTTTTATTCAAGAGCCGATTTATAATATATTTTCAACCACAACTTACTAATCAACATTCTATTTATTCATTTTATGTTGAAAATTCAAATTACTGCTTCGATGACTGTATCTCAAAATTTCAGCCAATGATTACAACTTCTGAAATTCCTAAAATTCCACCAGCAAAAATCTACAATTGTCAATAATAGTAAAAATTCCATACCCACAGCCCACCTATAAAGAAAAGTGGTACTGTACATCAATATTGTAACTGATATACAGTACCACATTATAAGTTTAACTTTATTCAGCAGTGTCTTCGTTTACAGCCATCATATCAGCCATCGTGAGTTCAGGAGCATGGTCAGGCTCGAGGTATTCATCATCCTTGCTGATACCCAGTGCATTAAGTACATTTACCAACTGCTCGTTAGCATCCTCAAAATACTCTGCGATCTTAAAATAAACGAACTTGTCACCAGTATAAACTGCAAATGACCTATAACCAAGGTCAGCATCGTTCTGCCAGCCGATATCATAGTACACATTCTTGTAATCAGGGCTCTGGATCAATCTGTCATGGCTGTTACCAAGGTAACTATTGCCCTCATCATAAATGAACAGTGCCGTTTCACCAGAACTGCCGTCACAAATATACACAACATTGTAAGTGTTATCATAAGCTACAGCCGTAGCTCTTTTCACAGTGTTTCCATTATCATCCTTGGTATATCCTACAACATCCTCAGTAACCAGCGGCTTTTCAATGCCACGCACAACAACTTTCTTGCTAATATCAGTTTTTGAGGTGAATGCAATACTATTTTTAACGGTATCTGTCAGTTCATCAATAGTCTTAGTTTTATCAGCATCTGCATTGTTTGTCAAAGACATGTAAACCCAAGCCTCTTTACTGAGTCCTACAAGTCTTTCAAACTGACCATAGGCTTTTCCGTCTGTATTTTCTGTATTGTCCAGAGTCTTTACAAAGTCCTTATCATTCTTAGCATTGTAAACATCTTTTGCACTGAAGCTTCCTACTGAAATATCCTCAGTAGATACATAAACTGCAAACTTGTAATCCGCATTTACACAGTTCACATACACTGAATTATCAAACCATTCAATGTTTACCAGGTTTTCTGAAAAGACAGATACATCAAACACAAGATTTGAGGTTCTGGCTTCCATGCTAACCTTATTAGCCATGACACCCATCCCATTGTTCACACTCTCAGAACCAGTGTACACTGTGTTTAGAGAAGGCTCTGTAATTGTATCAGTCCAACTATCAGTGCCTTTAACCAGACTCTTAGAGTCAAAGTATTTAAGACAGAAGAAAGTTACTGCTACAACCAGGATGGACAAAATAGGAAGCACAGCCCACATATACTTATTGGTAGATTTCGTCATTACTAAAGACCTCACAATTCTTAATATCGTCGAACCTGTAATAATTTTCAGTACTATAAATCAGCGTTACGAGCATCGCATAAGCCTCAACAGTATAGCACACAACCGCATTTGTTACATTTCCACTTGCTACGACCTGAACAGACTGAATAATGATCATTGAGTAATAAACCAGCCACAGCAGGTTTGCTTCAAAGAAATGAAACATCATGCACGCGCCACCAAACATCTGTAGAACAATCAGTGCTGAAGTAGCTCCAGGTTCTCCATTAGTCATGCTGAAATGGTTAGTGTAGAACAAAATCATCAGTAAACCTATTGAACCTAAGTAACTGTCAAGCTTAATTGGACTGCAGTCCCAGAACACCATGTTAAAGGCTCTATCTTTTAGACTGAGGTCTCTGCTAATCAGCTTTCTGTTCTTTGCACTACACAGCCGGATCAGGCTTTCCACCATGCAAACAAGACCAGCAAATACTGTCAAACTTGAGGTATCACTGCCTCCAAGTATCCTCACGAGCCCACTTGCTGTGAGCAACAAACCAGACACAAAGATTTGGTGACTATACTTAATGAAGGCCAGACACATCAAGGCTGAAGAAGTTCCATAAATAGCAGCTTCACTTGAAAGTCCGTAGCAGTTAAAGTATGCAAAGTATAAAACCACAACAAGCACTGTCGAAAGGATAAGTTCCTTGTTTTCAGCATTTGTTCTACTGAGCCTCTTAATCATTTTAGAGGGCATATACTCATATTCCATCAGGTCATCTCCAATCAATTTTGTTCATCCTGTTTCGGACAGAAGAAGAAATCTCTATTTGCAAGCTTGAAATAAATCTTTCCGTGTAAATCAATGGTCATCACTGATACTATAATCGCTTTATCAATGCTTCCATCTCTAAGTAGTATATCAACATAACTTGCTTTCACAATGTTACACTTGGTATCCATCATTGACTCGAACAGACTAGCAATTCTAGCATCAGTGACCGATCTATCCTTCCAGTTATTCAAGCTATCTCTAGACTCTTTAGTCAGGAGTGCATATCCGACTTTATCATTGTCTCCAGCGTTTACAAGAGGAATAACATCAACGACGTCACCATCAAAGATAATGTCTCCGTTTTCTCCATAAACCTTACCATTCACATTGCTCGCCACTTTCTTAAATCCGAAAATGTACTTATCGAACATCAGGCTGTAGTTTTCACCAAATAAGAAAGTGGCAAGACTGTGAATAGCTTCAACCGACTTATCACTGCTGTCCTTTGGACCGATTATAGAAGCATCCATATCACTCACTGTCCTCGTTATCAAGGCTCTCAATGATAGTGCTTACTCCAACTTCATGCACAGGTTCAATATCCACACGGAAAGGAACCCAGTCATCAACCTGGTGCTCAACAATATCTCTTACAATGTTGACCACATTCTCAAGTCCAATGCTATCAACCATCTCCTTAGCAGCCTCAATAATCAACTCGTCGTGCCGTGTGTAGTAAATACTGAGCTTTCCTTCATATCCTCTATTGTCAACCTCTTCATAGAAGTGTTTGACAAGTAAACTCAGAATGTCAGCTGCTGTTCCCTGAATAGGTAAATCCAGAAGCACTCTACGAAGTGCCTTAGTGTTCGGCTCTCCAGCATACAGCTCAGTACCAAAGTAAGTATTGATACTCTGCACTCCCTTAGATGCCAGCTTTTGGCATCTGGAACGATACTCTTTCAACTCAGGGATTTTTGTGAAAAAATCATACAGCATCTCACCGTCAATGTGCTGACACATCGCTTTCACACCAGGCTTACTTGCTCCGTAAGACATAGCGTTCCAGGCTCTCTTAAACTCCTTACGAAGTACTCCAGTACACTCGAACTGCACATCGGTCAAAATTCCTTCGATTGAAACAATTCCACCTGACTTCATAGCCTTCTTGAAGGATGCTGCATTTTTATCCAGCTCAAAGCTTGCCTTTGTGAGCATTTCACCTTTTTCAGTGATAGCCACAACACTCTCAGGCAGTACAGGCATTGTTCCAAGAGGAACAATCAAATTTGTTACTGCAATCAACTGAATTTCAGGGCCTTCCATACTGCCGATGTGAATACCACTAAACGGAGCACGCTTTGGAGTGTAATAGATAGGCTGAACATCCATCATACGAAGTTCATCGTTATCAATAACACCAGGAGTCATTCCGTCAGTAAACACCACATTCAACTTGCAGGTGATTGGCAACTTACTGAACATTGCTTCATACAGTCCAATATCTGCTTGAAGTGCAGGTTGCAGTGACTTAACTCTATTTGCATTGATTAGGATACTCGGTTCCTGATTTTTAATATCTGCACTAATCAAAACGGAACCAGGCTTATAAGGCACAACCACATCCCACAACAACTGCTTAGGGATATTCATCAGTGCAGGTTCCTTATAAGAAATACGGTTCGTCTTGGTCAGTGTGACGCTTGGATGAATTAGGTTACTGCTATCCTTAGCATCAATAATGCTCTTGATACTGTCAGCATACTTCTTAGCCGTTCTATAACCAACAATATCAGTGCCAATATCGTATCCGTAGTAGCTGAGTTCCAGCATCACCTGCTTGTTGGAAGTCCACTTTCCATTGGAGGTGCAAACCTCAACGACTCGTGCATCATTAAGGCTGTCCAAATAGGAAATCACCTGAGCAGAACTGTTAGGGTTGGAGATATTGTACTTCTGCTTAATGTCTTTCTTCCAACGCTCCTGAATTTCAATACAGGTATCATACAGTGCTTCAACATTTCCAACACGGATACCGCGGTTCATCATCTTTGCTACCGACTCAAGTAAACCTTTCGCATCCGGCTTTTCCTTTGTAGAGTCAATTCTATACATTATGCCTCTCCTTACTTATCAATTGTACATCTGACCATACAGATTGTATTTCTCAGTTTTTCCTGTTTTAAGTGTAACAGTCAGTTTGTTTCCTTTGGTCACACGGGTCGAGCCATCAAAATGTTTCTGCTTGTTAAAGAACTCATCAAGTACCTCAGGATACTTGCCATGCAGAATTTCACCGCTTGGCATCACTGTGACTCCATAAGACTCCTCAAGAGAACCAACAAGCTGCCTTGCCATTAAACTATTGTACACATGAATTACAATGTCAATGGAATACTCATGCCCGTTACAGGTTTTAACCTCAAAGGTATTGTTCCTTGTCGGAATGCTTAGAACTGTCTCACCGGACTTTGTATCGTAAACTGTAAAGAGTCCATCTTCTTTGTCCAGCTCCCAAATCATCAAAATCCTATTGTTATAGGAAGGAACCATCATGTAACGACCCTTAAAGTTGAGGCATTTCTTTGCTTCACTGAAGTAGATAAATCCATCGATTGTTACAATGTTTTGTACTCCGTATGTGTTTCTATTGTAGTCAGACCCGATGTAAACGCTTCCGATTTTGACAATATGCACAACTTGTTTTGTCTCAAAGTCGTTATTTTTATCCTGCAGAGTCACTTTATTATCTTTCCTGCATACATAAACTCCATCTGCTACTTGGTCAATGGTATCGAACATCTCTTGAGTAGTCTTATCCATACAAATGCCCTCACAAACCTAAATCTATTTTCTTAACAGTCTTAACTGTTATGCCAGTTGCATCAATGTTCAATGCCTTAAGTACCTTAATCAAATACTCAATCATCTTTGCTTGGTTTCCATTTGAGTAAACCCTCAACTTAGAGTTCACAAGACTATGCTTTTTCATAACTCCAAGGTATTTCTGTTCATCATCAGTGACTCCAATCTCATCTTCTACTGTATTACTAATGAGTGCCTGCTCAATGTTTTTAACATCTGCATCATTATCACACATTATCAGCATATAGGAAATCAGCCAGATCACAAGTTCAAGCGTGGACTCAACTTCCATGCTGTCTCCATTTACTGACACTGATACAGGTGTGTATAGCATCAAGAAGTCACGCTTGTTATACAGTTCATCAAGGCTCATTTCATACTCTTTAAGGTTCTTAGGCTTCTTTTGCTTTGTCTTATCAGACTTCTTAGGTTCATACTTACTCTTAGCCTCGAAATAATCTCCAAGGTTAATGCCGTTTGTTAATACCTTAAAGGTTACATCAAACTTTCCATAGCCAAGAACACCAAGACCACTAAATACTCTCTTAGGATAGTTATGATTTGTCCTGTCGTGTTTTGGCATCTCAATGATATAGTCACAAAAAGGAAGTTTATAAATCACTAACCCATTGTCCACATCTTCATCAAGGTGTGCATGGTCATCTTTTTCAAGCATCATCGTACTATCAAACAAACCAGCAGTAGCACATACAGCAGTAAAATCTGATGGATGCTTATCATAGATTGCACCAAGGATTAGGAAGAAAAGTTCCTTCCATGAGCCAGTTATATCAAGAAAATCTTTCTCAAGCCCAAATTTGATGCCTACAACATTACTACCGAGAGTAGAATGACTCATTAGGTAGCTCATTTTGTACTCTTTAGTACATTTACTTAAAGGCAAAGGTTTATTTTTATCAGCAGGTTTTCTCTTTTTCTTAGGCTCTTGTACAGGAACAGCAGCTTCTCTTTCTTTCTCAGCGCTGCTATCATCCTTACTGATTTCAGAGTTATCAGTCTTGCACACATCAACTCCATATCCTGCTAATATCTGCTGAAACGCATCATAAGCGTTATCCATACTGCACCGCCTACAATAATTTTTATTTTCATTTCATTATACCCAACAGCTATAATATATGACTAAAGGCACAGCAATCTGGCTTTCCGCCATTGACTACTGTGCCTTTAGTTCATCTGTACTGCCAGATTATTTACTTTTTAGGTCTGAAGGTTTCTGCAAAGCCGATTGCCTTATTCAGGAAGTGCTTATCAGAACCCATATCAGGGATGTCCTTGTTAAACACGAAGGTATCCGTGCCAGGCTTCTTGTAGTAAGCTGCTCCCCAAATGTTCCGGCGGTTTTTCGTCTCAAGCCCGTTGACATCCACACCGTAGTCGTCGCTCAGAATTCTCTTGACCTCAACAAGCTTAGTGCCACGAAGCTTGGAGATGTCAGTATATGTGCTGAGCATACGGTGATATGCCATGCTCATATAGGACTTCTGATACCACTTGATGTACTTGATGATTTCAGCCGGCTTTGCACTGAACACATTGCAAGTGGCACTGATGCCGTCCAGGTCATAAACCGTTTCAGGGTCAAGCACATCTCCATATCCATGCAGATATGCGAACCTACGAGCCTCTCTACGAACCATAGCCGAAAAACTTGTGGCTACTCCAGATGCAAGCTTCAAAGAGTTATAGCCGAAGTATGCGGTTTCAGCACTCTGCCCTTCTTCTGCCTTGATGACGAAAATTGCCATGTCCATAGACACGAAGCCAAACTTGATGCCGACTACATGCTGGCAGAACCGCTCAAAGGCACTGTTCATAACATCAATCCCAAATGTGGAGTTGACAGGTGCCTCTCCGGTAATATCCTTGATTACAGTTCCAAACCCGTGCAACTCCACATTGACTACAACATAGTTTGCAGGATTAAACTGCTTTGCGCCGGATGTCTCGATTTTCTTGATGTGTTCTCGAAATTCCTTATTTGTCATACACTCACACTCCTACTAACTGCAATCTGATGATGGCTTACGCCATCATCAGATTAAACTTCTCAGTGAAGTCCTTATTGTCCATAGCAGGATTGTAGCTATGGTAATGCTTACCATAGGTCTGGAGGTTCACAACTGTGCCGTCAGTGGCATCGTTCCAGCCGTGAGGCTTATTGCCCAGCTTCTCGACCTCATAAGGCATAGACACGCCGAGGCCGGACTGCAGGCGCCACATCCACCACAGGTCACGCACAAACTGCTTAATCATGTAACGATTAGCCATATTGTGCTTATGGGCGGCGCTGAAGTCGTCATACTTGCTGTTACTGTTCAGACGGTTCAGATAGTCCAAGTATGCCTGAGCATATCCGCTGGCAACACGGCTCACAGGCTTACCATTCTCGTCACGCTGAGTACGCAGAGAAGCCTTAAGCAGACATGGGCCGAGAACGCCCAGCAGCTTCGTTTTCAGCAGAGGATTGTAGCCCAGGCTGTCCTTCTCACTGACCTCACCAGTCTTGCGGTCAACGTACTTGGTCTTGACCATGTGCGTACGCTTACGGCTCTTGCCCTCACAGGTGCCATCTTCCAGCACAACGACATCCAGACCGGCATACTTCCAGAAAGAAGAAGCATGGCGCGCCTTTGTGATGTCGAAGTAGCACAGGCAAGCTGCCGCAGACAGAGGGCCACAGCCCTTGATGTCCTTGAAGAAGGCATCCCACATAGGATGCTTCTCAACTTCCGCCTTCACCTGGGCAGTCAGGACTTCCTCGCTCTGAAGCATACTGTCATAGTTTGCCGCCAGAGTAAAGTCCATAGCCGAACGGATATGAGACAGCTCAGTATCCTTGCTCTTGTTCAACTCGTCGATGACAGCCTGAACAGACTTCTGAGGAAACTTGCTGATGGACTTGCTGGAGAAGACATCGGTGATACGCTTGTAATCACTCATGATGCCTTGGAGGTAGTTATCGTTCTCCTTCTTTTCTGCACGCTCCGCCTTCTCACGGATCTCAGCCTTCTCCTCTTCGGTCAGCTTCTTCTTGCTGGCACCAGCACGCTTCTTGTAGGTAGCATCAACCTTAGCGATAGCCTCGTCATCCTCTTCCTCACGGATATGAGACATAGCCGCCAGCTCCTTGTGGGATGCCACAAGGCGGTTGCCAGTACTGATACGCAGTTTCTGCAAATCAGTGAGCATGCTCAGCACGTTACGGATACGAACGCGCTGCATCTCAGCGTTCTCAAACGAAGTATTGATTGTCATCTCTGTAGCCATTTTTATTGCTCCTTATCTCTTGTCATAAATTTGTCTGGTATCTACCAAACATTACTATCTAATATTAGAATGACTACAAATTAGACTAAATTTTATCAACTAGCCTAAATAAAAATATAACTAGTTAACAATAATGTCAACTAGTTATACTATAAACGCTTAAACTACATAAACCGCACAAGGCAGTAAATACTGTATGCCATCAATGATAGGCTTACTAAGTACTCTAACACTGTTACCGTCTTACTTTTTCTCTTGATTTCAACATATTCCAGAAGTCTGCCTGACTTACATTTAGGGCACGACCTATAATTTATTGTATACCGTTCTCCGCATTTATCACAAAAATACACCATGTTTATTACCTACTATTGTCCTGTATGAAATCAAATACTGTGTTTATTCTCTTAAATACCTCTGTCTGCCTCTCTTTGTCAGCAGTGTTACTAAATTTATCAGGATGATTTTTTCTCATTAGGCTTCTTCTAAATGATTTAACTGCATCCTTATCTTCCAAATTTATCTTATCAAAACCAAACTCTGTATATTCTTTTGGAAATTTGCTCTTAACTTCATCATTCAATGTCTTTTGAACAGGAATATGTACATTTTCATCTGCATATTGCCAAGTGTAACCATGTCCACCATTACCTGCGTGACCGCTTCCTGGACCTTGACTATGCCAGTAATCATTAAACCAAGAGTCCTGTCTACTATTACTATATGATATAATCTTCCACAGGTCGCCACATCTATCAATTCCAGAGGTCGCTTCAATTATTTTCATTGTAGCTACCATCTTAGTATACGAATCAAACTCTATGTAAAGTTCTCTTCCTTTTACCTCAAAGCCGTACCTATAAACCTCCATGGCTCCAATAGAGGCTTTATACAGTCCAGCTACAAATGCAATGTCATACTCCAAATGATACTTGAAAGTAGAAGGAATGCCCAGCTTTTTCATTTCATCAGCAACTGCAATATGAAACTGTGCCTCCGTATCAGTATCATTAGATGGCTGTGAATCATAAGAGTCGAAGTTTTCTGTGTAGTGCTGCTTCCACTTTTTCTCAAATTCCATCTGTTTCCTTATTGTCTCTTTACTTCTTTTATCTGCTTTCTTTCTTATGTACATTATGCAAAGCATTGATACTCCACAGTATGCTGAAACAATAAGTATGTATCTTAATATATAATATAGGCTACTGCCTCTTCCAATATAAAGTATTGTAAATATAGCAGCCGCTACTGTACTAAATATAACAGGCAACTTCCTGCTGGTAAACGTACACACTGCCATAGCTACTATGCTTATTATCACATACTGCAAGTAATATACCATTTGTTCCACCTAACAATAACTGGCTGCCAATAGTTTCATCAGCAGCCAGTTATTTATTCAAAAGTCAATTTCAAATCCTGTATTGCTCATTTCAACTTTGTCAGCGTCCTCGATCTCATCTTGGCTGTCTACCGTTGAAACAGCAGCCTGTTCATCAACATTTGAATATGGCTCAGCAAAGTCATCAGAGTAAAACCCATCTGCATTTTCAATAGATGGAGCCTTGCTTCCGCCACTCTCCATGCTGTCAAAGTTCTCAGTGCCAGCCTTGTTTGCTTCGGCACACCCACCACCGAAATCAGATGACGAAATATCTCCGAATGTCTCTACATGCTTCTCATCAGGACTAAACATCTTTTCTTTCATGTTAAACATCCTCCAAACTGAAGTTTGATTTAATTTTATTAAATAATACTTCGTTGCTGTTTCGAATGAGCTTTGTGTTCAATGCAGCGTATGGACTATGCTTGTAAGAGTCAAGCCTCTCATTCTGAAGCTCCTCAATAGTTAAATGAAGCTGCTCAAGCTTCTCAGGATGCCGATGTGCATAAGAAATAAGCCAATTCTCAATCCTACCAGCGTGGTCAATAGAAGCAGTCTGCCTGATAAGCCTCTCCGCATTGTAATAATCACACAGGATTAAACCGCCACGCGGGCCTTTCAGCACGATATGATAGATATATGGAATACTGTTCTTTGCTGGTGCATTGGTCACAACCTTATAGATTGTATATTTTAGACTTCTCGGCTTGCACTGACTCATACTCAACACCTCAACATCCTTACTACTATTTTATTCAAAATTTATTATTTTATACATATATTGTATAAATGCTGCCTTAATTATCAATCAAATAGCCACCAAGTGTTTCATTAGGCAGTTGCTGAAAGGCTATGCCTAATATATCACCGTTTATATCTCTAATCAAATTAGATGCAAATCTACTTCCAGGTGCTATATATTCAATTGTATTGTTATCAGCAATATTTGCAAATGTCATATTCTGTACAGGATGCTCAACAGCTCCATTACTATTGTAGGATAAGTCAGGAACCATGATATAGCATACTTTGTTACTGTTAAAGTACATACTTGACAAGTATCCAGTTACACCACCAAATGTAACCTCTGTTCCAGTGCTGCCTACTGCATCCTGCTTGCCAAGATAAACGTTTCCGTACTGAATAAACTTGGCATTTACTGTTCCACCATCATTCAAAAGGAACTTCAATGTATCAGAAGAATGCTCATTATTTCCGTCTAAGTCATCTTCAATTCTTTCCAAAGACTTATATGCGTGTATCATAGGCACATCTTGACCGTCGTATGCGTGTATCATAAACTCGTCTGCTCCGCCTATGTTAAAATCATTGTCAGCTGCTTCTACTGTCTTGCAGTATCTCATAAATGGCTGTGTAGCCACAAACACAGCAAGATTATCTGTACTGTATTTATATAACGAATTGATAACATCTACACCAGTTACAATGTTATCATCGAAGTAGTCGATATTCTCCAAACGAATATCACGAATACCTGCTTCGCCAGCTTCATTAGTGTTATCAAATAGTCTAATTCTAAGTATTCCAGCTATTAACAATCCTACACCAATAGCAGCAGCCAAGATAATAAGTACTGCACCTAATTTTCCAGCGTCATAAGTTTCTCTTTCCATAGCTGCCTCCACTTAAAAATTAAAGTGGGCTACACCACAATGATGTAGCCCACTTTGTTGGTGTCAGTTTACCTACTTTAGTTAGGCATTTACTAACTCTTTAGCGGTTTACTTTTGATTAGTTACCGCTGGACTGCTGCAGAGCGATGCCCATCGGGGTGCCGGAAGCGTCCTTAACCAGGTAGGACTGGAACTTAGCACCAGTGGGAAGGAACTCAGTACGACCGGTCTTGCTCAGGTTACCAGTGATGTTGTTGAACACAACCTTACCGGCGTTGTCAACAGCGAAACCGGAAGTGCAGCGGTAGCAGTTAGAATCGAAGTAAACATAGCCCATGTTGATCTCGATAGCGCTTGAAGTAAAGCCAGCCTTGCACTCATCAGTATCGGGCATTGTACCAGCGGCACCGGACTCCTTGTTACCAAGGATAGCATTGTAGTTAATGAAGCAAGCGTTGCAAGCCTTACCGTTAGAAGCAACCATCTTACCAGAACCATTGGGGTTGCCGTCATCATCAATAGTCACTGAGAAAACAACGGGGATGGAGTTGTAATCCTTACCCTCAGTGCTAATGGTGGTAGCGGGCTCCTCACCCTGCTTCAGGCCCAGATAAGCCTCGCCAAAGCCAGCGCCCTTCATGTACAGGACTCTCTCGCTACCGGGCTTTGCATAAGTATCAGCATCACCCTGAGCGTTCTCCTGAATGTTGACCCAAGCCTGAGTAGCAATCAGGACAGCGGTGTTCTCGCCCTCGAAATCGGTGACGGCGGAACGAGCCATTGTACCAGTGATGGTAGTCTGGTCATAGGTGGTGAACTGGGACTGAGAAACGCTGTCCAGCTCAGACTGAACATTGTTTACACCAGTGTTTGCCGTGCCCTTGGAAATCTGGAAGATACCAAATCCCAAACCAATAAGTACTGCGAGAGCGATGAGTACAATGCCTAGCTTCGCGATTCCAGAAACTTCGCCTTCCATAATGTTTATACCTCTTAAATAAAATATTACCGATATTATTTAGAGACATGCGGCTTCATGTCTACCTCTCAAAATTTATACATCCTTTTTAACTTAAAAAATATACCTTATCTAAAACCAAGGCATATTTTTTAGACTCAACTAGTCAGTAATATGAATATACATAGATGTACAAAAGAACAACTAGCAGTAAAATAGCCTATCATTTGTAAAACAAGTAAATTATATAGCGGCACAAAAATAAACTGACTAGCTGAAATCAACTAGTCAGTTTCTTAAAGTATTCGCTTTTCCAAACGTGTATGCTGTTTCCACAGTTATAGACTTTGTTATATCCCAGACGAGCCATTATTTCGTCCTCTGTCTCATCTTGCTTACCAAGTCCTGATGCTACAAGCTTACTTTTCTGTGACTGGTATCTTGAATACATTTTTACAGCCTTACTCTCATTATACCAGCAGTAACCTGGTTCAGATACGCCAATACACTCAAAACCAAGCTTGCTGTACACGCCTCCTGTAAACTTTGATAGATCACAGTAGCTAACAACTGTTGATGGACAATATTCTTTAATGAAACTGCTAAATAATTTTTGTGCTCCTCCAACAACTGCTGTGCCACTTTTCCAAGCGAGACGCAGTAACTCATACTCATACTTCTTATCAAACCTCGGGCTGCCGAATGTCATTACACCAACAAGTTCTTCACTGTAAAATATACCGTACCGTATTGGTGCATTTACGCTGCCTTGAATATGATATGTGTCTACGAACTCTGACGCTTCTGAACTACTTAGCTTCTTAACGATGCAGTTACGAGCATGCAGTATTCTTTTATCTGCAGATATAACATCAGAAATGTACCTATTTACTACATCAAGCCCTGGCTTAAAATCATACTCGTAATCGAATATATGAATTAGTCTAATTCCTTCTTTCATGCAGTCTAATGACTTTTGCAAGTGATAATTTTTACTCTTTACGCTGCTGTTATGCCAAAACGAGCCATTGTACTCTATACCAAGCTTTAGCTCAGGAATAAATATGTCAATCTCTCTACCGTGCAGTATCTTTCTATTCGAGCTTTCAACTTCAAGCCCTCTATCCTTGCATATCCTAGATACAAAATCAAATAGCCCAAGTTCTGCCATTGACCTGTACTCTCTATGCCCTATATCATCATACAATCCGAAAGTTACTATTCTATTCTCAAGCCACTGTCTCGAACAGTCTAATAGCTTAGCTAACGATCTAACAGTTACAAACTGATTTTCTTCTTTTGCTTTTGTTATGAGTTCCTCTAGAGCCTCCCTAGACTCTAATGCTTTTATTTGCCACTCTTCTCTTGGTCTATTTGCTCTTGCAGGGCTTATTTCACCGTATCTACTGATCATTGTCTGCCTTCTGAGTGCTTCAGTTGAGCATCCACATGATCTAATGTTACCGTTAATGATATTTCCACCAATTGCAACTATTTTATTACCACATTTGCAAGTGCACTCATAGTATCTACCATCCACGCACCTGTCTACGTGCAATAAACCAAAGTCTTTACCAAGTAGATTTAGCTTTCTGATATGCCCGCATGACTTACTTGTTCCTGCCCTAAGCGTGTATCCGTGTATTTGCTCTTGCTTACCACAAGAGCAAGTGCAGTCCCACATACCGTTACCGATATACTTGTTTACGTGCCATTCATTTATATCTGCTCCAGTAAGGTCCTTGAAAGCAATTTTATGCCCACAAGTAGTAGTCTCACCACTTCTTAGTGCATACCCAGTCTTGTAGCACACGTTACCACAAGAACATGTGCACTCCCAAGTTCCATCTGGCATCCTCTTATTTACCTTAAGCTCTCCAAATGTTTTTCCAGTTAAATCTATAAATGATGTAGTGCCGTGCCCACAGGATCGTGTCTTTCCGGCTACAAGGTCGCTACCTTTAATCAGCCGCTGTGTTCCACAAGAACAAATGCACAGGTATTTAAGATTATCTGTATCATAATGGTCAACATACCACTCTCCGAATGTATCTCCAGTTAAGTCAACTCTGTCTCTGTTGACTGCTTTTCTATGCCTCTCACGAATGCCACAATTAACAGCCCTACCAGTCCTGAGGTCAAAGTCAGTAATGTTCTTGTCTATACCACACTCACAATGGCACATCCAGAAATTATTAGGAGATTGGTGTAGAACAGTAAGCTTCTTCCATGTCTTTCCTGTTAAGTTCCAGTTAGTTTTAGGGATTATCTCATGCCCGCAAGAACTTACTTTTCCTTGTATAAGAGCCACTGTAGAAAATACACGAGTAACTCCACAGGAGCACTTGCACAGCCAGCCATGCTTACCAAGATACTTCTCAGCAGTCAGCTCTCCGAACTTCTTTCCTTTTAAGTCCATAGCCAAAGCCATACTGTTACACCAACTTCCTTAATGCCTGAATATTTTCTTACTGCCTAAATACTTCCTTATTGTTAGTGATAAACTGTGCCAGCTCAGGACACTTTTCTCTGAATGCCTGGTTCAGAAACAGCTTAGTCGAAATAGCAAGGTTACTTGCTACAAGATCCTTTAGTGCCATAACACGGTACTCAAGAGCTGACAGCTTCAGCATCCAACGAATACTATTCGCCCAGTAGTCCACAGTTCTATTTGTCAATGCTCCGCCGTTCTCTAACTCTTTGTTAGTAATGTCAGTCAAGAGCTTAATAACGCCTTGAACTGTTAGGAACATTACCTCAATTGTCGGCATCTTTGCATCCTGGCACTTACCAGTGATTACATCCATAGGCTCAATGTTATTGTCTCTGTACTTGCAGAAGGCAATAAACATGTTTCCTACAGTTTGACCAAGGTTTCCGACAATTCTAATATTGTTCAAGGTATCATCCTTATTGAAAGGATGCACATTCAGAATGTCACTTACTGCTTTCCAGGAACGAGGGCTTGCGAACAGCATGTCTGTTTCTGACTCAGGATTGTAGGTGTGCAAATCACCAGGTCTCCAGCTGATGTATGCTGTCACAAGGTAATTGACATTGTTATTAAACGCCCACCGTTTCCAAGCCTCTGCATTAGGTGCAACATTGTACATTGAGCAACGGTTTGCAAAGTTTCCTTCCATTCCCTCGAAGTCTCCGCCATCTTCCTCACCGTTACCAAGGCACACAATGAGCCATCCATCAGGAAGTACATATTCCCCAAGGCGACGCTCATTCAGCAACTGGTATGCCGCTGTTCTGACAGAACGAGCAACAGAGGTAATCTCGTCGAGTACCAGAATACCTTTATCACCGTCACGGTCAACTCTCGGGAGGATATCATTCTGCAGCCAAACTGTAGCAGTATGACTAATGTTAGGATACGGAATACCCTTCAGGTCAACCTCGCTGTACAGCAGTAAACGGATATCAATGTAACCGATACCAAGTTCTTTTGCAAGGTCTCCAATAGACTCTGTCTTGCCGATACCACCCTTGCCAAGTCCAAAGATTGGTCTCTTAATGCCTTCCTGAAATTGCAGTCTTACAATACTTGTAAACTCTTCAACTGTTACAGTTGGTAGATTACTAGCCATTATACATCCTCCAAGATATTACATATATTCCATGATGCCTTTTCGCTCGTTATCAGCGTAGTCAAGTTCATTTAGCAGTATCTTACTACATTCTACACAGTGTGTAATGTAGTTTCTGAAGCCATCCTCTGTAATATGACAGCTAATCATCCTAACTTCTCCAGCAGGCATCTGCTTCAGACAGTTATTACAGATAGTTGCAACAGGATGTGCTGCATATCTTGCTCCGCCAAGGTCACACGCCTTTATAGACCTTGGCATCTTTCCTCTGAGTATCTTTGACAACTCTCTGTTCAATTCATCAGCATTATTGTACATGCACATCACCATCAAATAAACTTTGCAAATGCCAGCTTTCCAAACGGAGGCTTAAAGCTCTTGTTATACTGTTTTGTCATTATCCACACAGTGTCTTTATATCTCCTTGCCATCCTTCCATCAGAAAAGGACTCAGGCACAAATCCATCTGTCAGCATAATGACCAACCGAGGCTTATTCTTCTGTTTATTAAGGTATTCAAATACACAAGCGGGATTAGTACCACCTCTACCAGAGCATCTGATATCAGAGAATTCCTTATAATCATAGAATGACCCGCAACTCTGAACCTCTGCATCCCAGTAAATCAGTTCTGCCCCAACTTTATAGGTGTTAAGTAGCCCATAAACCTGACCAAAGAAGTTCATCAGGTCTGTTTGAGAAATACTACCAGAAGTATCAATGCACACCTTAACCTTATCAAGGTATTTGTCTGTTTCACCAAGCTGCCCAGGATATATTGCGTCCTGATAGAACATTCTCTTGTCAGGCATACTGAATGAACTGTCCTTTGACTTGATTTCAATGAGATACTTCTTTACAAGTGACTTCCAGTTTACTACTGATTTAATCATTTCTCTCGATAGAACCTCAATTCTACCAGAGCCAGTGCCAACTTGCTTAGCCATATCACACCGAACAGAGGCATCAGTTATCAGTTTCTTAGCTTTCTGCTCTTTTATTGACTGATCCTCACCAGTCTCAAGGACATCCTTGCTATAACTGTCTGACAAGTTAAAGTTAAAGTCATCCGGTCCACCAGAGTGATTTTCCCAGCTGTTCTTTGATCCTCTATAACTGAAAGAGTAACAGTCATCATTTGACTGACTGTTGCCATTTCCATTGCCATTTACTGGCATTGACTGCCCTCCTTCTGGCTGCCCTCCGTTTGACTTTTGTGAGAAGTATCCGTTCTTCTTTGCTTGCTCCTCAAACTTCTCATAGATACCCTCTACAAAGTCAACTTTTGTATCAAGGCTTCCACAGAATAAACAGTCCATAGGCATGCGGAGCATAATGCCATCTTTCACTATGGATGTAACTCCGTACTTAAGCCCAAACTCCTCTGCCAAGGCAGAATTTACATACAGGTCACAGGCAATATTCCAGAGTTCAGGGTCTCTGGTTCCTCTCCTAGAGCAGTGCATAAGTGCGAGGTGTCCAATCTCATGCAAATTGATGAATAAGAAGTCCTCAAAAGGCTGCTTCTCAACAAACTCCTTGTTATAATACAACGAGTTCGTGTCAACACCCATTGTTGAAATGTCACTTCTCTCAATCTTAGGTATTGACTCATATATTGCAGAGTAAAATGGCCTGAGCTGCCTAATTTTAAGCATACACTTAGTTATAAGCTGCTCAGCATCCATAGATTGTGTACTTTCAAAGCCCATTAGTACTCTCCTGCAATGAAGTCAGAAATATGATAAACTCCAAAGTCCTCGCCGATGTAGAAGTTATAAGGAATAACATTGTTACCGGTTAGTGTACTTGCTACAATGCAACGCACATGCTCCTTGCTCGGAGGATAAATGCCTCTCACACACAAGGAACCAACGATAGGCTCCAATGTATCCGCTCTAAGTACAACAGCTTTCTTCAAGCCGCTCGAAATTCCAATAATGTCGAAGAACACAACTCCGTTGAGCTCGGTGACAAACATCAGCTTGCCATCAACAGCAGTCTGGTGTCCAGTCTCCACATTCAGAATGATGCTTGATCCATCATCATAGCTGTAAAATACTGCATACTTGTCCTCCCAAACTCTGGACTCGCCATACTTGAAAGGTACAAGTGTCTCACCAGATTTGTCCGTAGCCCCGAACTTCTTGTTACAAGAGCCTACGACTACGATACCAAGGATAGAAAAGCTATCAAAGATAACAGAAAGAGCAGAGTTAATTTCTTTATCAGTCATTTAGTATTCCCCCAAAGACACATATTTATTTCCCATACATACTAAATAATATAAAACTGTTTACAGAATATCGTCAAATTCAATATCTGTGCCATCAGCATTTCCTGAGGCATCAGGTGCATTTCCATTGTTACAAACAATTTCACTGTACGGCACATACGGAGAAATCTCTGTAAACTGACTTTCACCAGGAAGCCTCGCTGTAAATACTATCATGTATTTACTTGCTATCATATTGTAGGCATCCACAAGCATAGGCTCTATTTCACTCCCATAAAAGCCATAGCTCATTACTACTTTGTCATTTGTCATAGCAGGAACGCTATCTTTAGGATTTCCATAGGCATCCTTATCAGTCATCTTAGCATACAAATATAATATAGTTCCATCTGATAAAAGCAAAGCATATCCGCCAAGGTGCTCTGTAGCATCCTCAATAAACCGTTTCGTTGTAGCAAGTATATAAAACCTGTTACAGAGCCTACAATACTTCTTATGTATCTTGATTACCCAAGGCTTGTTCTCTGCTCTACTTCCAACCTGCTCAACTTTCAGAATACCAGGTATTCCCCACTCTCTGTTAGTGTAGGAGTTATTGAGCCTATCAACGTAACTAACTGTCATTCTTCTTGTAGACTCGATTGTTACATATTCCTGAGCTATCTTTAGAACCTTATAGTAACCCTCTGTCCTCGCATATAACTTACTGTTGAGAGGATAAAAGCTTCCTGTCGGAATGTCGCATACAACAGCCGTTCTCGGTATTACTGATATATTTCTATGTGGTATCTGCATACACGAGAAATTCCTAAAGCCTCCACTTATAGCCTGTAGATGCTTAAAATGCTTTGACAGACTCTGTATATTTGCAGGGTCAATTTGTTTCTTGCCCATGCAAATATTATAGGCATACATGATCCTTGATATAATCATATTGTCCATTATACAAAATGGAGGGTTCATTAACTTTTGTGATGATACTATGCCATAGTATGCAACAGCATCAGACAGCACAGCAATTTCATCGCCAGTAAACCCTAACTTTATTAGCATGTCTGCATCCATAGAGAACATAGGATTATCTCTTGGTCCTCTGTATGCAGGAGCGTTAAATTCCATATCCTGAGGCATCATTTGCTGATATGGCTGCTCATTGTACATATTTCCACAGTCTGGTTGATCAAATCCACAGCCGTCATCAAAACCAATAGGATTTCCAAACTCATCAAAACTGTTATACATTCCAATCACCACCAAATAAATTTTGATATATTGCCGCAACTGCACATTTTATAGAAGCATAAACTAAACCTCCCAGCCGAAACTGAGAGGTTTGTTTTATTTGGTATTGTATTGTTTAAGGCACAAGAGAAGGCATATTGTACTGCATGTACACAGCCTGTCTAAGTCCGATGTCAGGCTTTTTAACAGGTGTATCAAGCTTATCAAGAACGATAGGCTTCACAAGTTCAAGGCTGTCAACTGCCTGCTGGTACTGTGCATCGCTGAAGTAACCTGTTTCATGCAGACTCCTCAGTGCGTATGCAACAGCGTTTGCATTACTACCCATGGCAGGGTCAAACTTCAGTTCAGCCAGTGCTGCAATCATTTTATTGAAGGCTGCCGGCCCAAATCCCTTAATGCCATCAATGCAATCTGACTTGTCGCCAACTGTGCACTTGTACAGCATTAAACAATTATACGGCATTGTGCATTTTAGTTCTGCTGACATTACATCTTGGAAGTTCTGGCAGTTGATAAAGGTGTAACCTTTACCAGACTTGTAACGCATAGCAGCCACATTATTCTTAATGTTCTCAAGAACATCTGCATCAGGTGTGTAAATCAGTGTGTAGCCGAACAGGTCAGAGTCACTGTACCACTTTACAAGTGCTGCAATGATGTCGTCAGCCTCAGCACCTTCAATCTTGTAAGTGTTATAGCCAACACGAGACAGCACGCTACGAACAAACTCGATGTTCTCAAAGTCATCGTCATTCAGCTTACCACCACGATTTGACTTGTACTTACTAGACTCGGTAGTGCCGGTCTCCTTACGAGCTGACTTGGAGTCAAAGGCAATAGACAGTGTCACACTCTGCCACTCAGCCTCATACTTACGACGGATTTGCTCAATTTCCCTAAGAGAATAGTAGATTTGAGATACGTCCTTCTCAACTACAACGCCATGCCATTCCATCGGCTGAGTTAAACGCTTCATTCTACCAGACTCAAGCTGGAATTTGTACTTGTAATACAAGTAGCTGTAATCAATGATTACATGAAGTCTACTCTCTACCATATATTGCTCCTTAACTCACATTTTCTGCTTTTCTGCTTTGTCAAAGGTGTACTGCACATTGGAATTGTCAGGAATAGTAATCACTACTGAATTAAGCGGAATATGAAGTTCTACTCCAGATAAATACCATGTACCGTGCTTATTAGATGCCTGGCAGTTAAACTCTGCATAGGCTGATGTGCCACCTACATACTGATGCACTTGGTCTCCTTGCACTGTAAATACACTGTATTCACCAGAACTTGTCAGCAGAGGTACAAGGAAGTCACCGTTTTCATACTGATACAGCACGAATACATCGGAATCGCTCTGTGCATTTGATAACGACGCAGTGTATCTGCCATTATCAATAGATGTAAACTCTGTTACTTCTTGAGACGCTGCATCAGCAACGACGCCTTGTCCATCTTTAAGTGTGTTCAGCCAGAGGCTAATAAGTAAGGTAACAACCCATACGAGGATTGCTAATCTATATAATGCTTCTTTGTTTTCAGTACTCATACTGTGCTCCAATTACAAATCAATATGATTAGGCTTTGTAAAACCGTAAGGAACAATAAACCTACGATGCTTCTCAATGAATTTTGCATGCTCAACAATATATTGGCAAGCCTTTGACTCTGCCAACTGGTGACCAGCCACATCGTCTAATTGTAGACCAGAGTAGCCCCAGTGTCCAACGATATATGTAGCTTCTGGCTTTCTAAGATACATATATTGACCATCAATAGCCACAAGGTAATCACCACAGTAAACCTCGATAGGCTTGATTAGTCCAATGTTATCCACCTTAATCAGCCGCCTGTCAATATCACCGGCACGCAGGCTTTTCTCAAGGCCAGGGATTGTCCACTCAGTTCCATAGTCAGACAGTTTCATCTTAATGTAAGATGACCCGTTCTCTGTGTTCTGTGCAGGTGCCAAGAAGATACCTACCAGTTCTCCAGTATCTTTATCAAGGCTAACTTTTACAGCCTTGATTGTCGTAGCCGACTTGTGCCCGCGTCTATCAAATCCAGGATGCTTGCACTCTACTTCTGTTCCAGGCTTAAAAGTCACAGGCACAATGTGCACACTGTTAAACTTCCTCAGGTTTGATACTGCATCGTTGCACTCCTTACTGTCAGCACCAGAGTACTGATAGTATAGCTTAATCAGTGCATAAGGACTATCTCCAGCAAAGGAGCCGATCTTCTCATCCAGACTGACCTTCACATCACTATTTGATGTCAGCATACTCGTTACTGACAGTCCCTCTCCGTCAACCTGAACACCAAACACTGTCAGGTTACCAAGTGACTGGTCTTTGTGCATGTCGCCAATATCAGTCTCAATGAAGTCTATTCGCTTCATAAAGTCATCAATGTTTTTGCCAGCTCTACGTTGACAGTATGCTGTGCACCCAGCAAGATTGGTGCAATTAGAGCAATTGTTATTTGGCATTTACGAATGCCTCCTTATTTAATTTTATAGTATTCAAGAGCCTTTTTTACTTCTGAGTAAACCAGCTCAGGCTTTACTAACCTATCCACGCCTAACTGCTTTAAGTTCTCTGCTTGATTGAAGTCAATTGCAGTCATCACTCCGTTACAATTGATATAATCAATTGAAAAGATTGGCAACCTAATCATGGAGTTAAAGCAACTCTGCAATTGTCTATACTCAAGCAACTTTCCTGTACTAACAGTTCTCATATAGTCGTCATTCACAAATGTCAACGACAACTGCAAACTTCCAATCTGCAAGTACTTGACCGTGACTCCAGACGACTCTGGATGAAACAGACTGCAAAAGCTATGAGAATAGTCAGATTTAGCTGTTCCTCCAATCTGAATTGACTTTCCGCTTCCATGCTTAGTCAAGTCAGAATAAACTACGACCTTATCATCATCGTCAGCATAAGAGGTAGGAACAATGTCTATAACAGGTACTCCGAGTGACTTCAGGAACTTCATATCACTTATTTTTGAGGCACAATTGCTCATCTTTCTTGTGTAAGTTAGACAGTCACCAGTGCCCGAAAATAAATGGTCATAGTAGTCTGTGAAGTCTGAAACGAGCTTAACATTATCGTTCAACAAATCACCGCCATTCAGCTTCAACTACATCATAATATGAAAGTGATTTCACTCTAGAAAGTAATCTTTGAAAGACTCCTCAACATAGTCTTGGTCGCTCATTGCTCTGTCAACATCAATATTATTGCAGTCAACAAGTCTTACAGTGCTATTTGAGCAAATCTCAGCATAGGTCTGGAAGTAGTTGTTGATAAATTCATACTCTCCTGTCAGAAGCAGGCAATACTGATTATCTGACTTTTCAACAATGCCAAATGTACCGGTAGGAGTAGCATTACTCGGTTCATCAGAGTATGATGCTCCTAAGTTACTGCCATCGTATTCGTAATTCATTCTATTTCACCCTTCCCGAGCATATTAGAAATACTCGCAATACTGAACACAGAACTAGCATCTGCAAGTGTTCCAGCAGAAGCCTCTTCAGCTTTCTGCTTAGTTTCCTTTGACTCCCTTGCTTTATCAGAACGACTGATTGCATCAACAAGCACATTTCTCTGCTTATCAGAGCAAAATCTGTAATTATTCTTAGTAATTGTAGTAGCAACCTTTACTGCGAAGTCAGTGTTTTCCAGGAGTCCATCACCAACAGCCTCTCTGATCTTATCACAAAGTTTCCTGTTGGTTTCAATAAACTCATCGTTCTTTGCAGACTCCTCACTGTTATCAGGATGTAGCAGGCAGTGATAACCCTCACGAAGCTTCATCTTCTCTTCAGTGCTGTAAGAAGACGGTGCAATAGACTTGTTTCTATACATGATTCTACTACACTCAGCCAGTACTCCACTTCTATATCGAGGCATCATCTTGTTCAACTGATTGACTACAAAAGTAATTCCATCAGTCAAATGGATTTCGTCATCTGCATAATCAGGATACTTGTAGGTTCCAGCCTTCTTAATCTCACGCAGCTTCTCAACAATATCAGGGTACATATCAGAACTTGTGAGCAACTCACACATTCTGTAAATGACATTCCGTACAGACCAGATGTACTTAATCTCAGGCTCTGCAAGTACACCATTTTCATACTTGACATTGTAGCCAGACTGAATGAAGTATCTCCATCTACCAGTGAGTGCCCAGGCCATCATCCAGATAAACTTCTCTTCCTTCTCTGTCAAGAAAAGAGTTGGCTCGTCTACAAGCTTTACTGTGTAGTCATTGACAACATAGTAAATGCCCTCACTCACCTCACCAGAAGTAGCAACTCTCTTTCCGTTAGAAGCATTTACAGTATATCTGTTTTGACGTGTTTTCTTTACAAGTTCCTCAAGTTTAACATCACCAGAAGACACAGAAAAGAAAGCATTAAACATGCTGTAGTAGCACAAAATCACAAGCACTACCATTTCTTTAATCTGTTCCTCTGAATACATTGTCAGAAATGGATTGCTGTCAGACACTCCTCTAAGTAGTGCATCTACAATCCAAGGTCGCTCCATTACAGAACCAGAGATACCTCTAAACTGAGACTCTGAGGCATCTCCAGAAATAAGGTCATATACCCTATTGAATGTCAAGTTATTACTAGTACTAGTATCACTCATAATTACTGCCCACCTTGCTATTAGTCAAAGCTAAAGTTATTGTATAGCAGGTCTACCTCAGACTGCCCAACATCTGGCTTGCTGTCATCGCCGAACTCGATTTCAGCATTTCCATCAACCTTTTCAGCAACATTGCTCTGTGCAGGAGTGCTAACAACTGGAGTATTGCTACTTACATGAGTATCTTCCTTACTCTCAACTGTACGCTCAACTGTGATTGTCTCAACAGTCCTGCAAGCCTTCAGTTCGTTAACAATGTCACTGTAGCTTTCAAGAATGTACTCAAGTGCTCTGTCAGAGGTTTCTTCAACCTTTCCAAGCTTGTCAGACTCGAATAGGGTATAGTCATCAATATCCAAGGACTGACAGAACTTATTGATTATCCTCTTGCACATAAACTCTGAGGCTGCTGGAGCCTTAACAGCACTATCAAGTCCAAGCATGCCTTTGAACTTTACAAGTGTGTACATATCAACACACATATTGTACACAGCATCTATCTTACTGTGCATATCAGCCAGTTCATCAGAGCACTTATCAAGGAATTTCTTTGTCTCTCCTGTCATTCCAAGGTCAATAACAGACTGAATGAATGCTTCGTTTGCTCCACTGTTAGTAGGGTCTGACATAGAAATTCTAATCAATGCTGTCAAATATTCTCCAAGCTTACCAGACTTTGCAAGCTCTTTGATTTTATCCTGAACATACTGTTCTCTTGAAGCATCAAGCTTAATCTTTGTTCCGCTAAACATTGACCCTAGCTTATGCTCGTATGTCTGACTGCCCATACAACCATCCTCATCTGCTTAAAATCATTTCGTTCAAGAACTTTGTAATTCTATCACGAGCCACCCTAGCCTCAATGAATGGCTTATTCTGTCCATAGAAACCATCGAGCATAGGCATAATCATGTACTGATTTCCACCAATCTTCTTCTTTGCCTTTTCATCAAGCTTAGTGCTCTCAGCAAGATTGATAAGCCAAGAAACATTCAGGTTGATAATGCCACTATCAGACAGATACATACTAGTGTTTCTAATCTCAAGCTTGTCAGGCGTTGTAACAACAACTACACCTCTGGAGATACTAGCAATAACCTTTAGGATTTGGTCATTGACATCAGAGGCTCCAAATCTACCAGAGTCAACAACAATATAGTCATAGCTATTTCCACAGTAGTTAAAGAAGTTTGTGTAGTCAGCAGACACAAGCTTAATCAAGTCAGGCTTAGCATAGAAACCAGACATGTAGTCAAGCAGTCCTCCCTTAGTCCTATTATAATGGATAATAAGGTTAGGTCCGAACCTTGTAAAGTAGTCTACACCCTTCTCAATTGTCAGACCAAGGCCAGAGTTACGCCTATCGTTCAGCATTGTATCAGGCATACCAGACAGCATAGGGTTCATGCTAAAGTATCTATCCGCCTTTGCAGACAGCAGGTCGAAGTCAATAAACAGCACCTTGCCTTGAGAGGACAGAATTGTTGCAAGACTGAACGCTGTCGTAGTAATACCATAGCTACCAGAACCAGTAACTGTAATTACCTGTGCTCTACCAACATAGTTAATAGGTGCCACTACTCCATTACCAAAGCCACCAGACATTCCACTTGTCATTGACTTCAGCCTCAGCTTCAACCTACTGTTGATTTCAGACAGTCCATCAACAGACTTCTGAAGCTCAGTTCTATCTGCTGACAGCTTAGTGATTTCAGTACCACGCTCAATCAACTGCTGTCTCAAGTCAGCATTTACAAGTTCAAGTGCCTTCTTATTCTCAAGTAGAGCAGATGCTCCATTCTCGTCGATACCTGCACTCTGCAACAAGTTCTGGTACTGTGCTGTCTTAGCTTCCAACTGGCTTGACAACAGCCTAATCTGAGAGCTAAGTGCTACATTATCAGACTTAACCTTGTTAAGCTCTGTTTCAGCATAGTTCTGTGCCAACTCGATGCGTCTCTCTGTATCACTCGACAGCTTAGAAATTCTAGCCTCACGCTCTGCAAGGTCACTAGATAGCTTAGCAATCGTTCCGTCCTTGCCAGCAGAAGCCAGTTTCAATGTCTCAAGTTCAGCCTTTAATGCTGTAATTTCAAGCATCTTGTTAGCCGCTGTCTGCAACAAATCTTTCAAATGAGCCACAGTTGCTGTTACTGCTACAATCTGTGCCGCCTTTGCTGCAATATCACCAGCACTATGCCTATTCTCGTCAGACAGCTTGCTGTTTTCAGACTCAAGTGCATCCACTTGGTCAGTTAAACTTCTTACTTTTTCGGAAAGTTTTTCAATCTCACTGTCTTTCTCGGAATTATCAAGTGCTTCAGTCAGCTTGTTTTCCAAGCCTGCATTTCTGATCTGAAGTTCCTCAATTCTATCTTCATATTCCGTTACTTTTTCTTTTAGTTCTTCAATTTCAGCTAATTGCTGTTTAATATCAGCATCACTAGAATTGCTCTTCTCAGTAATCTCTGCTTCGAGTTCAGCGATCCGAGCCTTATACTCATTTACACTGTTAATAGTATCAGGGTCAGTGATAATATCAGCAGTTTCAATAGCTGCAAGCTCGCTACTATATGTATCTCTCTCGTCCTTGATAGCCTTAATTGACTTAGACAGCTCAGAAATCTTTTCACGGGAACTATTCAACAAAGCTGTGAGCCTGTCTACTTCAGCATTGTCAATAACCTTTTCAACAACAGTAACAGGTGTTTCTACTGTGCTTTCAACAGCTTGCCCAGCCTCTTCATCAACTGTAGCAGGCTGCTCAGGCTCAGTGCTTTCGTTATCTTCAACAGCCTCGTCTCTAAATCTCGCGTCGATAATAAACGGATCTTTCTCTGCATCAAAGATGCTCTTAATTTCCAGAGTGTCCTCAGTAAGAGTCTTTCCAGTGAAATTAACAGCTTCTGCCACTTCAATAGCGTCAGCAAACTGGCTATTAAAGTCAGCGTCTCCGCCATCATCAGCATAACTAACAATGGACTTGTTCTTAACAATATCTATATCGACATTCACACCGGTAGCATTTGCAATATCAGTGTAGATGTCGTTAATATCAAAGTAAATATTCAGGTCTAACTCGTCGGCAAGACCAGTTGTAGTGTCATCATTATCTGGTGAAAAGATATAAACTTTATTGCCGCTTTCAATATCTGCTTTTACGAAAGTGACAATTGCATCATACTCTTTCTCATTTACGTTTTCAATAACCGTAAAATGCCTAGAAAAAGTGGTTGCTAAACTTGACAGCTCAGCAACAGTGATAGCTCTATAAACCTTTGCATTTCTGAAACGCGATAATGCTTTATTACCAACTTTGGTTAGTATTGTTACTTTATCCATACGTAACCCACCTTATAAAATTGGGGAGCCACACCTACCGTATGGCTCCCCAATTGAGCCCTCACTGCTTTTCTCAGCCAGCAGTGTTCCCATCAGCAGTACCGGACGCCTCCGAACCGGAGTTAAAGGTACTGCACTTTTCCATTTCAGCCTTGGCAACAGCCTGCTCAGTGTTCTGCTGTTTAGTCCGAGACACTTCAGCATCGTGAACTTCCTTGATGCGAGCAGAAATCAACAGCCCGTTGATATTTGCAGAACGAGGAGTACCAGGATACTCAAGCTTCACGATGTAATTGTTCTGCTGCTTCATCAATTCGAACAGATAGTCAGCGATGGAGTCAACAGTGGTTTTCTGTACACCATCCTCAACATACATAGACGGCATAGCACCGCCGCCAGACATCAGAACCAGGTCAAAGTTGGACATATTCATGCCACGACCGGCCAGCTGTGCGGAGAACTCGTCGTAAATCTTACGAGCAACCTCACGCTTAGCCTTCATCAGTTCCTTCTCGCAACTGCTGTACTGACCAAAACCAAGCTTTACCCGGCCCTCGATAAACGCGTCATCCAGGCGGTCACCAGTGATACGGACAGAGGAGTCTGTCTCGTACATATAATCACTGAAACGAGACTTAGCCGCACCGCAGCCAGTCTTTACAGAGATGCCGCTCTTATCATAGAACTTGCCATCCTTGGAGGCGTAGAAGTCAGTCGTGGACTCACCAATGTCAACAGACAGAATGGTGTTTCCATTGTACTGCAGAGTCTCAGGTCTACGCTTCAGGTCCATGCCATACATCCAGGAGAAGACAGCCATCTTGCTCTCTGCCGTGACAGCCATGTGATTGATGCAGAACTCAATCTGCACAGGCACACCGTTGGCGTCAGGGTAGCGCAAGAACTTGACACGGTACTTGCCCTTCAGCTTCTGAACAAACTCGTCCTTGGAAGCATGCTCGTCATCAGGCGGCAGGGTAACGAACAGAGTGATGTCACTGTCAGGAATTGCACCGTTCATGGCGGTCATAGCGAGGTCACAGGCGACACACATGATAGCGTTGTAATAGTGAATGTTCTGCTTCACCTTACCCTGCTGCATCTGCGGCGCATTTGAGATACCGTTAAACCGAGCCACCAGCGGGCCGGAAACGATGTGACGAGGATACATCCCGTCAGTGCATCCGTCCTTCTCAATGATAACCTCGATATTGTTGATAAGACTATCATCATCCTTAGTGATGTCGATAGGCTTAGGATCGAAGCTACCGTCGCTGTTCTCAACGAGTGTCATTCTATTCGGGATAGAAATACAATTCCCACCCCGAGCATTACTCGTGAAACGAGAAGACGAAACGCCAAGGTCAATAGCTACGAAAGACATTTATATTATCCTCCTTAATAAAATAAATACTAATTATCAAATAACTACTTCAATATAAATAACTGTTTGTGGCAAAGATTACGCATTAAAGCATGATAGATGGCCAGCACACCGTACTGCTCTTGAATACTGTGCACTGACCACCTATTTTACATCTTAATATAACTTGTTGAAAGTATCTGAAAAATCTTCAATGACAAACGCTGGCAGTTCTTTGCTTTCATCCGAGAACATTCGCTGATACAAGTTAGACAAGTTCAGCATTGACACAGAAGGCTCGTCAAGATTACACCTGCTGTCTTTACCTACATGCTTCATGATATCATCTTCAAACTTCTCTGCATCAGCATAGGCTACGCTGTCGTAAACATACTCCTCTGCTTTGTGCATCAGCATAACTGCTACACATACAGATGTACACTTGTAAGGAACCCACTCAACATTGTCAGAGTTATCTGTCAATGTGTTCTTTGCATCTTCCTTAAGCAAGTTACTAGTGTAGAAGACAGTAAACTTTACGTCCTCATCAGCCATACCGATTGCATCAATCAGGTCTTTACGAGTAGCAGGTGCCACAAATCGACCTGTTCCACTGTCAACCACTACGATTCTTGTTACACCGAAAGTAGTCATCAGTAAACTCTTCAAGTCATCAACTGATGTGAAGATGTTTGATACTGCCAGCCCACTGTCCCTTGCAAACTCCAGCGTGTGGGGTGTCAATTTATCAGTCAGTACAAACAGGCTTACCTTTTGCTTCTGAGTTACAGGCTCATCACAACTAGTCTCACTATTGCTTGACTTTTTCTTAGATTTCTTCTTACTCTTAGCATCAACTGTCACACTATCTAATGCCTGTGCAACATTTGATGTGTCAGGTGTAAAAGTGTCAAAGCCATCAGCCTTATAAGCATTGTCTGGCTCGTTTACTTTACTGTCTTGAACAACTGAACCGTCAGCATCAAACTCGTCAAAGTCATTTCCGTCAAACAACTGATTATTTACATTATTTTCCATGTTACACCTCTTATCTTACGACAAAGAATACTAGCTTACCGAGTACAGGAAGTGCTCCGTCAGGTAACACGTTTCCATTAAACCCGCCGCCAGTCATATTGTCAGTTTCAAAGCTGTATTCTCGGTATGGCTTACTAAATCCATCATAGGTGTCTCCATATCCATCTACCTCTGTATTCCACACATATTCAAAGATAGACTTTAACGGTGTTATGCCCTCGTATGCCATTGGCACTGTAAAGGAAGCACCAATAACACAGACCCTCTGTCTCTCATCATCGTTTGTTCCGAGATACTCAATGTCGTATGAAAAACCAAGGTTTGACGGATTTATATTCGTAAGCTGCATAAACTGTGACTTTTGGCTGTTATCTGTTAGGTCATAAACTCTATACTCGAGGTTCAATGTAGCCTGGTTAGCATAAATTCTGAAGCCTTTGTATGCTACATAATAATTGCCGTCGTCATCAATCCTAATCATGTCAGGATTATTAGCATACAGCATCTGTGTCAGGTTCCACCGGAACATCCTTAGAGCTACATCATCATCCACATAAGGCACACCGAAGTTCAACGGTGTCATGTAAGTGTCAACATAGCTCTTTCCGATTAAGAAGTCTGTATACTCATCTACGGCTGTATTATATCTTCTATCTACTGCACCGCCATATACACTATACATAGCCTCATAATCAGGCATTGTAGTTTGACTAAATGACCCTCTGTCATTCAAATATCTATTAAGTAGATTTATACTTTTCCAATTACCAGTACTTCCAACAGAATTAACCCATGCAGGAAAGTCACTACCGCTTCCGTACAGGTCATTGTAAATTTCAGGCACAGTATCGTGGTCATAAAACTTACCAGACATATAAACCGTTCCATCGCTTGCCGGAATATTTCTAATGTCGATGCTTCCGCCCGACACTGAACCGGAGCTATCAGTTCTCTGCTTATATGACTCCTGCGAGTACAGTGTTAATGCCTTGTCACAAGAAAATCTGACTGTCTGCTGTAACTGAATAGCAATAATGCTTATATTTACAATCTCAACGATACAAGATGATAGCACAATTACTACAATCGTACCGATAAGAGTCGCGAATATACGCTTTACTCCATCTCTCATACATGCTACCTCTTTTATGACAAGTCTGGATAGTACTTGAGACCAGGTACAACATAAGTAATCTTAATGTTATTCTCCTTGTTCTCATTGTACACCAGTCCATCTGCATGTGGCCCGTCTGGCTGTGCAGTATTTACTAACGGGAATATAAAGTTATAATTAGCAGATACAGTTACAGTGATTGGTGTTCCATACTGAACCTTTCTGTTTTCTCCAGAGTACTGAGCGTCTGTAATATCTTCGCAAAGTCCATACTCCTCGGAGTCATTTCCTTGATTAGTGTCGCAACCAATTTTAAGGTCGGACACCATAGCTGTTTCAAGACTGTTAAGGTACTCAACAAGAGTATTTTTCTCTTCTGGAGGGATGAAATTGTTCTCAACAGCTGTCTGCATGACTACATAGGACAGACCCAACAGTCTGAAGTATGTAAATGTAAACGCGAATATATTAAAAATAAAGTATGTTATAAGGATGATAACAGGTACTTTAATTAGAGTCTTAAATATAAACTTTACATTATCCTGCATTGTGTCACACTCCTCGATATGCCCTGTATCAAATAAAGGTGCCCAAGCAAATTACCTGGGCACCTTTATCTTCTACATTGAAATGTACTTCAACATCCAACAGGTGCCAGCTGTATTAGCCACCAGCGGTGAAGCCATCCACGTTACCCTGGACTGTGTCCTGGCCGCCTGCAGTCTCACCATCATACTGGGCGTTAGAGTTATTACCTCTATTGCCGTTCTTGTTAAAGTCGAAGGCCAGACCAGTTGCTTTGTAGATCATGTCCTCAGTAGCGTCGATCACAGTCGTAACTACGTTAGGCATCAGAATGTTCAGAACGAACGCGCCAAGGATAACGCAAGCTACGATTGTGACCAAGACAATAAAAATCTTTCTCACATTCATACTATGTTCCTCCAGTTAACTAAAGTTGAGATTTTTATTTTTATTACACGAAGTAATAAATTACATTTATTTTACTATGAGGCTTTTTCTTAAGATACAAACGTCTTAATCAAGCCCATATCGGACAGATAGATGCTCATTGCACTGAGAACTGCCTGGAAAAGAATAGGCATCAGCAGATTGAAGGAAGCCCGTGCTCTTGCAATCAACTTGTCCATCCGTTTTTCAATAGCATATCTCTTTTCATCAAGTAGCTCTTTTCTAAATCCCATGAGCTCAGCCTCAACCTCGCCGCCCTCGTTAGCCTGACGGATTAAACGCATCAGCTTGCCCATAACAGGTATTTCTCTGTAAGCCTTAGATATATAACGAGTTGCCTCGTACTCACCATAAGTATCAATAAAGTGCACGCACACGCCTACCATGCTCTGCATTTCTTTAGAGTCAGTAGTCTTAGCATAAGACTTCATGATACTTGCCAAAGGTGTCTTTGCTCCGGCAAGCAGTACATAGTGTATCATAAGGTAAAAATCAGAGAAGTTTTCTCTAATTTCATCGTCCTTAGCCTTAACAGTCTGACGAACAAACATCATTGGCATGTTTGCAGCCATTACTATTGCCGACACAATCATTACTGCTCCGATAGCATAGTTAGCAAGCAGTGTTACCAGAAGAGAAACAGCAATTACACATCCTGTAATGCCAACAATAATTGCATTAAACTCCTCTGCCTTCATCACACGAGCACCACCAGGCAACTTAATGCCTGCTCTTGACAAGTTGTAGTTAACATATTCTTTGTTAGCTGCATTTGTCTTAAATGGTGTAGACTCAACAATTCTTGTGATATTGGCAATAGCCTTGTTCCTTCGAATAATTGAGGCATCTCTACGCCTAATTGTGTCAACACTATCAAGTTCTCTAAGAATACCTTTGCCTTTTCTTAAAGACTTTACCTTGTAAGTGTTCATTATCACACGAATCATAATCACCAATAAGATGATGATGATAATTCCAATGATGATAGGAACAATGTCATACTGCCTAATCAACGGATTGTTCAGGAACGGTGAATCATAATTGTTCTTGTTTTTCCCAAAGTATTGGAGAACTTCTCCACCGCCAATGCCATTACCCAGACTGTCTTTGGTATCCAATTACTGTCACCTCCTGTTATAGTTCCTTAGCCCTAAGATAAGTAATATACACAAACTCGAGGATTAGGATTAGCATATCAACTGCCAGAATAATCTGACCGAGCATAGTGTTAAAATAGAAGCCTCTTACATCTTCAAATACAGCAATAACACCAAATAGGAAGATGAAAATCATTGCTGCACCAATGATAAACGCTTGAGTGACTTCCTCAAACCTACGCTTCATTTCGACGCGCATCTCCATTTTGATATTGTTTACCTCAACAATATCACGGAACATTCCAGCAATACCAGCCTCTTCTTCCATCTCGAAGACGATACATTTCTTAATGAAGTCGTCTGCCACAGAACCAAGGTTTGCGTTCAACTCCATCAAGGCTGTTCTAATATGGAAGTTCTTTGACTCAACATTATCAATGAAGTCCTTAAATTCCTCACGGACTTCGATTGGAATAACATTGATACTTCCCTTTACTGCAACAAGAACACCAGCTGAAATGTTATTACAAATAATGTTCTCAGACTCAATGATTGCCTCAATTCGTCTGTCGTGTGCTAAGTTAGCCTTAGTATACAGTGTACACAGTACACCACACAGCAAGATTGGGAACAAGAAGATGAGTAGAATTAGGTTTCCGAACAGCAACTCACAAAATGCCACAGTTCCAATAAATGTAAGCACAGCCACAATAAACAGGAAACTGTACGGCGTTGCTCCCTTATGCTTGAGCCCAAGGTCGATTGTCAAATCGTTAAGGAACCTATAAAACTTAACTCTACGCCGCTTTTCATCAATCTTGCCGATCTCAAGGTCTCTATGGTAGTTTGTCTCACGCTTGTTGATAAACTTTCCGCTAGCCTTGAGCAGCCACTGAAGAAATGCTAAGAATAACTGAAATACATTAAGCCCGGTTACTTGCACAACCAACACAACAAATAACACAATAATGCTGAGTGTTGCGGCTGTAACAGCACCATTAGAAGACCAAATGTAATTGAAAATTGACCACTGCTTCAACAAAGTTAATCACATCCTATCTCAAGCAGGTTCAATTCGATAACGAGCTGTGTCATTACAAAGTTCATCAGCGACAACTCTAAGAGCATTATTTTCACTTGAAAACTTATAAGCTTCTTGCTTAGTGTATACAAGTGTAAACATGTGCCTACAAGAGTCAATTGCTACATAGAACCCAGACACAGTATCACGAATTACATATCTTGCTCTCTGCTTATTCAACATCCAGTTACCTCCGCATCAATCCTTTTTGAGATTCATACCGAAATGCTCGATGTCCTTTCCAGTGTAGGTTTCAATATCGCTACTGTTCGGGTCATCAACGAGGAAAGAGTACCTGCTGGCAGACACACCTTCAAGCTGAAGTCTACGAATTAACTGCTTAGAGATTTTTCCGACTCTACGGTGTTTACCCTTAATTCTGGTAACGTTACCAGCTGCATCATACTCAGGCTCACCATCGACCTCGAAACGATAGATGTCATTCAGCAGAGGCTTCTCACGGTCGTTAGGGTCAACACCAAGTACCTCAGAGATCTGAATAATTCTACGCTTGCCATCTCTCATAATCTTCTGAACGATGATTACGTTCACAAGTCCTGTCAAAGTTCTAAGTGCCAGGTGAGAAGGCTCATTACCAGAACAAGCCAAGTAAGCTGACAAGAAACGGCTGATTGCGCCTTCAGAGTCAGCACTGTGGTAAGTAGTGTTAATGGGGTGACCAGCCAGAAGAATTTTCATTGCCTCCTTAAACTCTTCATTTGATCTAATTTCGCCCAAGCACACGAACGTAGGTGACAGACGCAGAGTCATGTTCATCAAGTTCTGCATTGTCGGGTCAGAGGTGCTCGGGTTATCAATCTCACGAGCCTCAAGGTGAAGAACGTCGTTATAAACACGACCAGCTTCATTCTTAAAGCGCAGGTCAATTTCCGAAGGGTTCTGCAAAAGAACTGTACGAGTAGTGGCAGGAACAGCCTGCAGGATTGCGTTATTCGTAGTCGTCTTACCAGAAGCAGTAGGTCCGACAGTGAAGAATGTAAGACCACCAGCAGGCAACAGAGCCAGGAACCTAGCCATGTTATCAGACAGTGTATTCTTCTTTACGATGTCACCGAGGTTCATCTTTGTCTTGTTAAACTTGCGAAGAACAAAGGAATGATACTTCGGTGCTGTCGGGTCATTCGGGTCAGGTGAAGTAGCACTACTATGCACAGCCGCGATACGGAAGCCCTCAATAGTACTACCGCTCACCAGTGCATTTTTAGGTGTCAATCGAACATCACCCAACAGCTTGTGCATAATGATTTCTTGCTGTTCCGGAGAAGTAAACGACACAATGTTTCCGTCAGAGTCTCGTAAATCCTCTACGTGACCTCTAATTTCTACCTTGATTTCCTTACCGTTAGCACGAATTTCGAACACGTTTTCGTCATTCATTGCGTTAGTAAGAATATCGTAGTCAGTGATAGCTTCAACCAGCTTGTTTGTCAGCTTCAGAGTGTCAAGCGTATTAGTTGCAGTATCAACAAAGTCCTCAATAAGAGGTGCATTGTTCATCACGTAGTCAATGATGATATTCTTGATTGCAGCCTTCTTATCTACTGTATCTTTGTCTCTATACTCATCAGACCTCTCCTCAATCAGCTTACGGCACTCGTCCTCTGCAAATTGGAAAGGCTTAAGAGCAGTATCAGAAGATGAACCAGACGCGCCACGCTCGGTTTGCATTTTCAAAAGGTCTTGCTTATCCATTATTCAACGAGACCTCCAATCTCAAAAATCTTAGATGTCAATGACTCAATGCCGCCACAGAAGTAGCCAGCATTATCACTATTTGATGCAACTTTCTGACAGAAAATCTCAGAAGACAGAGAACAAGCTGCTACATCAGGCTCAAACGGTAGGAACTGAATTAACTCAATATTGAGCTTGTTAAACGGGTATTCACTGTACCTTATATTTGTACGCTTGTTCAGGATTACCTTCATCTTAGTATAAATATCAATACCAGTGTATGCCATTGCTCGTCTGATTTTTTCAGTATTAGAAATGCTACTAATACCCTCGTCCCAGACCATGTAAACCTGGTCAGCCAGGTAGAATGCCTGGTTACACAGATTATTGTCAACACGCATTGGAGTGTCAATAATAATCAGGTCGAACAGACCTCTTGCACTGTAAATAGCATCCTTGAAGTTCTCAATGGCTGAGTCAGACTCGCAACTGATATAGTCCATCAAGCTTCTATTGTTTGCATATAGCAGAGACCCAGTCTTTACGTGCTCAATGGACTCACCAAAGGAGGTCTTGCCAAGAAGATAACTTACAAGGTCAGGCTTTTCAATAGCCTGCTTAGTCTCAACATACAACTGCTGAGCAGGTGTCAAAATGTTCAAGTCCACAACCATAACTCGAAGCCCACGCTTAAAAGCTGTGTAAGCCACATTAGCTGCGATTGTAGATGCGCCTGCTCCACCAGATGCACTAGAAAAGACTACAACGTTATCTACAAGGCGGTTTGTCTTTTTAATCTTTCCGCCGGATAACTCTTTAAGTAACTTAGAAGCCTGGTCCGCTGTAATGCTTGAAAAGTTTTCAACATTAGAAGCATCAGCGTCGTTAAACTTCTTTCCGAATAAACTGAAACCCATAGTTTGCCTCCAGTCCTTTATTATGCTCTAGTCTACACGCTGAGGCAGTGCCATTCTGAACTCAACATCGTTCTTGCTCAGGTAGTAATAGTACAGTTCCTTTTCCTCAGGTGTCAGTGCAACAATAAGGTTAGCTGGCTCAACACTATCCTGGAACTCCGCACTTGCGTCTAATGCTGCCTGCTGTGTCACGCTTCTGCCATTATAGTCAGCATAAATATCAAGGATAGAGTCACCGGTACTGTTCAGCAGGTCAGCCACAAGGATGTCCTTAAACACAGTCTCTGTTCTAATAGTCTCAACAGTCTGTGTAACAGTGCCACCAAAGGCATCGGTAGAGGTTACATCCTCTTCCTCTTTGTAAATAGCTGTTACTGTGACCCTATCACCAGGCTGCAAGAAAGTCTTAAATGTCTGCAAATCGTTTGTAGCAATATCAAGAGACATTACCTCTTTACCAGGGAAATTATAAAGAACACTGTCAGTATTATCTACCTTAGATGTGTAGAACGAACGGTACTCACAGACCGTATTCTGTAGCATCGGGAAAGCTGCATAAGAACCAAGAACAATTCCACGCTCGTCCCACAATAGCACACGACGAGAAACAGAGCCGTCGCTGTTAACGATTGCATACTTGTCAAACTCTGCCTTAATCATATCATAAGGCTGCAGCATGTCTTCAGTGATTTGCTGGTTTTTGTATACAGAGGTAGCAGTCATACAGACTGTTACAGTATCTGTAGCTTTCTTGCCCATCAAGTAAACCCAAGTGATCAGAATTGCTGTGATAATGATAATCACAATCAGCACGGTGCTTTTCTTTGACTGGTTCTTCGCTGGTGTTGAAGACGAAGCCATAATATCCGGGCTATTAGACCTTTTCTTACCAATTTTCATGTTAGACCTCCGAATTATGTTACTTAATAAAAAATTCTAAGTTCTTACTGTATTCAGCATAGATGTTTATAACTCCATACTCAACTTCTTTGAATGCCTTGCATGTAATGCCAAGCACATCATACAAATATAGCTTGCCTCTTGTCTCAATCAGCTTAGCCTCAGTAGACATTGTCGTAATCATTATTGACTCATTACCAGATGTATTAGAATTTCCTAGACCGAGGCAAACGAAACCGCCTTGTTTTCTAAATTCATCTATGCTGTCAATATGATACTTTCCTCTAAGGCTGGCTGGAATGTTTCCTGCTGTCAAGTAGGGGCGCATTAGTGTCATCGATCCAACTTGAATTGTTCCAGCATCATTTTCAACATCCGTTAATGACTTAAGAATGTCAAGCAACTTTTCAACAGGAGCCTTAAACCCGAAAGCGCCAGAGTGCCCTTGTGCATATATGCCAGGCTCATACTCCTCAAACTGCTTTCTGTAGTCAGCAGAGGCATCCATTCCCCTGAATGACCCAATTGCAAGTCCATCGCGTACAATGTAGCATACACTGTTCTTATGCGTTTTATCAATGAGGTTACTAGCAATAACTCCAGTGTAATTTTTTGCTATACCTGTTCCGCTTAAATCCCTAAATGTAGCGAAATCTGTCTCATTGTACTCTGAAGTTCCAACAGCGATTGCATTGTCCTGCATATCCTTATAAACAGCAAGGTTAGAAACCTCAGCAGGGCTATATAGTGCAACATACAAAGCATATCTACTTGCTCCAGCACGAATTGCTCTGTTAAATGTTGGTGCCAAACTGTAATTGATATTACTGTTTGTCAGCCCTGTATTGAACTTGTTTATGATGGATAGCATTGTCATCAGGCTTGGCTCAGTATACTGGCTGTGTATTGTATTCTGAATATACCACTGATTTCTGTCATTTGCTAACTGTATAGCATCTGTAAACAGTGTCACACCAGCCCACTGATATAGCATCAAATTCTCAAGAAGGTTTCCAGTTTTGTATGCTTCCTGATAAACCCTCAGAGCCTCGTACACAACCAAGCCACAGCTCATTCTTGCATCAGCTGTATATTCTCCAATACTGCAAAGACTATCAGTTTTTGTAATATCAGCCAGACTATTCATCTGCGAGGTATCACTGTTATCAACCATATTGTTAACAATGACATACCTGTGCTTTCCGTCAGCACACCATCCAAACAAATCGCTGTGCAGTACCTCATGATGGTCAAACACGATGACGTCGCAGTTAAACTGCTTGATTATGTCAATCTCGTTTGTGCTGCTATCTACTATGATAAGTAAGTCTATTGGATGCTCTGTAAAGTAGTCTAAATGCCTTTGTTTTATTCCATGCTCTTTCTCTGGGTTTATTGTAAAGGACTGTTGCCTACTCATTAGGCTTCCTAAAAATCTTTTAAGGATGTATCCACATCCAATGCCATCCATATCAACATCACAATGCACAACAATATTACTATTGTTAATTACATGGTGATGAAGTAAATCCAGAGCTGGAGCGAGGTTTATAAAATTGAGCATTTCTGGCACCTTTACAGGCTCTTCACCAGTTACAACTTTACTGCCCCACTTACTATAAAGTGCCTCAAGCATTTTATAGGCCACCCCATACAAAATAAAATATAACTTATCTCTCTACATTGTACAATTTACAGCCAAAATGCTTGTCATATTGTACAATATATTAGTTTGTAAATGCTCAAATTATCTTGATAGACTAATGAAACAATCAATAACACACAAAGCACCAGCCAGGCTCTTAACTCGAATGATGTCATGAGTTTCATCATGAGTCCCATAAACCTCTGCCTTGTTATAGGACTTATCAATCAAGATTTTGATAGGTGTCTCCTCATGCTTGAACAGGTTTAGAATGTTATCCTCTACCATGATTGTGCCACAAGAAAGTTCTCTCTTAGAGCTACCATCAGATGTAATCTGGAAAATGATATGATCTTCATCCAAGCCTGGAGTGTACTGCCTAAGCTGATCAAGCTTAACATCTGCAATTTCATGAGTGAAGCACACGCTGTTAATCCAGACATGCACGTCATCAAGAGTCTCTAAATCAGGCAGGTTCTTGCAAAGACTGTCATACTGCAAATGCCTAAATGTATCTGCAGTTCCATACATTGTCATGATTGCCTTCTTCTGCTCAGCAGTGTATAAACTGCTTTCGTTTACTTTGAAGGTGTCAGGCTCAGGAAGTCCAAGTGTACCAAAGACATAATCATTGAGATTATTAAGCACATCGTCAACGTCGAATACAACATTGATTGCTTTATCTCTGTACTTTGTAGCAATAGCCTCAATAATCTTCTGCTCTCTAATGCCCATTATAGATGAAAGCCTATGCAGCTTTGCATATCCTAACTCGTACATCAGTATATCCTCCGGTGCTCAAAATAATTCTTAATTACATTCACATATACAATTTAGCATCAGGCTAAAATTGTTTGTGAGGATTTACTGATTACACAAGCCTAATAATAGTTTCATCCGAAATATAGTCTGCACAATCAACAACAACAGAAAGCTTAATGCTAAGTTCCTTGATATCATCAATAGACTTTATTGTATCGCCACCAGAAAAGTCAACTGTCTGTACAGTAGCAGCTGAGTCATTACTTACTGTATTAAGTACAAGTCTACTGTTAGTAAGGTTAAACGAGTTAATGTAACAGGCATCCACGGATACAATCGTAAAGTAGCTGCTATTAGATGTCACAGTATAGGCAATATCAAGTGCTGTACCACTTTCAGCATTTGGGTATACACCAGTCACTGCAACTGTAACATACTTATTTTCATAAATGTTCTTAGCTTCAAAGTTATTGTTCTTTTCGGCTACCTTTCCAGCATTGACAGAGTAATCTCCAAGATTAACAAAACCATTTTCAGCCCTAACTGACAGCTTTAAGCTGATTGAAGTAATTTCACTTACTCCGCCAATCGCCAACTGACTTTGGCTAACTTCCAATGCGTAGTCAGCACTTTTATCTTTAGCTACTTCTAAACTGGAGTCAGCCTGCATAGGCGAATTGTTGATATAAACCACGCCTTGGTTTGAAACTGTAATGTCATATCCTGACTTGTTGGTAACTTTTACTTTAATTACAAGCCCATCCTCAGTATTTTCAATGCCTGTAATCTCAGCATCAATTGCATTGTTATCTTCAGCCTTTGCACCAATAAGTTTATCATTGATTGCAATATCTGCAACAGGAGCTTTCTCCTTATCAATAACAGTCACAGGGCTATCATTGTCAGGAACAACAGCAGCCTCGCTCTTGTCATCACTAGCAATATCCCAAGCTGACGGAGTGTTATCAGAGCTTGCTGCTGCATTACTGTCGGCATCCATGCTATAATCAGGGTCTCCGTCAGTGTTTTTAGGATTACAACCGCAAAGTGCAAGAATAGATATCATAGCAACTAGTGCTAAAAAAGTCTTAAAATATCTCATTCTTTTATACCTCACAGAATATCAATGTCGAACACAAGACCAGCAGCATTTAGTTTTACAAGAAGGTCAACATAAGATACAGTGTCGCCATTAGTCACTTGGAACTGCATATAGTATCTGTCATAGTTCTCTAAACTAAAGCCCGACTTTCCACGAATACTGATTGTATTTGCAACTACTGACTCATCTGTAATGCCCAACGCCTGCTTAGAAGCTACAAGTCTCTCACAAGTGTCCTTAACAATAATATTAGACTTCTCTGTTACTGTCTGAGCCTCTTCATCAACCTTGCACTTAAGAAGCCCATAAACGGAATCTGTCAGCATATTTGTCTCGTCATCAAGGCTGGAGTCATTCTTATACAACTTACTGATGTCGCTCTTTCTAATTACAGTAGCCTTTGTCTGCTCAGTATCAGCAAACCTTGCAAAAATGACTGCCAACTCACCCTTATAGTTCACATATCTTGCCATCAGCATGTCATCCATGTAAATGGGGCCAACTTCCACCATTTCATCAGAACTCTCTGAGTAGATATTCGTAAGCTTAAGCGCGTCATCAGCAGACTCACTGCTATCAGAAGAAATGTCCTCAGTAATAATAACATCTGTTGGCACGTTATCAGACTGAGTATCATTCGACTCTGCAATGTACAAACTACAAGCTGTCTTAAGTCTGGTATATTGTGCAAGATTAAACTTATCAGGCCCTTTCACAGTGTCAACCGTTGCATCGCTGCCCTTTACCTCAATGTTCGTGTCCTGCGACAGTGATGTATTCGGGTCTACTACTGTAGTATTGTTAAAATAGTCCATGCCAGCCTTAATTGCAAATACAGCTGCAACAACTACAAGGATAATCACAGGAATTGCAATAAGCACCTGCTTCTTTCCAATAGTAACCTCCTTCTTAGGCTTAGGCTCTTTCTTGAAATCGGACTGCGCCAGCTTAGTATTTCTGCTCATATTATGTCCTCCATTGTTATTAGGCTATGTTGATAAAGCTCGAAGCAATACCACTTAATGCGTTACTGTTATAAGTTCTGAAGTGCTTTCCTACATAAGTACTTGCACCGCTAACATAAGCACTTGGCATATTGTCAGCCAGATACTGAATAATCTCCTGTGCTGTCATGTCATTGATTGTCTTTCCATAGCCTTCAATGATTTCATCATTAAAGGCAATGCCCAGCCTACCGCAAGCATGATATCCGATCATTCTCTCGTCATCTGACTTTGACAGCCCACAAGCATCCATATTATAGTATGCAGCACCCTCAGTATTGATATTGCCAATCAGCTTGTTAGCTTCCATGGCAATCTCTCTAGCCAAAATCTTCTTAGCATCAGATGTCTTGTTATATCCAACAGCACCAAACTTCACCATGTTAGGTGTAGCCTCTACTGTAATGTAACAGTCATTATCATAGTCAAGCCGTCCAACAATTACAACGATATGGTCTCCCCAGCTGTAAACATCACCAGGTAACAGCTCGCTGTGAATGTCAATCTCATCAATTCCTGCCTGAGAAATAAACCTTGTAGCACCGCTATCAAAGTTATAGTCGTCTGTAATCTGGTTATACAGCCAGCTTGTAAATCCAGAGCAATCAAGTCCATCCAGTCTGTGGCTCGCCATTCCATTCTGCATCGGAATATTGTACAGAAGGACTCTCAAAGTATCTGCTGACGCACTTGAAATCTGCATGTACTTTGACATATTCCTGATGTACTCGTCAGCTGACTTAACGCTAAATGACTTATCAAGACAGCTTGTCTCATAAGTAATTCCATGCACAGGACACCAAGAAATGCTCGGCTTGATACATCTCTTGTAACTTGTGGAACCGGCCTCGCTACTGTAAGTGTTGAAGAAGTTTATCCACATAGGATTGATGCCATCCATACTTCCAGAGTACAGGTGTCCACCGCCCCAAACATATCTAACCCTGCCAACCAAACTTGCAGCAGCTTTCATCATATTCATTCTGCTTGCAGTATTCAGGTCATAAGGAAACACAATGTTTGATGTCATGCTTTCAGTTGGGTCTCCAAGTACCAGCAAATCATTGAACCTGTATGCCACACTAAACACATTCAGCTCATTGTCTGAAGTGTATCCGTTTAGCATCAGGATGTCACTGAACTTCTGCTTAAGACTGTATACTCCGTTTTCATTGCATACAACAATATTTTCACCAGCCTCTCTAGCCATAGAAATCAACTGGTAAATGTTATACACATTGTCAACATTCATATAACTGCTGCCAGTTACCTCAAGCAGAGCCTCTACAAAAGTTACAAATGTCTTGCTATCCTCGGATAAACTGTTGAAATACTCCTGATTTGCTCCTCTATCATACTGCATACGCTCGTCAATCTTACTCTTAATGAATAAAGTCGTATTATATGCAGCATCAGGTAAGAAACATTTGCTCGGTCTAATTATACTGCTGTCCTTACACCTTACAAAAGGAGCCTCAACCTCATAAGGAATGTCAACACCAGGCAGGTCAAAAGGCCCGCTCAAGTACTCAACAGTCTCGTCAACATTGATATTTGGCATCTTCTCAGCATAAACGGCTTTACCGCCAGCAATCAAGTGCAGCATCTTAACATACTTATAGTCAAGACCTACATACTCCCCAACTGTATGGTACAAGTCATTGAGCTGAGTATTCAAGTCGTCCAAGAAGTACTCATATTCATAGTTATCAATGAACCTCTCAATTGACGGAGTATTGCAAATATCAATATCTGCTCCTGTCAGATTGCTTGCTGACACGCTAACAGTGCTACTGAGTGCAATAGCAGTAGCTGCTAATGCACAAAAAATTCTTCTAGTGTTCTTATACATATAAATCACCGACCAACTAAAATTAAAAATCATAGTTTATTTATCAAAAGACCATGAAAAAGACAACTAGAAGTACAAATGAATAAATTTATTTTAACAACCAGCCAGCACTTTACTGTATACTAAAAAGACACGGGCCTACGGTTTTTACACCGTGACCCGTGTATAGTGTTACTCAGTCTGACTGATACCGTCTATAATAGAATTATAGGTATCAGTGTCAAGTGACTTCATGACCTCAATAATGACAGCAGCCATGTCACTTTCCTTCAGACGCACTCCTTTTGTAGTGAACTGTAACTCGCCGGACTCTGCAACGAACATGTTACGAATATCGTAAGATACATCGCCATCAGATGTGATCTTACTCAAACGAACGACATCGCCTCTGTTATTCTTTGTCACATCCGTCAGGACTTCTGTCACTTCGTTCTTCTTCTGATTGTACGCCATTTAAGTTATCCTCCTTAGTGTTAGTGTTTCTTTTTGTAAAACATAGCTTGTACAACTTTGCAAATATGAACCTGATACAGCTGCAAACAGCGCCGACAGCAGTAGAAACAATAATAGCAAGCAGTGCCATGTACTCAAGCATCCTGGTCTTGTTTATTGTCTTACCATCAGGCTCTATTACATTTGAAAATATGTCAGCTGTCCAGCCAAGAGTTTTTGTAATTTTACCTACATAGTTATCAACTGTTACAATCTCTGCATCAGCCTGGTCGTTTGCATCTCCCTTTACAACGAAGTACTTCTTTCCTCCGAGGTCTCCAGAGTCAATAGCACGATGGCAGATATTGATACCAGTAGTCGACTTATAAATTAGAATGTCACCAATCTGCAAATCGTCAAACTTGCAGTCTTGAACAACATTGAGGCTGTAAACAGGTATCTCTGGTAGCATTGACCCGGACATCACGAGAGTCGTGTTATACCCAAAGATATAGAAAGGCCCGTTTCCAGACTTCTTAGCCGCCACAGAGGCTATAATCAGCATGCACAGCACAGTCACTAAGCTGTAAAATAGAAAACTAAGTGCAAAGTTTACCTTTTTCATGTTATCTCCAAAGTATATAGCTAATATCAACTAGCTATAAAATTGTCTCAACTATTCATTGTTTTTACCTACTCAGTCGCACAGGCGTTTGCTCTTTCAATGTCATGTAATACGGAGAATAGTTAGAGAACAGCTTTTCAGCTGCCTCATCAATTAGATTTTGGTACATTCCGTGCTGTGCCATGTACACTATATTATTATCATTGTCATCTCCGTAGTCAAAGATGCCAAAAGACTCAAGAGTGTAAACTCCAATATTCTTCTTAGCACCCATAATGACAAGTGTATCCTTAGCACGAGTCATAGCCACATAATGCAGACGCCTATCTTCATCAATCATTGTTTTAATATCAGAAATAGGAACGCCAGCCTTAATATAGTTTGTGATATTCTGGAAAGACGGGAATGTAATGTTATCGTCTGCAAAGATAATAACATATTTCCACTCCTTGCCCTTAGCACTGTGCATTGTTGACAAGGTTACCATAGGCGACATTACTGCCATTCCGCCGTCCTCGAACTGACTAACTCCACGAAGGTAGTACATCACATCATCAACAGAGCTGTGCTCAAGCAAGTCCTCAATGTAAGAGACAAAGCCGTTTGCAAACCTGGATGTCTCTGCCCCCTTAAACATTGAGATTGTAGAGGTTCTAAACATCTCGAAGACCAGCTTAGCCGCCTCTGTCTTATTGCAATCTCTCAGAGTATAGTACAGGTACTTCAGGCTCTCAAGCGTCTCAACCTTGACCATCCCAAGCATATCCTGGTATCTAACCTTGTCAATAGTAGACATGCTGATATTTGCCTTAGGCTTCCACCCAATGTCCATGCCTCCACACTCCTGCAGAAGCAGTCCCAAGGTGTCCATTAGAGGCAGCCCGTAAGACTCCTGAAGCTTACCAATCTCATTCGAAGTCCTCTTTGTCATATATCGAGAAATTTTCCAGAGGCTACTTCCAACAATCTTAGAGTTAAAAGTATTCTGGCTAATCTCAAGAAGACTACTTACAAAGTTCTTATACATTGAGCACTTTGTAAACTTCATTTCGTCTGCTTGCTGGCAAAAGATTCCTGCCTTAAACAGCATGTTTCCGAGAATGGTCAACTGAAGATTGTTTCTGCACAAAACTGCAATGTCATCGGGCATTACTCCATTGTTATTCACAAGGTCAGTAATGTACGAGAAAGCATACTTGGACATCTGGTACAAATCATACTGCCCGATGTCACAGACCTTAATAGTTCCACCATTGGCATAAGGCTTCATCTCTTTGTCGGAACGAGTAGTGTTAAACTTAATGCCCACATTAGCATGAGACACAATCTCACTGAGGCATCTGTAGTTTGTAGTCAATGTAAACCTTGTCAACTGAGTGTAGATACCGCAAATGTTCAAAAGAATATTAGGGTCACTACCACGCCAAGAGTAAATGCACTGGTCATCGTCACCGATAAACACCAACTTGCTCGGGTCTACGATGAGCATTTTAAGGATTTCAAACTGAATTTTGCTTGTATCCTGTGCCTCGTCAATGTAAATATACTCCCAAAGAGAATGACAGTATTCCCTAATCTGCTGTCCATAGGTCTTGTCCTTCAGCAGTGTGTAAACAAACAACTGCATGTCATCGAAGTCCATTTCACCGTTTTCCTGCTTCTTATTGGAAAACAACTGCCGAATGTTCGCATACTCCTGCTCGTCTACATAATCTCTGATGGTGTACACATAGCTTTTGTAAAGAGCCGAGTCAGACATCAGACTGTTTACCTGAAAGGACAGAATAGAGTCCAGTTCAGCCATACTGTCATCATCAAGAGTAACCTTTGTCTCCTTACAGGCTTCTCTGATGTACTGCCTACGCTTCCAGTCCTCTGTCAACTTGATAGTGTAACCAAGGTCTTTCAACAGCTTGTAATAAACAGCGTGAAGCGTTTTTACAGTGATATTACTCCTTACTCCAAGAGACTCAAGCAACTTGTTAAGTCTGTTACTCAACTCAGTTGCGCCAGCCTTAGAGTATGTAGTGCACAGCAGTTTATTAGGGTCATGAATTTCACGCGTAAGCACACGCTTAGCAATCAAATGATTAAGAACAGTAGTCTTACCAGAGCCAGCAGATGCCAAAATGCACATTCCGCCTCTATGCCTAAGGATTGCCAACTGCTCGTCAGAATAGCTGACACCAGACGTCCTAGAAATAAAGTCAATCACAGTGTCATCATTCTGTTTCAAAGCATCCATTGTATATCCCATGTCATTCTCCTTTAGTACAACTGAAACGTCTCGCAGATATCATCTGCAACAGCGTACGGCTCCAAATTTGTATTGTCAATCTTGATATAATGCTCGTACGGAACCTCACCAGGTAAACTCTCATATCTACCAGTATGTTCGTACCGTTCAAATAGCCGCCTACTGTTCTCTAAGTCACGCTTAGACGGCTTGTTTTTAAGCCGATTTTCGGACTCATTGCGCTTCCTACGAGTTTCAGTGTCAGCAGTAAGTTCAACAATGCAAGGATCGACTATATTGTGCTTTTCCAAAATCTTGATAATGTGCTCAATATAGTTCTTATCTGCATCGGACTCAAAGTTACACATTAAAGTAGTAACGATGCCATCATACCGCCCAGAAGACACACTGTTAAACACAGCATCTCTAATGTCATTGACTGCTTTCATATTGTAGTACCCGAAGATTTCGAGTACAGGCTCAATTGCCATGTGATTATGAAACAGAATGAAACCAGTACGCTTTGCTACTTCTTGTGCAACAGTCATCTTTCCAACTGCACTACTACCAATAATAACTACAGCCTTCATACAACCAACTGCCCTCTTATGTAATGTTTATTTTTATCTCAACTAGTCTGAAAAATGTCCTACAAATTACGAATCTTCAGCATCCAAATCTTCATCATCAGACGGCTTATCAGGTCTGTTATTGCAGGCCCAGCAATCAGGGTCGCTGCACTTCTCAGAACGCCAGGCGTCACAGGTAGGACAGTACAATGCACCATACTTCTTGCTATATCTAAGCCTGCTACCGCATACAATGCAGTCCTCATTTGTGATTGTTCTGCCACGAATAATACCAGCAACACCAACACCAGAACCGCTCTTACGCATGGCATCAATGTCAAGGCTTCCAAGAATACCTTTAAGGGCATCCTTTACAACATCAGGTGCATCCAAATTGTCAACACTGCCATTGATGTCATTAGGGTCGAGCATAATCTCAACAGCGGTGGCAAACATTCCTGGCTGGAGAATGTCTCCCAATTCACCAGGATTAGCACTTACTCCAGAGGCATCAGCATCAGCTTCACTGTCATCATCCAGCTTTTCGTCAGCCATCTTGAGCAATTCTGCAAGACCATCAGAGGTCACAGGGTCAGCCAGCATCCCGTTCATTTTGTCGTCCGGCTCAAAATCATCAACGTATCCACCAGAAGCATCATTGTCTTTGTCTTTCAGCATAGGGATTTTTACGCCACTCATTTGAGCCTTAAACCTAAAGTTACTCAGCATGTCCTCAAAGGTATCATCGTCAATTGTACAGCCCATGCCATTACTGCGAGCAGTTTTAATCACTGCATCGAGTTCATCAAAATATTTTTCGCTGATGCCAAGCAGGTACAACTGGTCGAAGGACAGTCCGCAAAGAGTATCAACACTCTTTACGCCAGCAAATGCCAACTGCCTCTTTGCCGCGTCACTAATGTTCAGACTGAAAATACCGACTTTATCCATGATTCTAATGCTCCTTAACTATATTTATATGGCTTTATACTCATACAAAATATTCTATAAAGTTATGATACTTAGTATCAATAAGTATCAAACAATGCCAAAATACATATAAAAATAGTGTACTGCACAACTATGCCAATTTGACAATTGTGCAGTACACACTAAATATTAACTAGCCATAATAATGCTCATTATTATTCAACAACAATCAATTATTGTAGGTAGCCAGAATGTTCATGGTCTCATTGATGTAGGCAACAAGAGAAGCCCTGTCGTAAGGAATTTCGAAGTCATCGAACACAGCCTTTGCACGCTCAGGAATTGTAAGGTATCTGGCAACGACCTTGTCCTGTCCGACAAGATTAAACATTCTCTCGCTGCCGTTGGGTGCATACTGCACAGCCGTGCTGAAATGGAAACGAGAGCCGATGAAATCATTGTAAATGCCAATTTCACTCATTTTAATGTAGTGATCCTGGAAGTCGAGCTTTTTCAGTACCTCACCGTCGTGCTCAAGTGCCCAGTGCACCTTTGTATAAAAGGTGCTTGAGTTATAGCTTCTGAAGTGAGCCACAACCTCACCGTTCTGCCGTGCAAACCCAAGGAAGATTGCAATACGAGCAGACAGCTGCTCTCCCTTTCCGTAGCGTCCGAACTCGTCCTTAGCCTTGCCCTCACGGTAACGAGTGAGGATACCTACCTTGTTAGGGCACAGCTTCTTCTGCATCAGCTTAAACCGATCATTGTCATCATACTCAGACTCGCAGATGTCGAGCCTCATATTCATGTTATCCACAAACTCCTTGTTCGTGGACAGGAACTTTACCTCGATGCCTTCGCCCTTGAAACGCATCACCATTTCAGCCATAGCCTTAATCAGGAAAAGCTGAACGTTCATGTTCCCAGTGACAACAGACACATCCTTAATTCCGGTGTCCTTGCAGTACTTTTTGATTGCTCCCTCAATGTACTGCACAGTTCCAACCTGACCAATCTGGTCATACACCTTATACACGGGAAGAGTACCAGAGGTCATTGTGGCATCGGTTTCAAATGCTGCTGCCAGGTGGTTAACCGCCGTACGCAGCCTCTTTTCTTCCTTTGTCTCCTCAACAACCACAGGGTCATCCACATTTGTAATGTCGCAATTGATATTATTGATTAAACAGGACAGCTTAATGTTCTTCACCATAGCGTCGCTGTTATGGAACACCATGGAGACACGCTTATCACGCATCAACTGGATAAACCCATCGGAGGTGTACGGGTCTTTGATTGTCAGACCGCCGAAATCAAAGGTCACATGCTCGTCAGCAGGCACACATTCCATGTGGGCAATAAGAGTCAACCAAGGCTTGTTATTGCCAGCGGAGATCGTATCAATCCCCAAGAGTTTGTGAACACTAATATCCATAGTATTACCTCCAAAGATTAAAATTATTATAACAAGCCTATACTAAAGCCTAAATTTTATGCCATTTATCATCTTTCAACCAACATTATAATTATAACGCAAAAATTCCAATTTGTCAACATAATGTATATGTAACACTAAAATTTTTATAAAAAATATGCTCTGTAAGAATACAGAGCATATCATTATCCTAACAAGTTCTTTATAGTGTCTAATCTCTCTTTATCCAAATCTGTCAACCTTTTTCCGTAAATAAGATAGTTAAAATATCCAACAGCCTCATCATCCAACGAAGCCGAAACGAAACGCATGCGTGACTTTGTGTAAGGCACAATCGTTTCCATAAACTGCTGAAATCTCTCACTATCTAACTCCGTACAAATGCAGTCATTCTTGATGTCAAGACAAATCTCGTCTTTCAAGGATGATGGCATCAACTTTGCAAGCTCGCCGGCAATAATGGCTGCCACCCTATCACCAGTGTTAATTCCATACAAAATATCGGAAAGCACGCTATTACCAAACACTTGCTCGACCTTTTTCTGGTCTGTATAAATTCTATTTATAATTGTCTTTTCATTATAACTGTCAATATCCTTATCCTCAATGTCGGCTAACAACATACGGGTATCCTTCATTGTCGCACCAAGGTTGGAAAGGTAAACCTTGCTCTCCTTGTGTATAAATTCAGTGTCCAACAACAGTGACACAAACTGCCACAGCAGCTTCAATCTATCTGATGGTATATTCGAACCTTTCAATACTCCCCTCGGAACCGTTCGATAGTTCCCATTCTTATCCATAATGGCATAAATATACAATTTCAATTGCTTAAAAATTTTCGGCTTGTCTGACATATAATTATCCTCCATCTAAATAAATATCAGGTGTTCACATTATAATTCAAAAGGCACCATCCATTACAATGTCATTTTGAATTTATAACAAATCGACTAAATTTTCACAAATAACACTAAATTATCCAATAATGCCAATCACATAAAATCAAAAATCAATCACCTCGCTTAATGTATCATAATTTTATCAACTAGTTGCTTAAAAGTGTCAATAATTCAATATTTTTCACATTTCATACACATTTTCCAGTATATCCTCAAATGTCATTCCATCTTTGACACAACGACTTACCAACTTATTACAGGCCCTCGCGTTCACAAATCGCATACGGGTATCATAATCCACATTATTACCGAAGATTGTCACAATCTTTTCTCTGTACCCACAATTCTTACAGGATATTGGTGTCAATGAACTATGATCTATCTTCTTTTTATAAATGTTCCCACATTTCCTACATTTTACCCAAATATAAATACTTGTGTCTTTTATTCTTGCTCCAACCACCTTAAAATTATTTGAGCTTACATCAACAATCTTGAGCATCCTCAAAATATTCTCTGTCATACATAAACCTCCGATGTCTGATCTAACCAACCTCAGGCTCGCATAAACTCAACAACCAAATCATAAATAACTACTGTCTAAACATTGTGACCTAAAACTTATACTGCCCATATAAAAACTAAAAGGCATCAACAACACAAAATGCTCCAACTTATTACTTTATCACACTATAATGGTTGTCATAATTAAATATACAGGCTCTACACAACAGGCCCACAATCAACAAATATCAACGCTTTACAAATTCTCAACATATCCATTATAAGTGTCATAAATTATCACACATTTTCTATCATACAACTTACAGGTTGCAAGAAAATTCTCCACGCTCCACCCAACTTTTACACATTATATTTCACACCGCCTACATATTTTTATTTTTTCTATCTCCAAAGGCTCACATTTTCCATTGTGTCATCTACACTTTTTAACCTCTCCTAATTAAATCTATCCCTAACGAGAATATAATCTAAAGAAAAGTTCTAACATCATATATAAATTTTCTTTACCCAAAACTATCTTTTATAGAATTTATATTCAATGCTCTAAAATTAGACGATTGTCACACGCATACAAATCAAAATACACACGCCCATTACTTAACCAACAAACGCCCACACAAATTATTTTTAATTGTCTATCAAATTATCCTACAAGGCTCACATAAACAGGCTCAACAAATTTAGACCTAACTGATTAAATCAAATTCAAACTTGTTCATAATCAGTGATTAAAATATAACGAATATCACAAAAATATCAACAGATACAGCACAAGGTTCAACCTTAACTGTATCATTGTCAGAGGATCAAAATAAATAATCAATGCCTCACATTACACCAAGTCACATTCAGCATCTAAATCTTTATTGTCATAACATACAAATAACAAGCATACAAAAAGCGCGGTAGATTATACAATCAATCTACCGCGCCTCCACTATGGCACAAAGTATTTATTTATCTTCAGGATTGGAACTCTATCAAAAAATGTACTCATTGCCATCTATGGATGTATTTACACTTTGGTGTCCTCTCTCTTGAGACACCCATAAACCTTACTCCAGAACTGTTCGTCCTTATCGATGTTCAGAGCATAGTCGATCTCTGCCCTATCAATCTTTTCGCAGGTCTCGTCATCAATTACCTCAATATCAGACGGGAAATAAATGACTGTCTTGCAGTCGCCATTGAGAACGAACTTAACAAATTCCAACAGCTGGATGCCATTACGGAATGTCTTATCAGTGATGTCATAAGGTGAAATAACAGCATCCACCTTTTCATCTGGCATAAGACCACGAGCCAGAGCCTCTGTGTCATCATAATATCTAACAATAACATCAAAAGGTTCAATTGTCTTGTCAGCAGCACTCATGGTATTGAGTGTCCGCTTGATATTGATCAGTGCATCGGCATTAAACCGCTCTGCATCTCCAAAAATGATAATCTCTCTATAGTTCGGAACCATCACATTTCCTCCTATATGTTTTACTCGATACCAGTAGAACCAAATCCACCAGTACCACGCTCAGACTCTTTCAATTCGTCTGTCTCAATGAAATTGATAGTCGCACACGGAATAAGGATAGCCTGTGCCAGACGGTCACCATTGTGGATTTCCTGTGTCGTCTTAGAGTCGTTATGCAGAGGCGTCATAATCTCTCCACGGTAATCACTATCAATGATACCGACACACATTGGAGGACGAAGCCCCTGCTTTACGGCAAGACCACTACGGGCAAAAATGCCAAGGAAATATCCCTCAGGAACCTCCATACTTAAACCGGTCCCAAGCATGACTGTCTCGCCAGGCTCGATTTTGATGCTTCCATCTTTTACACAAGCCCTCAGGTCATATCCAGCGGCACCAGCAGAACCCTGAGCAGGAAAGGAAGCCTCTTTATACAGCCGCTTAACTCTTACATCTGTCATTATCACTACTCCTTAATTTACATAAATTATCACTGTAGTCACGTGTTTACATTCAGCCCAATGGTACACTTAAACCGGCCGTTTACATAATTTACAATGATCCACTGTCTAACAGCTATGCTTATACACTTATTATTGCGACTGACAAACTAACAGTGTTTCTACAATGAATATATTATATAGTATATCAATGCTGTTATACAGGATTAAATTATTCACAATAAGCCATTAAATTGCGCTAAATTATACTCAACTTTTACAAACTTTTGCACACATTGGAAGAGATTAAACTTGCATTGGTCTATGTACAAATTCATTTGTACATTGGCATCACTAATTTTATACAACTGCTTATATACAGGTGCTCTAAATCAATGCCTATATTATTGATTAAATTTTATCAACTAGTCTTGCTACTGTATTGACTATTTTCAAAAATATAAATATCCTCTGTATCAACAAAATTATACTAAAGTATCAACAATTATTATACAACTGATTAAATGGTTAGGATTAAATTCAATGCTTGTTCTAATGATACACAATCTATCAATTCAGGTCAAAAATATACATAGCCTAGCCAGGAATTAGCCTATGAAAATTTACTTTGGAGGTAAACTCAGCAACAACTATCTGTATAACTTTTATTATTTAGAGTTTACTCAAATTTTGACATAATGCACAATACACACTGTACCCAGTAATTTAGACTAACAATACCTAACTAATATTCTTGGAATATTAGACTATAACAGTAAAATAAATGCTTACACTTAATGTATACTCTTGACATATCAAAGCCAACTGTTCAATGAATTATCAAAATGACAAATTGTTTATCAACTAGACTCTATAAAGTACAAAATATCGTACAATTTATTCAATACTGCTAATAATTAGCCTATCTTACTACTGTCATACTGAATATATCTACTGTATAAATTGTATACTTGAGATTGGACGCTTACATTTACATACATTTTTAACTATACTGTTTATACTTATATTACATAACACCAAATTTTGTTACTGAAGTATAGACTAATGGATGTCACAATCGTGTTACATAACAATTGTAAATAATACTAGCTGCATCTATATATTTTTCACAATAAATACAAAATCGTGCCTTGTGTGAAAGAAGTATGATTTGGACTAAATAGTGCCACTTTATTCTCAAAGGGCATAAAAATGAGGCAGGAACCAAATGGCTCCTGCCTCATACACTTTATTTAGGATTATGTCAGTTGATGGTTAGGCTACTTAGCACGCTTGCCAAGCTTCCTCTCTTTGATAACTGACTCTATTGCATCGCGATACTTCTGAGGAAGATTAAATGCGTCATACAGCTCTTTGTCTGTGTAAATATGGTCAAACTTGCCTGACGGAGGAGCTGGAACAAATCTGAATGAGTTAGCATCCATAATTGTCACAGAACTTATATTTATGAGAACAAAGAACCTGGTAAACTTCGTGTCGAGCCAGCTTATGAATGAGTCACACTCAGTCATATTGTCTGAAGTGAATATATCTGTTGATGCTCCAGATGGCGACTTTTGGTCATTCTCCAGTACCCTAGTACCTCCAGTAAGCACTAGATTTCCATTTTCACCAAAAAGTACTCCGCCTTTTCCAATGAATTCAGGCTTTATCCCGCTGTTATCCCAATCCCAAACACCAGATGACCCAGTTGACTTTGTAAGCTGTGTATTTATATTCACAGTATACTGTTTTCTCTGTGTCACTTCCTCTAGCTCATACTTATTGTAGCTTCCAATGTAGTCAATGATCTCATTTCCTATGTTCCACAGACTCTGACCTTTCGTAATGTCCCTAACTTCAGTACTGTCTATACGACTCTGACGCTTACTGCTGTTTTTAACAGTACACATATTCTCGTATGTGTTATCCTTATCAAGTACATAGTATGTAATACCAGATGACTCTTGTATGCCAAACACATCCAAGCAGTCTGGATAATATGACACAAGCTTCATGTGTGGCACAATCGTGCTCCTAAACCCCCCAATAAGATAATTTGCTAGCGCATCTACCGCTACCATCTGCAGTTTGCCACTTACCTGGTACGATCATCACGCAAAACTGCGTGCACATCTTAAACCCGAGGTCAACGAAGTCTAGATCCATTCCATTGTTATAAGGTGGATTGCCTATGACTACATCAAACTTCATATTTCCGAATGCTCCTTGCACTGTTTTGATTGTATACTTCCTGTCTGGAACAACGATATTTCCTGTTACAAATATGTCATCATATAATGCTCTGCTAGCAATTATTGCAGCTGTTTTAGAAGTGGCTACCCCAAATAATTGCCACATTACAATGTGATTGTGCCTATCCTGCTCATTAGGAAATGCAACCTTCATTGAAGCACTTCTCATTAGCCTGTCGTGTATAGCGATTAGAAATCTGCCACTTTTCAAAGCTATGTCCAAGAACTTAGCATCTGGATTAAACACATCGTCTGGAAGTGTTCCAACCATCTCTTCTGCTATACTATTGAGGACGACAACTTCTGTCCTTGAGTATTTAGAAATACCAGTGTATTTTTGTATCAGACCAAAGGCATCATTCATATTGCATCCACCACGCTATCTATCTTATAATATGCTTTATTTCATAATACGAAATTGTATAACTTTTAGACAACTAGTCAGTTTAGTGCCTAAAACATATCAACTAATCTCTTGATTTTACGATAGCCTCTATGACAGCAATATGTGCAGCTGTTAAACCGAAATGCCTGTACAACTCCTCATCAGTGTACTCATGTTCAAATAAGCCGTTTGGTGGTGCTGGAACAAACCGCAAACCGTCTGCATTGAAATTGCCACTGACTTTACTCTGGTTCATAGCAACGAAGAACTGTGTAAACTTGCTTTGCAACCATGACTTGAAACTTAGGCACTCGTCTAGACTGTTGCTAGAAAATGCTCTAATCTCAGTACTAACAGGCTCATAATTGTCATCAGAGGATACTATTGTACACCTTCCTATAAATAGTGTTTGCTTGTTTTTAACAACAGTAGCAAAACAACCTCCAGGGCATTGGTCAACAAGCCACACTGTATACTTACACCAAGGTCGTACATCTGGCAACTCAAAACGCTTGCCTCCATTGCTTAACACGTGCTCGTATATTACTTGTCCAGCGTTCAGAAGACTCTCTCTATGCACTATACTCCTAGTCATTGTGCTATTCAAAATTGGCAGGCTCCAGCTTCTATTATGCACAATAGCTGTGTCATGCCTATGCTTGTCCATCACAAAATAAGCTATACCATCAACTTGAAGTATGTCGAATACGTCTTTACAACAAGGAAAGAAGCATATCTCTCTAATATGAGGAACAAGTTCGTGTCTGAATGCTCCGTATGTCATACGAGAAGCTATAGACTGCCTGTCATCTGATGTCTGCCACTTAGCAGGTGCTATCATGCAACATAGCATGCTGCTCAAGCTGTACCCTACTGCTATAAAGTCCATATCTATGCCATGATTGTAAGGCGGATTTCCAATAACAATGTCGAATTTCATATTATATGCCACCTTAAGATAAATATTTTTGTATTTAATACCACCATGCTGAATAAACTGCTAACTAAATGACAGGTGTATGCCAGCAATCCAGAGGCTGTCATACACCTGTCATTCACAACTTACACAGTATTACTGAACTGCTACAATCCGACCATCAGATGTCAACTTTAGATTGCTAATGCTTACAGACTTGTTCCGCAGCGCATCTTTAAGGTACTCTGATGTCACGATAACTTTATTACCAGAGTCATCAATCAAATGATAATGTGTAATAACATTACTATTGTTCCTAACTCTTGCAGTGCATTTACACTGAACACTCATAGCTATACCTCCAATCTAACTAGTTTTATCTAAGCTGCAAAACCCCAAGGTTTAACGGACTATTAGGGTCAGCACTTCTAATGATTGTTCTTCCATTACTCATGTTTATCCTAGCATTTGAAAGCCTACCACATCTGCCAAGTTCAACGACTCGTGCTACGCTCAACTTGTACTCTGCACCGGCAGAATTTACTGCTATATACCCAACTGTATCTCTGCCCCGCTTTATTACCTTCACGAGTGTCAACTGATTCATCTGACTACTATTTAACTTGTTATTAGTCCTTCCGTTACTGGCAAATGCCTTAGCGTTTACAATAGGTAAACTTTCAATATTGCAGTCTTTTCCTACGAGCTGAAATTTACCATTGTAAATTCTGCCTGTTGCATTGAGTATCTGACCTCTACCGCATAAGAATGCTACAGTATCTCTACTGACTACTCTAGACTCTCCAGTGTCCTTAGCCATTATGCTATACCCAGTAACAGAGGTTCCATCCATATATCTACCGATTATCTGGAAATATTCAAGAGCCATACAATCCACCTCCAAGCTTTATAACTATATTAAAAATTTTATATTTGTCAATAAAAAGATGAATTATAAGACTATTTATAATTAGATACTGTATTCTCAACCTGTGTCAATTTTTAGCAAAAATAATCAACTAGTCACTTAGCAAGCATCTTTACTAAGTACTAGTTGATTATTTAATATGTTACAATGCCTTACGGATTTTCTAAGTCTGTAACCATTCCAATGAACCTCGGATTATAGAAATGTCTAACAACATTCGGATTTGTAATAGACATTATAAGATTGTGATTACAACTACCAAGAGGGTATTTATACAAATCCCACATGGCTACAAGTGCCATAATCTGAGATGCATCAACACCGTCAAGAGCGTACACATTGTAAACAGAGTTTTCAACCTTTCCTCTCTCACGACGAACTTGACATATAAGTGTCTTTCCTTTATAAATGCACAGTATGGCTCCGAGCCTTACAATGTGTATGTCAAACGCTCTAAGGCTTGTCATCATTGTTTGTAGCTCAAAGAACTTTATTCCGCTGTAATCTTCAGAGCTTCTGTCTATACAAGAGTATATGGCACCAGTCCACAAGTCACTAGAAGCTGTAGACATAAGCCTATTGACTACACCATCAGCAGCCTCATTAACAGAGTAAAGCTTATTTACACCAAGTGTCAGTCCTAAACCGCAAATGTTTCCACGAATGTCCACATTGTTACCTGTTCTGCTAACATTAGTTATAATAAGCTCTCCACATTTTTCAAGCCCAGAACTAACCTTATACTTATATGTCCTTTGGTTTAACTCTACACGCTCAATCCTTAGTATCATTTGAACCAGCCTCTTTCTTACTGTCTCTGCTAGAATACTCAATGCCGTTCTTCTTTTTTCTAATCTTTTTAATCTTTCTCACAGTAACAATAACAATTATAGCAACGATAGCCAGTCCAAAAATACTCTCAACAACCCAAATTATACTGTCCTCAATAAACTCTACAAGACCATTCCATGCTCCCTCAGCAGCCTTCACAATTCTTCTACCAAAACTTCCATCATCCTTAGCTGTCGGATTATCAGTGTATGTAATAACCTCTCTTAGTGAAATATTTATAGTAGAGTAGTTAACATCCAAATCCATAATGTCCATCTGGTTCTGGTACTCAAGAATCTTGGCACTTACCTCTGTTATTCTACTCTCTACCTGTATCATCTCACTTATATCCCTAGCATTTTTATACATATCTTGGAGTACCGCAAGCTGATTTTCATAAGACTCAAGGTAAGACTGAGTGCTATAATACTGCTGAGTAATGTTATCAACATACGAATTAGACCTGGTCACATGACCAATGCTTCCAGTAGCGTCAAGGAAAGATGTAAATGACTCAGAAGGTACTCTAAGTACAACGCTGTATGTTCTGTAACCATTAGACCAGTAGTCAGAACCGTACATAAGGTCAGAGCTGTCATAGTATTGTTTGTTCTGAATGATACAGCCATACCAGCTTGACATCTCATCTATACGCTTGACACTGTCATCGAACTCTGTAGTCTCGATTTCAATATCAGCTGTATAAACCAGCTTTTCTGATTTTATATTTTTATCAGAAGTGTCAGTTTCTACCTTGCTGTCATTGTTCTCAGTGCTCTCGTATTCATAGCTACTGTCGTAGTCATCACTGCTGCTTTTGTACTCATTGCTCATGCCACCAGCTATACTGTTTGTTCCAGATGTCCAAGAGCTTGTACTAGTCACAGAGTCTGTACCATAGTAGCTATCTGAGCTACTTGTGCTACTGCACCCAGTCAATGCTGAGATGCATAGAAGCACCGCCATAACCATTGGCAATATTTTTCTATAACTGCTCATACTTACCTCCAATGCTATTATTTGTATTTTGACATAGCCGCCTCAACTTTTAACTGTAGCCTTGCTACAGAAGTCTTGTCTCCAGTAATACCAACTAGTCTTTCTGATACACTATTAAATGTATTCATAATACTAGTAAATGCTGCACACTCAATAAACTCCTTGAGCTTAGCATCCTTGATTGTATAGCTGCCATAAGAAATAGCAGCTTTCATAGCAGAATAGTTCATATCAGACTTGACCATGTCTATAACTCTTGCCATTATAGCATTTGACCTAGTTTGAATATGTGCCCTATTTCTGCTTATGATCTCCATCAACATTGACTTAGAAACTGTATTTCTTCCAATGCTCTCAATAATTTCATCTGTAGAGTATCCAAAGCTACTTAGCTTTATAATTTTGTCAACTACATCATCACCAATGTCTGACACCTTTGGCACATTAGTAGCCCGCACATACATCTGCTGAACAGCCTGCCTTGTACGAACTACACCGTACTCGGAACGCAGCATATTGCTGATTTCCTGGTAAGTCATTCCTCTATCTCTACAGTTAACAACAAGGCTGCGAAGTGTATTATTGTCAATCTTCCCTGCCACTATAAATGCACCTCTCTAAGCTTATTCTAATCTTAGCCAGATTATCATAATTGACTATGTAGTCAAACCTTGACCCGATTGCATTGAACTCTATATGCTTGCTACCCAAATCAGTTGTAACTGTCGATGCAACTTTTGTGTCTTGCACATAAACCTTGCACTGTACAGTGTAGCTATCCAATGCATCTCTGTAGATATATCTGCTTACTACTGTCGGATTACCATCTACAATAAGCGTCAAATTAAAAAGAACGAGTACATTAAATCTACCAATGTTACTCTTATCCAATGTAGCATATTCTCCTGACTCTGCAAGCCTCACTTTTCCGCCTTTAAGAATGTCAATCAAATCCTCAAATCCAATAACAATGGTTGGTGTCCTCGCTACAGAGTTTGCAGCCTTCTGCTTAGCATACTCTGACCTAAGCTGATTTACATAGTTATAAGCCTCAATGATTAACTGAGCAGCCTGAGTGCTACCACCAATATCAGGGTGGTTTTTACGCATCAACTTCCTGTATGACTTCTTTAGAGTTGCCTCATCACACTCAATAACATTGTCAACACACAAAATCTTAGACGCTTCATTCAAATTCATAACAAGTCACCGTAATGATACAATTATTCAATATCCTTTAAGTAATCTCCACCAATATAGCCAGGCAACTGTACACAAGATGCCATGGACGGAGTAAACCCGTTCTTTAGGCACCAGTTAGCCATAGCCTCTGACACAACAGACTGTATAACGAGTGTTTGTAAGTCATTGTTTTTGCAGAACCGAGCTAAATACTTGTAAACGCCTGTCATTGTTCCGTGTCTCTTTTCTCTGAAAAGCACTCTTGACACAATCAACTGCTTGTCTGAAAGTATCAAAAGCCTAAGCTCTGCATCACTGTTCTCGCTATGTAACCAGATACCAGCCAACTCGTATTGGCAGTCAAATTTCTCTCCTGTCAATCTCATAAGAAGATGCTGTAGCAACTCTACCTCATGAGCACTGAATGCAACAGGTCTAAGCATATTATTTTGACGCATGCTTTCTCACACCACTTTTACAATAAATTTATAATTTATTCTATATTAGCCAAATGATTAAATTTTATACATCAAAAATATAATGCCATACATAGTGCAAAAACTCTCAACAAACCCTACAAAGACGAAACAGTATCAATGTATATCTTGTTTATTTAACCATGTCTAGTGTAAAGTCGATAACATTTTCATCTGTCTCCAGCATATCTGCCAACTTTTCAATATATGACAAACTTCCACGCAATTTTGGTAATACTGTAGTATCGTTGATTTCAATAAGGAACTTGTTAACAGCATCGTAAAGTTCGTTACTGTCAGTGACCATAAACCCAGCATCTGCAAGTGCCTTAGGATTTGCTAATCTGCCAGGCTGCATAGAAAATTCATACAGGTATCTATATGCCAAGTTAGTAGCACGCTCAATATCATTTGTGCATCCTACTGATGTCTCACCAAATACAATCTGCTCAGCTGCTCTTCCTGATAGTAGCACCATAATCTCATTCTTGATCTCAGTACTGGTAGTCATTGTAACATCCTCAACGTCATCAACATTTCTGATTGTCATTCCACCAATACCACTGTTATAAGGTGTAATCGACACCTTACTTACGCTTCTACCAAGTAAACAGCTCATTACAGCATGTCCAGCTTCATGTATAGCTGCAATCCTAATGTCCTCTTTTGATGAGTGTTTTACACCTACACCAGAAGCTCTGTACTTCATAGCTGCTCTATCAACATCTGCAACTGTAACTACTCCGTCTCTACCAGCCTGTATGGATTCCATTACTGCATCATTTAAGATGTACTTAATCTCTGCACCAGTGCAACCAAACAGCAATCTGCTTGCAGCTCCAGCATCAAAGTCCTCTGACAATTTCTTGTTCTTTAAGTATAGATTTACAATTTCATCTCTGTCTTTCTTTGACCTCGGAGCACCAACATAAATTTTCTTGTCAAATCTACCAGGTCTCAACAGTGCAGGGTCAAGGTCCTGGATACGATTAGTCGCTCCAATAACTAGTATACCAGAAGCTACAGATAAACCATCCATTTGTGACAAAATCTCATTAAGTGTCTGGTTAGCCTCTGTAGTCGCTCCATCACCGCCGCCATTACGACGCTTACCAACTGCATCAATCTCGTCAATAAAGATTACACAAGGAGTATTAGAGAGTGCTAATGTCCAAAGTTTTCTAACTCTGGCTGCACCGAGGCCAGCAAACATTTCAATGAAGTCTGCGCCATTTGTACTGATAAACGGAACATCTGCCTCGCATGCAATAGCCCGTGCAATTAGTGTCTTGCCTGTTCCAGGAGGCCCCTCTAAAATAATTCCTCTGCATGGCTGTGCTCCAACTTGCTTGAGTTTCTTTGTATTCTTGAGCTGGCTTACTGCAAACTGCACTTCTGACTTGACTTCACTCATGCCTGCAATATCATCAAAAGTAATCTTATCTTTAGGAGAAAGCACCTTGTACAGTGTAGCAGGAGAGGAAGTCATATTTATTGCTATAATATACACAATAAATGTCATACCAATCAGCATAGGAGCAGTCGTCAAAACGCTAATGTAAGACGAGAATGCTGTGTCCTGCCTGATAGATACATCTACTCCAGCCTCAAGCAAATCTTTCTTAAACTCGTCATAGCCTGGATTTACTACAGTATATTTTTCACCATCAACTGTCTCTACTACAAAGAACTTTGATGTAGTAGTAATCTCTGCACCCTTAATTTGTCCAGAAGCCAAATATTCCTCAAATACAGGGTACTCAATGTCAGCACTCTTATACTTAGCATCCTCAGTAGCCCGGATAAGCGTAATGATTGTAATTCCTATAACAATTGCAATCATTCCGAGCTTCATGTAGTCTCTAGCTTCCCTATACTTATTTTTCTTTGCCTTAGCCATTTACACAACCACCTTGTTATTAGTTTATTTTAGGCAGTAATCCCCCAAAAGACTAATGTCTAATGGGGGATTACTATTATTGCTAAAAGTTATCCGTTTTCAGAACTTGCATCATCCTTGTGTTCATCAGAGCTGGAGCTGTCAGCCTCACCAGAACTTGCAGCATCATTGTGATTATGCCCGTCATGGCTGTCAGTCTCACCAGAACCAGAGCCAGTAGTCTCATCTGAACTGTTAGAGTTTTCATAGTTCAGCTTGGCATCAGGATTTAATGTCGTATCAACAGTCTCACCTGTCAGCATACCTGCAAGAGCAGACATCTGCTTATCCATCATGCCGATAATAGTCTTGGCATTGTCATCCTTCAACTTAGTGTAGTCATAGCTATAGAAGTCAGGGTTAATACTCCAATCATCCATAGATGCAATAGTAGCCACCTGCCAGTTGAAGAAGCACTTCAGCCAGTCAGCACGCTCAGTTCCGAAATAAACATAGTTTCCGAAACTAATGATGTCTCCATCTTTAATGATGATATTGTATCTGAAGTTTGCTACATCAGCACTTGCAGCACCCAACGGTGTCTCAGCGAAGTTAATATTATTATACTGCTCGTGCATGCCATCAACAATGTCAGTTGCAATATCATCACCAAGAGAACTGTAAATCTTCTTGATATTGTCATATCCTCTAACGTCAATAGCATATTCAGTTACGCCTTCAACACCATATCTGGAGCCATCTTCCTCAGATACTACTGCATCACCGCTTTCCAGCATCTCAATGACCTTACCAAGCTGGTCAATATAACTTAGGTCCGCGCCGTATCCAACTCCGTCACTGAACACAAGTGTGTTTCCGCCAGCCATAAACATTTCTGTGAAGCCCTCTGTATCCTGCATAATGAACTCTTTGTTGGTGTTATACACAGCAAATCCTGTACGAACACCATTTTCATCAGTGTCGCTATCACTATCAGAGGCAACACCAAGCTGAAGAGTCATTTGTCTGTTCTCACTTGTCAGCCTCGTATACAAGGCAGAAAGCTTCAACTGAACTTCCTGGATGTCTGTTGCCTTTGTCAACAGTTCACCGGGCTTGTCAACAAGTTCAGTGTGTTCTGCATCATAGACTTCAGCCAGTTCCCTTACAGTCTTTGTGACATTTGTAAGCTGGATTGCAATAAACAAATTAAAAATCACCAAGAATACCAGCACAATTGCAGTGATTACCTTGAAGTCTCTCAGGTCCATCTTGTCTTTCATTATGAATTATTCCTCCGTATCTGATTCATCAACTTTAGAAGTATCTCTGTAAATGTTCTTTGTGCTACCACTTTCCCACAGAGATACAAAACTACCAGGCTCAAGCTTTTTCATTTCTCTATTGTACTTATACATAATGGCACTGATCTCGTCTGCAAAGAACAAGATTTCAGCCTCAGGTACACTTGCCTTGATAGGGCTACCCCACTCAAGTTTACCATGATGAGCTGCTAAACAGTGTTTTAGCAACTCCAGAGCCTCTGTTTCTTCTGCAAGAATATCTGCTCTTTTCTCATCAAGAATGTTTCCATTCTCATCTGTAATGTACCTGTTTCCAAATCCCAATTCACTTGCTGCTTTATCTACAAGTGTCAAATCGTCCATAATGTGAGTAGCAAGAACAGAGTGCTTGCTCATCTCTGTCTTTCCGCTTAGTGTGTCAACATCATATTCTGTAGTCTTTCCTACATCATGTAGAATTGCGCTACAAAGAAGTAAAGGGCGATTTATAATACTGTCTCCATACTTCTCAGTGAATACATCTGAAAGTACATCACAAACTTGCACGACCTCTGCTGTATGTGTAAGCAATCCTCCAAGCTGTGTATGATGGTGCCGAGCGGCTGCTGACCACTTGCTTATTTTATCCCAGTTATTCACAATAATATGGTAAGCAATCTTACCATAAATAGTGTCATAACACTCTCCGATTGCATCCTCTATAATCTTTCTGCTCTCATCAAGTCCATCAGCCCAGTCCGCAAAATACTCAGCCGGTATCTTACTGAAATCCATATTGTACACAATACAACTGTAACCAGACGGAGACTTGTCATAAGCTTTGACATCAATGGCAGCATCATAAACCTTTCCTTCTGCTAAGTTCTCAATTGCTGCATCATCAATTCCAAAGACTCGTGCCTCTACTACTGTGTCCTTGTCAACCATATTAAAGGTTGCAAATTTTGTCACTTTGTCTTTTTGAAGTCTAATAGACAAGTCTCTAAGCATGAATGACACATACACACGACTTCCTACATTTGACTTCAAGTCCACTGTTCCTAGCCTCTTGTATTCCATAAGCACCACCAAGCCTAATATATGTATAAATGAATACACCAAAATCTTTGTATAATTTATTATACTTATCAATAATCAACGGCATGAAAAATAGCAGCCAAACAAATTATGACTGCTATTTTTAATGTATTATATTTTAATAATAGTGCTACAAATGCACCAAATATATCAACCTACAACTCAATGTCATCATTCTTTAGACTAAACACCATTTTCAAAATCCTATCAACCTCAAAAATTTTTCAATTTTTTCTCATTAGACGAAACACATATACTGTATACTAACTTTTGTCATCACTGTTCAATATAATAGTAAGCCACTGATTATACACATTTTCAATAGTCGATTTTTTACTTCTTTACTTCTGACATTTAATCATCAAAACTCCAAATATAAAAGAAAAGATGCTACGCTTTATACAGATATCCACTTTTCACTTACTGTATCAGTTTGAAGCATCTATTCTTTTATAACAATGATTACTTAGGTTCAGCTACTATGCATCACCTAAAACTCCGGAAAAGACCTCTAATCGCACCGAATGCCATAGCCGGTAATGCGAGTCCCATTAAACCGAAACTTGCTACCGTTGCAGCTACTCCTGCTCCACCAATGACTCCAAGTGCAACCTTTCCTTTCTTACTGTTGGCTATCGAGCTTACGCCATTTATAGCCCTGCTTGCTCTGAACTTGTTAATAGCAGAGGTTCTACCAATAACAGGGTTACTGGCATAAGACGCTGCATCAAGTTCACGCTTAAGCCTCTGCCTATTAGTCGCAGCAGCAACTTCTCCTTGCATAGCCTGGTTTAATGACTGTCTGGATATATCATATCTACTGCCATTCTCCCAGATTGTCAAGTTCTTAAGTGCTCTAAACAGATTAAACATTGTTACCTCAGGCTTGTCACCGAGTTCGTAATAAGCCGAGTTATACATGTCAGTGTCTATTTGAAGCTCCTTAATGTTTCTAAATCTCTTTGCTAAGTCCTTGAACTTAACTATGTCTCTTAACTCTATACCAGAGTCTCCTCCTACAACATCATTTGACAGAATAATTTGTTTATTGTTCACAACAAACTGCCTGTTGAATAGTATTACACGGACTACTGCTCCCTTTTCTCCAATATGGTTTTCAATGCTGCTTAAAATGTTTCTCCACTTTCTGTCTAAGCAATAACTTGCTCCAGAAATGTTTCCAATCAAAGCCGCCCCAATACCAGCAGGAATGTCAATAGCATCCTTACAGATGTTTATAGAATTATTAGGGTTACATACATAAACCTTGGAGTTTCTGTCAGGATTTACCTGTGTATACCCGGTATTTGCTCCTGTGCCTCTTGTAAATGTCTGCCTTCCGCTATTGGCAATAACCTCAGGTGCAATAGGTATTCCAGCTTGCCTCAGTGTCTCAAAAGCCCTTGCAACAGCATCTTCCTGTGACTCATACTGCCCACCATTCGGATATTGCTGCTCACCTGTTTCACCATAAGGCTGTGGCTGACCATTCTCAAAGTCACAAGCCTGTCTGTCATCAAATCCGCCAAAACCACCTGCCTGCCCACCTGACTCGACAGGCTCATCATTTCCAAAGTCAAAGTCATCCTCAGCAGAGTTATTGTTATCTTGGACAACTCGAGGCTGCCATGTATTCTGAGGTTCAGGAACTCTTGTTTCAGTAGCACCAACAAATCTGCTGCCGCCGTTACTGCCTGCTGCATTTCCACTACTTGCTGGTGCTCCATTTTCTGCTGCATACCCTTGGAAACCATGTGTCCAACCATCTGCTTTGTCATCATCAGACAGTGTCAACAATGAAGGATCGAAGCCCTCGCTAACAGCTTCCTCAGCTTCCTCTTTACTTGCAAGTCCTTCATAAGAGAAGTCATGTGCATTGTACATAAACTCCAAAGCACTACTACCAAGCCCATTTTTAACTATAAAGTCCTGTACATGCTGGAAACCAATGTTAAGCTGTGTTGCAGTGTCCAATCCATATTCTGCAAGCATCTTATTAGTGTATCCTTCAAATCCAATCTCAGGAATAACGGTTCCATCAGGATTTAAGGACACATCATACAAGTCGGACTCTGTAAGTCCGGCTGCTCTGGCGTTAATAAGTAACTGCTTCTTATCACCAGCATTAGAGTACACATTAAACGGTCTGAACACGGTCATGTCGTCCGAGTTAGGGTCTAATCCCATTGCCCAGTATCCACCAGTTCTACCAGTGAATTTCTCATCATACCATGTAGCATTTTTCATGGAGTTTGGTGTACCAAAAGAAGTAGAACCGCCAGTTTCAGCAGCACCACGACCCATAAACTTTGTCAGCTTTCTGCCCTGCTGTGCTATGGCATAGGCTACCATTGAGCCTGCGTCCTTGTCTCCAAGGAACTTAGCTGGGAACATTGTGTCCTGCCAAATAAAGATCGCACTCATCTCAGCCTTTCTGTATGTAGAGAAAAGAGCTGTAGACAGCTTCATCTTAATAATGCTTCTCCACTGAATATAGGAGTTAATGAACTTATAAATAGGGTCTTGGATATAGTTTATTGTCTGCACCTTTGTGGTGCCCTTAGATGTAGTAACTTCCTCCTTGACCTTCTTACGAGATGCCTGAATTTCATTCAGCTTCTTCATCATCTCGATTTCGATACTTGCCAACTGCTCACATTCATCAAAGACTGCAACAAGCCAGCTATCATGGTGGATACCGTTTGCAAGTTCAGATGCTCTCTGCTCAGCCATTCTAAGAGTAATCTCAACGCCACGGTAATATGTTGTAAGCAGGATAAACCTTTCAAGGAGTTCAGGTGTATTAAACATTCCCTCCGGAATGTACTGCTTACTTATAAATCTATCATAGTGTCTAATTGACTTTCCAGGCATCTCAAGAGGTGCTCCAGGGAACTCAATTCCATTGAATACGAAAGCATCTTTTCCTTTTGCCCAGGCTGAATTCACAAGTGCATATCCTGTATCAGGCTTTGCATCCATGTAAATTAGGTCACAGCCATCTGCAAGTGCTGAGGCGATAAGGTTAAGTGTCATGACACCCTTACCAGAACCCTGTGCACCGTAAATACAAGATACTGCATTATTAGGGTCTTTGAAGTTCTTAGTAAGAATATTGCCGTCCAAATCCTTACCGAGGATTACATTTCCCCAAGAGGGCTTAATTTCCTGCTCTTTAAGGATTGGCAACACTTTATAAGCGAACAGTGCATCCTGCTTATATGCCTTCTCATTATAAACAACATTTATATCAACGACGCCACCATCAAGTCTCTTGATGTCAACCTTGATGTTAGAGCTTGTGCCAATATTCAGCTGTCCAATGAGTTTCTGAGAAAGCCTTTCCTCTCTTATAGGAGTATCAGTGCAAATCCTGATACGAGTATTTACATTTTTCTTACGCTCTGAAATTATGACAACATTCTTAATCTTTCTTGAAAGCTCGATACTAATTTTCTCTGCTTTGTCAGAAATCTCTGCTGTCAACTGACTGTAATCAATGTCAAGTCCAGCCTCAATATAAGCATCATAGAAAATATCATCTACACGCTTACGAATGTACTGCTTAGCATCGTCCCACTTAATTACCTTTGCCTCGCTGGCATTGTTTATACCATTTTCAGTAAGGAACTTTCTAACAGAGTTTCTGCCAGTCCAAGGTCTAATATGGCAGAACATAGCCTGCAAATGTAACTCTGTCATTACAACAGTACCATTTCCAGAGTTCATATTTGCAAGTGTCTCGGGTGTTCCAGGAGCCAAGAAGTAGCTAAACTGACCATTGGAAGCTTCATTTATGACTCTGTACAGCTTCGAGTCAAGTACAGGGTCTCCGCCTTTAAGGTCAACGCCAATCCTACCGTCGGCAAATGACCTTACTGCTCCCTTATCTGTCAATAAACCACCAGGAGTGACTAACCCATAACCAGAGCTGTACAGGGAACTTAACGCTGTCATAATACCAGTTACTACTGTGTTAATCTGGTTACTCCAGAGTGCCTTTACCTTTGCGACTCTGTCAGCATTATTATCAGCAGTTGACTGCTCTGCTGCTTGTGTGCTACTCTCTGTCACCTGTGCAGCACTCTCTACCTCTGGCGCCACAGCCTCTTGCTCTGATGTATCTGCAACTTCATTTCCATCTGCATCAAACGGCCAGTCACTTTCACTCTCGCTGCTCTCGCTCTCTCCTTCTGTGGCTTCACTTTCATTATCCTGTGCTTCTGAGAAAATTTCACTTGACTCACTGTCAAGGTCAATATCATTGTCTGAGAAGTAGTCACCAAAGTCAGAGGTATCTACATTCTCGCCAGTAAGCTGGTCATCAACCTGTGACGCTATTGTGCTATCAGCCTCAGTTAAACCAAACTTCTTTAAGGACTCGCTTAAAACTCCAAGGCTGATTGTGCCATTAAACACAGGTACCGAGTTCAATCTATCAATAGACATTCTACCAAGTACCCAGTGTTCATCGGAAGGTGTAAGAATGCCTAGCATACTCTTATACTGCACAGCCACATCATCCAGCTGTCCCTTTGATGCTTTGTAGGCCATCAACTGCACAACAAGAGGGTCAAGTGCAACACTATAAATGTCTTTATTATATGACAATGCCGACTCACGGCTGGAGTCTGGAATTTCATACAGAATGTCAGAAAGCTGACCATATACTGTGCATAACTCAGGCTTCAAAGTATCCCAGTTGCACAATAAGTCTTTGCAGAATAAAAGCTTGTCTGATAAATTCATACTGCTTACCTCCTGTGCAATTAGTACTTAAGACCAAGTTTTGCTTTTAATTCAGGCGAGAACAATGAGTAAACATGTGCTCTTTCAGATGGCTTCATAGCCGCTGTTGCCACAATCCAGCTTTCTCGTGCTATATCAATGCCTGCCTCTGCAATAATCTTCTCAAGTGTGGTTTCCTCAATGATTTTTTCATCTTGTGCTTGCCTTGCACTCTCATCTGCACTGTTTGCCTTACTCCTGTATTCTGCTTCTACAACACTTCTATATGATGCTGCATACTTATACAGAATTTCTTTATCGAACTTGTAATAAGTTCTTACTGAGAGTTCTCCACTATCTACCTTAGGGCATCCTTGATTTGGAATACTGATTACATGGATTGTCCTAATCATTCTTAGGTCAAGCAACTCATCAACTACTGTTTTCTCTGTAAGTTTTCCGAGCTTTCCAAGTAATTGTTTGTCACCATTCAATGCTTTCTCAAGACCGTGAACCACATAAACTGCTTTCAACTTCTGCAAGTTACCGAAGTAATCAGAAGGTTTCGTGTCACCAGTTAATGCAGGAAACATTGCAGAAGTAAAGATTCTGCTCATCATTTTAATGTTATCCTGCTTGTAAATGTTTGCTATATCAGCGTTGCAGTACTCTTTTTGCAGTTCTGCCAAAACCGACTGGTGATACAAGATTGACTCATCAAGTACAAGTTCCGTGACATTACTTAAAACCCAAGGCATCTTTATGCAGCTGAAAGGTTTACCTATTAGTCTACTGACCTTTTCTCCCTTTGGAGGTGCTACATCAGGTAGAATATAGTTAAACATGCTCATTTTACAGGCGTTCAACTGCTCTTCTCCAGGATTCTTTCTGATAAACCAGTTTCCCTCTGTGCTCGGCTTACCATTTCGCATGAATGGCACATAAGTCTGCACATAAAATCTCGAACCTGTAATAATTACCCTACGAATGTTAGTCGGAGAGTTATATGTAGTCTTACAGGTTTCAACCCAAGCTGCATCTTTACTCAGCTTGCTAACTTCATCATTGTTTGTTCCAGGCACAAAAGCATACAAAGGAATCATGTTAGGATCGTCTTTCATGTATGGAACATGACAACAGTTTCTATATATGCCGTAAAGATTAACATTTGTAAAGGATGCCATATCTCAAAGCCCTCCAATACTTCATAAAATATAATATATTTGTGTCATTTCTATATTACGATTGTAAATTAGATTAAATATTAGTGTCATCAGCCAGTGTAAACCTTACAAATGTAATAAACATATTTCACAACTGTGCCTGCATAATTTAGTTGATTATAATAGAAAATGACAGCCAAATCATACAGATTTGACTGCCATTTTCAATCCATTCATAGACCTAATTATTTTAAGTCAAGCACTCAACAGGGTTAGGACGGTATTCTTGAACTTTATCATGGAAGTTATAAAGTGCTTAACCATAATTAAATGTTATATACCGGTTACACCGATTGTTTAACTTTTCTTTTCAGAAGTAGAGCCAGTATTTTCTGTTGGCTGCTTTTCAGTTTCACATGAACCAGTTGCACCAGTGTTTGCCTCGGTTTTTCCACTTGCTGCTTCACCAGTTTCCTCTGTGCCAGTGGTTTCACCAGCTGTTCCAGCCGCATCCGTTTCAGGTGTTTCAACTGTCTTATTGTTACTGGCGGCCTGCTCTGCCATCATTTCTGCCAGCTTATCGGAGGAAATTCTCTCAATGTATAAACAGTTCGGTAGCTTTACACCATCTTCAGGATAACCAATTGTCTCATTGACAATTCTACCATTCCAATACATAATAGCACGGGAACCACTTGAACATTCAACTGCATTGTCAGCACCGTAATCGTGCATCATCTTTGCCAACTCAGAGGACTTAGCACCGGTATTTGACCCGTAAACTCCACCGGAGCCAATAATGAACATAACCTTGTTATCATCTGTCCAAGCTACTGCCGATCTGGCACATCTTGTAGTGCTGCTGTTATCTGACAGGTCTTTGACTACGCCAGTGTCAATCATTACAGGACTTGTTTCAAATCCATAGTAAACATTGTCAAGAACGGCACCGTACTTAAAGTGTCCGTCACTCGTAAGTCCTAAAATGCTACTGTCATCATTTGCCTTACGGAGAACCTCACCCTTATACTTCATGGCACCGTACAGCTTTGCAAAGTTTCCACTTTCATACCAGGTGTAACCGCTAGCGTTAATTGCCAGGATGGCATTGGTTTCTTTTGCATGATCCTCAATGGGGTCCCAGTAGGTCAGGTTCGAGACTGTATTCATTTGAGTCTTTGTCACATCTGACACAACTGCCAGCTTTAGATAACTCAAAGTCTTTCCAGCATCATCAACTACTGTTCTACCAATAATCACAATGCCATCTGCTGCATCAATTGCCAGAACATCATCACCAAGTGTCGTCTTAATACCAGTTGGTGTGTTAATCTTGTCAACCTTGTCGATAACTAAGGTTCCAAGTCCAGCCTTGATTTCATCCTTATGCTCCTCAATGTAAGTCATCAAAGACTCTGGCTCAATCATTGGGAACAGTTCAGCCAACTGAACGTTTGTTACTTTCTCAGTGCTGCCTGTCTCACCAGTCTCAGCAGCAATCTCGTCGATCACGTCCTGAATTTTATCAAACCCAGTCTTTCTTTCGTGATAGATTGCTGAACCCCAACTTTCCATCACCATCTCAGAGGAACCAGGAATAGATGCATCAATAGGTTCCTTAGGTTTGCCAGGTAAACTGATAGGCATATCAGCCTTGGCTACTGTTAGGTACGCTGTGCCAACACAGGATGCCACAAGCAATACAACATAAATTAAGATTGGTAAAATAATTTTAATGCTCTTTCTCTTCATGCTCAGCAAATCCTTCCTCATTAAAAGTCAGTTCAAGAGAGCTAAACCTCTCCTTATCCTTAGGCTCTTCCATCTTAAGCCTACTGTCTTTTATTCCCTTAGCTTGCTTAGTAGCACCATCTTTACTGCTATTGTTGTTATTCTTCAATCGTTTCTCAGCTTCTCTTTCTTTTTTCCTACGACGAATGTAGTAGAAAATCATTACTGCCACAATAGATGGCACCATAAAGAACAGGAACACACCAGTTAAGCCAAGAGCATTTGCCATATCTGACAATGTAAAAAACTCAATGTCTGAAAGATTGCTCATATTGCCACCAAGCCAAATAAAAGTTATAAAAATTTATATTTAATCTTTAATTCCAAGATTAAAAGATAGACCCCATAACTCTACAAGGCTTCATGCTATTAGGTGTCATCAGCATCATCGTCTGTACCAATTTGTCCATTCAGGTAAACTCCGTTACCCTCAATGTAGGACTCCTTAACATGAGACACATCTCCAACCATTTCAAGGTGGTAGACCTTACTGCCCTTAGGAACAAAGCCGTGCTCGTTCACGATGAACTGGAAGCCGATTTCAGTAAAAGACCAAAGAATATCAGTAATAATTTCTCTGTTATGAACGGAAAGACCGCTGATAACCTCGTCCATTACAAGGATGCGTCTGCTGTTAGTGATAACAATTAAACACAGGATGCTCAACAGTGATACAATCTGTGCCAGTCCGTGACCACTGTCAGCCTTTAGACTTCTTTCCCTGCCCCCAGCAACAGTAAGAACGAGCTCAAGCTGAGGATACTGACCGCTACGAGTAAACTCATGCAGTGTAATCTTTCTAGTAGTGTTCGTAAACATTCTAGCAAGAGCCACATTCAGGTTTTCCTCAAGGAACCTATATGCCTTACCAACTGCTTCATCACTGACCTGACGCAGAATATCAATAGCATGAGTTGCAATATCCAGTGCTTCTCTGTTTTCCTTGTTCTGCTCAATCAGCCTTTGAATGTCGTTCTCAAGTCTCTCACGAGCACGAATGTTAGCCGCCTGAGCAATCTCAACTTTCTTTACGTTCTCAATGAAAGTATCAATGTCTCTGTACAAAATAGAACTGTCCGTCATAGTCTTCCTCCAAGTTCAACTTATTATCTTACACGCTTTGATATTTTCTCATAAACTCCAGCACGGTCAGCTTACCGCTACAAACTGGACACAGGTTACCGTTGCCTCTAACAGATGTCCAACCTTCTCTTTCAGCAAGTACCTTTACTCGGTTAAGGTTGGTTTCCATTCCAGCACAGTAGTCTGTACTCCTAAACCTACCACAGTTATCACATTGAATATCATAGTATCTTAGTACTTTCATATAGCACCTCAATAATTCAATTTCTTTCAAATACTTTATAGCTGAAAGTAGTGCTACTGTTTGTAATTTCAATGTCCTTAAATACACCTATTGAGTTAAAGTCAATATCGTTCACATTACAACTAAAATCAAAAGTGTATCCAAATTTACCAGAATAGGCCGCTTCCTTACAGGTGATTGTAGCTATACACTCTTTTTCAGGACTCATCGGCACATACATGTGCAGGTAGTAAACATTACTATTGTTAGCATCCTGGTCTACTCTGTACACTAAAACTGTTTCATAGCCAAGGTCACACCCGATTGTTGCTAACACACATCCTGATTTGTTTATCTCTTCACCGAGTTTCTCTACTGCAAAGCTGGAGCTTCCGTTTTGACTCATCTGCTTTAGATTTATAATACCATAGCTTAAAGTGTTCAACTGACAATCAGAAAATTCATTGAACAGCATCCCAGGGTCAAAGTCCAACTTTGATACACCATTTGTATTTACACTCGCAACTGACATATCAGAAATAGCCAGCTGCCTTCCAGTAATCTCTGTGTTCAAGCCAGATACAAGCTGAGAATTGTCTTGACTCTTAATTGTCATTGGACTTTCTACAAGGGAATACTTAAACTCTTTATTGTAAACCAGCCAACTAAACAAGGACTGCCCATAACTATTGTCTGCTTGAATTGAGCTTGAGAAGGCTGCCTTCTTATTGTAAGTGTACTTCTCAAAGTCAAAGCCACCATCATATAGCTTATACACAGGAACAGTGCCGTTTTCTAGCTCAATATTGTCAGACTTATATTCAGCAAACTGCTTGGACACATTCTCTATTGCCGACTTAACTGACTCATTGTTTGCATTGAAATCTTTTGAGCTAACCTCAACAATAGTCAGGTTTACAGGACAATCAGCAAGCGACTTTATATTTGAGATTGTATCGGTAACAGCAACAAGCACAACATTCTTATTAGCTGTTCTTGCCCCATTACACACAGCCTCAAGGAAGTTAGCCATAGCCGCAGAGTCAAACTTTCTCAGGTCGGCAATGATAAACGAGCTGCTTATGTACACATTCTGCTTGCTCTCATCTCTGAATACAAAAGCATCAAGACCATTATATACTGGCCACACATTCCAACTGTGGCTATTATCAAAATACTCGCAGCCAAGGCTGACTTTATTAAACGCCACATCTATATTTGAACTGCCTGTTACACTTTTCTCAAGTGCATCAACAATGTTCTTGACTTTATCATCACCAAAGTCATTACTGTATAACTTTTCACCATCAGGCAAGCTTGACTCAGACTCATTTGCTAATCCGGTTTCAAATCTGTATCCACCGGAATATCGGAGTAATCCGTTAGAACGGTATAACCTGTTTACTTCTTCTGGTGTATCTTCTTGCTCTTGGCTGTCCTCAATATTTGTTTCAGTGTCATCAGCACCATTTTCTGTTGACTCGGTATCGGTTTCTACTGTATCAACATCATCTGGAATTAGCTCGGAACCTTTTAGTGCCATGCCTCCAAATTCCAAGACTGCGATGTCACACTTATTCACAAGTGCATCATAGTTAACTCCATTGTTTTCCTTAACTATATAAGTTCCACTTGAGTTAATGTCAACGAATAATGTGTTACCAAAGACAGTTGAATTATCAGAGCTTAGCTTAAACGACTTATTGCCATCCAGCTTCGTTACAACGAAGTTATCACCAATGCCACTGTTGATATTAAACCCTATCTGTGCATTTACTACATGCTCCCAGTCTCCACTAACAGTAATTGCCAACTCTTTGTTGCAATAGCCATCAGGAATATTCATAGGGTACTCAATGCGTAAATTGTGTCCGCCGTACTCTTTTGTAATGAGCTGTGTATCTCCGCACCACTGTGTGGTCTTTATTAAGCCAGAGGCTCTATCAATGATTACTGTATCATTACTTGACTCAATGAGCTGCTCTAAAGTATCAGCGTCTACTTCAGCATATTCAATGCCTTTATCAAAACATTTATCAGTGTAACCAATCAGCATTGACAGGTCGTTATGAAGTTTATCTGTTTCAGACTCACTCTTTGTTAGATTGACTATAATATCAATGCTCGTTTCACCATTATGAGCTGTTAAAACATTTTCACCCCAGATTATCTTACTCATATCGAGGTAAACCTGGTTTCCACCATCACCAATTTCTGTGCCATTCAGTGTCCAAAATGTCTGGTCGCCAACAGGTTTACGCCTACTTCTTTCAGCAACAGTAAACTTCATTTCTGCCAACTGGCTGTAAGTGTAACCAGTAATGTAGTTATCCATGTTCTCCTTGATACCAGGCTCTCCAAAACCAAGCACTACAAGTAGACCACGGATTATCACAACTGTCAGGAAAATACTAAAAGCAATACCGGCAAGTACCCAAGTCAAATCTTTCTTTGTTAAATGCCTTGCTGCTCTTACTGGTGTATTGTTTACAGGCTGCTCAAACTTTTCAGCTGAGTCTGAACCACTCAAACCAAGAAGGTCTGAATTGTCCTCTATGTAATTAACTTCAGACCTTCTTTTATTGCTCATTTAATGCTACCTCCAAACTGTAAACTGCTTTTTTTAGTTTGTACTGCCTTCTGTATTTTCTGTATTGTCTCCAGTGTCTCCACTAACAAGTAGGTCATTTGCATCAACTGCTTCGTTTGCAACAGCTACTGCATATTTCACAATGTCAACGACCTCTTGATTTTTACCAGCACCAATCATAGCCGCAAAGTCATGCGTGTACCAATCATCAGGTATCTTCCAAATGTTCAACTGCTTCATTGACATTGTTTCCCACATTAAACTGCACAACTCGAAATCCGATTGCTTTGAGAAATCCAAAATGTCATTGTCAAAATAGATATATGCCTTTACACTCCAAATACCATTGATACCGGCTGCAATATCATATACAATATTCAATCCAACTGTGTTAGGGTCATATCCAAGCTGTACTGCCTGTGCCATCAGAGAGTCACACATCTCTCTGCCAATGCCTACATTCATGTAATTGTAGTAGGCTAAACATTTGTCGTAGCCATTGATACTCACAATGTAATGATGCTCTGCCACAGAGTCAGTGCTCATATCAACACAGGCCATTGTAGCTACAGGGTTCTTAGGGATTACAATTCTATTGCCGAATTTATCTGAATGGATGTCAGCATTTGTCGAGAGCACTTTATAATTGTTTACAGTGTCATCTGCACCAGCGTATGCTGTATTGTTACTGTTATCTGTGGTTTCTGAATTACCAGTATTGCCAGACTCATTTGTCTTAGTGCCTTCTACATTATCAACATTGTCAGGGTCACTTGGTGCTACATCCTTAGTGTCAATAGCTTTCGTAGCTTCATCAAAGGGGATTGATAAACACTCAACTGCCGCTTCAATCATATCTACATTGTCAAAGTCTTTCACATAAAAAGCCGTTCCGTTACTGACAACAACTTCATTCATGCTTTTATCTTTAACAGCTGTCATCCCATTCGGATAACTGGTGATACTCTCACCATCTCTTGTAGTCATCAGAATGGTATAGGTATCCTCGTTACCAGTTACATAGGAACCAGTGATACCAAATGCAATGTAGTTAAACTGATCTGCCAGTTTATCAGTGTACCATTTCAGAGCCTCAATGCTCATTCCTTCCTGAATAAGCGCCTTATTCTCTGGATAGTCCTTGTTGAATGAGTAAATCTGGTCTTTGATTGACTCTGCAATTTTCTCATTGTTACTTGGCTCTTCAACAATAGGCTCATCAGCTGACTTCTGCGTACCACAACCAGTCATTAAACTGAATGAAAGTGCCAACAGGCACAGCACCGCTTTTAATCTTAAATGCTTTTTCATATTATCCTATATGCCTCCATTTAACAACTGTCAACAAATTATATTTTAATCAATTATATTATACCTCCAAGCAGCAATAAAAGAGCAAGCACAAGTATAACAGGTATACAAGTGCTTGCTCTTTTCAAAATCAACTGTTAATAATAATTCATTATGCCATTACGCGATAAGAACTGTGTATTCTGCATTGTTACAACGTCTATTGGCATTGCAGAAAATTCACTGTTACACAATCCAAGGTCATTCAGAATTTTCTTAATTGCATCTCTCTGTTCTCTATCTGCTGCAATTATACACATTCCGTAGCTTTCATCACGTGGGTTTTGTGGCTTAAAGAACAGCGTGTCATCAAACAACTCGGAGTCCTTATCAGCCATTTCAGGCATAGCCAGCCTACTTATAAACGCATGGTCAAATATAGAATGGCATCTCAAATTGTTTCTGCTGTATTCAGTTGACAGCAAACTGTAAAGGTTTAAGTACCTTATGTTGGCACCCATAAACATTCTGCTTGCATTTGTCAACTTTGGCAGTGAGGCTGCATCAAGTTTGACCTGTGTAATTTTACACTGTTCAAACCCAGAAGCAAAATTTGTAAGTTCTGTAAAGTTTGCATAACTTAGGTTTATACTATGTGCCTGCAACCTATTACACAGCCCTGCTGCTTCCCACACTTTGCTAAAATCAGCCTCTATTGTTATATCTCCAAGCTTAATGTTACTTGCTATGGCAGAGTTATTATTATCATCAGCAGAGAACATTCCTGCAATACTAACAGGCATCACAATCTTAGCACACAATGCCGTTATAAGAATTTTCTTGCCAAGATAAAATGCCTTGAGGTCACCAGACTTATATGTACTGTCAATTAAAGGTACTGATAGCTTAAAGCCCATCATTCTCGCTGTATTGTCTTTCTTCAACAGCTTACTATACTCTTCAGCATCAAGAGTCGGCCTTATATCAATGTCGATGCCTTGCGCCTTCTCAAGATGTCCATCAAACAGTCTGTCCATTACCTCAAAAATGTTAAACCTCATTGGCTGCATGATCCTCATGGAAGTTAACTTGTAATCAGGCCCATCACCAAGGCAGTCATTCATGACCTTATTGGTATACATGGCATTTAGAACTGTTTTGCATTGTGACCATCCTGCTCCTGCTGCGCCTCTGTCTCCTATAATGTCAACAAGGTCAGCTTGACACTTAACAGCTTCTGTAAGGTCAGGGAGTTCTACTTCATTACAGAAGCACAGCCTAAACATTTGTGTTTTCTTGGCGTGCCTCTTTACTGCTAATCTTGAGGCATTTAGGTAAGGAACATGAATACTACGAAACATTCTCGAGAAATTCATTACTTTCATTGTGTCGAAGTTCTGGATATTAAGGCTTGACGCTTTCAAACCCTCGAACATACCCTCCATGTTAACTGCTTTAAGTGTCCTCATTGACTGCAAATCAAGTTTCTCGCACTCAAAACAATTAAACATGCTCTCATAATTCGTAGCATTGTCAATAAACATTTGCTCGCAAGTAAAATCTTTTACAAAGGTAGCCATAAACATCTTTGAGACGTCTTGAATGTTTGGAGCCTGTAACTCGTCTAAGTTCAGACGAGTCAGCCTTGACATAGTAAACATCTTGGAGAATGTTTTGGCTGACTGAAAGTTCCACTTGTTAATTTCAATGCCTTCCTGCACATTGACATGTGCAAACATTTCACTGAAGTCCTCACCGCTTTGTGTCTGGAAGGAACAAACATTGATATGCTGTGCAGAACAGTTCCTAAACATCCTGCTAAAGTTCTTTACATTAGATGTGTCTATATTATAGAACCATATAGAATCGAACTTATCATTGTAAGGCAATCCATCCTCAAAGAACATGCTGCTACTATCAACCGGAAATACGAACGGAACCATCCTAAATGCTATCGTAACATACATATATTCCCGTGAAGAGGATTCACTGCCATACTTTTTAGTATAAGCCAGTACATTAAAATACTTGTACTTCTTACTTATCTTAGGCTGGATGCCTAATGCCTTGCATTTCAGGTAGGCTTTGTTCAGCTTTTCAGGTGTATCTCCACAAATCTTGATTGTGTAAGGAAGATTAAACGAAATCAATTCCTTAAGAACTGCCAGGTAGTCCGCTCTTATTGCCTTCGCAAGGTTCGGATTATGAATGTCATACAACTTCTTGTCATCCTCAACATCGGTTACTGTATCGGACAACTGGCCACTGTTTTTCTTTGCACGCTTCATCTTAACTTCAACTGATTTACCAGTTTCATCCTTTGTAATAAGAACAAGTTGACTTGCTTTTCTTACTCTAAGATTGTCAACAGTCACCAGTCCACTGCGTAAACATTCTAACAACAGCCCTTTTGATATTCTGAATGGCTCATTATTTGTTCCAGCCTCAACAAGTTTATACACTGTTTTATCTACATTGAAACTGTCAGGACTATCAAGACAAGTGTATTTCTGTAATGCCACAATCCTAAGTTTCAACTGCTCAGGAAGCATGGCATACACTTTATTCATGTTCTTACTTTCTTCATCAATGTAATATTGATTACTAGCGTCATCTTTAGTTTTCATACTATGACCTCCAGCTAATATCAATAGTATTTGATCTCCTTAATATAGTTACAATACATTGTAACTTTGTACAGCTGTTCAGCCAAATGTTTAGGTGCTGTAATTGTGCACAAATTGGCACCATTTCTATTACTGTATGTATTCTTTGCTGAAAAGAGGTTTGGGTCTACTTTTGTCACAGACTTAGGGATAAACAGCTCTGTCAGTTTAACACAGCCATCCAAAAGTCCCTCAGGCAGAGAACCAATACCAGTGTTAATCCTCAGACTCCTGAGGTCTTTGTTCTCATAGAAGGCACGATTACCTAAATACCTCAATGTTTTAGGTGTCACAATGTGGCGTAAACCACAATTTGAAAAGGCTGCTGTTCCAATGGAGGCAATGCCCTCATGTAACTCAATGTGCTTCAAGTTTGCACAACCATAGAAAGCAAACTTTTCAATGGTGTTTACCGACTTTGGAAGCTGCACTTCCTCTACTTTGGCACAGCCATAACACATAGCCTCAGGAATTGTGGTTGGGTTTCCTTGGAAGATTACAGAGGTCACATCATTATTGTTCCGTAAGCTATGCCTGAGGCCACCATCTCCAAGTGACTCTGCAACTACTTTAGGGATCATATAAGTGCCTTGCTTATCTGCCTTTGCTCCGATGGAGTTGACACGGACACCCTTTTCCATCAACTTCATGCCACTTCCAAGCATACCTGCTTTGACATTTGCACGAGCGATTTTGTCAAATTTTGAAATGTCATTATCTCTGGAGATGGAAGGTTTCCGCTCCTTAATAATGCCAGCAGAAGAAATTGTCGCATTGACAATTTTGTACCATGTCATACTGAAGTTACGTTGGCTCACTCTTCCACGACGAATAACTCTTTCAGGGTCATTGATGACGCCGTAAAACTCATTAAACTTGTACATATAGTTCAGGTTGCAAATGACCTCAGTTCCATCTGTGGTCAGCAGCCTAATGTTTTTATCAGAAGCATCATATCCAACAAGCTTTGCCAGCCTGTCTTGTTGGGGAATTGGGATTAGATCGGAA